>JACCDG011888382.1_pt1 | contig 30784 bp, 31 predicted proteins | sample 7442471 | NCBI WGS metagenome assembly JACCDG01 (sample SAMN15323444, study PRJNA562643) | freshwater metagenome | isolation source: river surface water | place: USA:Blue River Watershed | collected 2017-08-17 | reverse complement strand
CCAATTCCGTTTCACTACATTGCACCATAACATTAATAGCAACGGCATTTACCACTGTAAATATTTTATTTGGATTGGACCAAATAAAATATAACATTGGTATTATGCATCATCCGGGTTAATCCGGATATAAAAAATCACCATTTGTATGGAGTCTGAATCATTAAAATGGCTTGATTTTCCGTGCTGTTACTTATTGGAGTTCCTCAAATGAATAATTTGGGTTAAATTCGCAGCGTTTATTTAAACCGATGAGAGTTTCGTCAATTAAAGAAGTACTTCGAATAAGCCCGCCTAATGCTGCATTAAAATCCGTAGTAGAAAAAGTATTGGCACAGGAAAGAATTTCTCCGGAAGAAGGAACTTTGCTTTATGAGAAAGGGGAATTGGGGCTTCTGGGTGCTTTGGCCAATTATGTAAAAGAAAGTAAGTCAGGTTCTTACGTGTATTTTAATCGCAATTTTCATATAGAACCTACTAACATTTGTGTGTTCGATTGCAAATTCTGTTCCTATTCCCGCCTCCTCAAACAAAAAGAGGATGGCTGGGCCATGAGTGAAGAAGAAATACTGCAATTGGTGAGAAACTATGATGGTCAACCCGTTACCGAAGTACATATCGTAGGCGGTGTTCACCCAAAAATGGGTTTGCATTATTTTGCCAGTTTAATAAAAAAAATAAAAGAGATACGCCCTGATATTCATGTGAAAGCATTTACAGCAGTTGAACTGGAGTACATGTGCCGGAAAGCCAAAGTAAGCTATGAAGAAGGGTTGCGTATATTAAAAGAACATGGGCAGGATTCTTTACCCGGAGGTGGTGCCGAAATATTTGACGAAGAACTCAGGAAACAAATTTGTGAAGACAAATGCACTTCGGCTCAATGGCTTGAAATACATGAAACTGCTCATAAACTGGGGATGCCCAGCAATGCGACTATGTTGTACGGTCATATTGAAAAGTACGCACATAGGATTGATCACATGGAGCGTTTACGTAGTCTACAGGATAAAACAAAAGGTTTTAACACGTTTATTCCGCTAAAATTCAGGAATAAAGACAACCAGATGAGCCATATTCCGGAAGTTAATGTTGTAGAAGATTTAAAGAATTATGCAGTTTCGCGTATTTATATGGATAATTTTCCGCATCTGAAAGCCTACTGGCCTATGATAGGAAGAAACACCGCACAGTTAAGCCTGAATTTTGGAGTAGATGATATTGACGGAACCATTGATGATTCTACTAAAATATATGTTATGGCCGGATCAGAAGAGCAGTCACCCAAACTAAGTACACTTCAGTTAGTAGACCTGATTAAACAGGCAGGAAGGCATCCGATTGAGCGCGATACACTCTATAATACTATTACCGATTATATGCAGCCCGCAACTGAAACCATTTTGTAAATAAAACACCCCCATTATGTTCGTTACAATAAAAAAAACGGCCTTAACAGCCCTGCTAATAATAAATGTATTGCAGGTTTTTTCTCAACAAGACGAAGCTAAAAAACTGGAGCAGGAAGCTTTGAAAATGAAAGAAACTCTTAAAGACACTGCTAAACTATGGACTAAGGGAGGAGTTATAACCCTCACCGGCCAGCAGGTATCGTTAACCAATTGGGCGGCAGGAGGACAAAATTCAATTTCCGGTGGCGGGTTGATCAATCTTTTTTCGGGGTATAAGAAAAATAAAACCGTTTGGGATAACAACCTCGATCTGGCTTATGGTGTGGTAAAACAAGGTGATAATAAGAACTGGTGGAAAAACGACGACCGTATTCAGCTTACTTCCAAATATGGCCGTCAGGCATACAAAAGTTTTTACTACTCGGCATTACTCGATTTTAAAACACAATTCGCACCCGGTTACAATTTTCCTAACGATAGCATAAAAATTTCTGATTTTCTGGCTCCGGCCTATGGCCTTGCAGCTGTGGGTATGGATTATAAACCCAGCAATGATTTTTCCGTATTCTTTGCACCACTTACCGGTAAGTTTACCATTGTAAATAACGACACCCTGGCCAAATATGGTTCTTTTGGGGTGCAAAAAGAAGAGCGTGATCCGTTAACGAATGTTATTATAAAACATTACCTGAAACACCGTGAGGAGTTCGGAGGCTATCTGAAAATGCAATTTAAACGTACAGTTATGGAAAATGTAACGTTTAGTACTGTTTTGGAGTTATTTTCTAATTACATGCATAATCCCGGAAACATCGATGTAAACTGGACAACACTTACTTCCATGAAAGTGAACAAGTATATTACAGCTACGCTAAGCACACATTTAATTTATGACGACGATGTGAAGATTAGTGCCGATAAAAACAACGACAAAATTCCTGATTTCAATGGACCCCGTGTGCAATTTAAACAAGTATTCGGAGTGGGTTTCTCCTATAAGTTCTAAGGAATAAAGTACTCATTCATACTGCTTATTTGCCCGACAACTTTAATATTTCTACTTTTGAACCTTACATTTTAAAAATGAGTTCTGCGAATTTATTTCGGAAAAAGACGCCTTTATCCCATTCAGATACTGAAGGTCATGACACAGGATTAAGCAGGGTGCTTTCCGTTAGGGATCTGACTTTTTTTGGTATAGCCGCTATTATTGGGGCAGGCAGTTTTAGTAGCATTGGTTCAGCATGTTTTAGTGGTGGTCCGGCAGTTATTTTTTTGTTTATTATTTGCGCCATAGCCTGTGGTTTCACCGCCATGTGTTATGCCGAATTTGCTACACGTGTTCCCGCCTCCGGAAGTGCCTATACATACGCATACGTTACATTTGGCGAATTAGCTGCCTGGATTATTGGCTGGGCCTTGTTAATGGAATATTCCATTGGTAATATATACGTTGCCTTTTCATGGAGTGGCTATTTTGTTAATTTACTGGAAGGATTTGGGATCAACCTTCCTGTATGGCTTTCAGCAAATTATACAGATTCCCATCAGGCATTTTTAGATGGTACAGCCGGAAAACTCAGTGAGGCATGGGTCTCAGCGCCAAGTATTATGGGCTTAAAAATTATTTTCGACCTCCCTGCAATAATGATTAATATTTTTGTAACATGGCTTGTATACGTAGGTACAAAAGAATCACGTAACGCAAGTAATATAATGGTGTTGATCAAATTAGCAATTATACTATTGGTAATTGTTGTTGGTGCTATGTATATAGATATTGATAATTGGACACCGTTTATGCCCAATCAGTTTACCGGAGTTATGGCCGGTGTGTCGGGCGTGTTTTTTGCGTATATTGGTTTTGATGCCGTTTCTACATTAGCAGAAGAGTGTAAAAACCCGCAACGCGATCTTCCACGGGGCATGATTTATTCCTTAGTTATTTGTACTATTGTTTTTATTGTTCTTGCATTGGTACTTACCGGTATGGTATCCTATACAGCTTTAAACGTAGCCGACCCACTGGCAGAGGTATTTGCCGCAAAAGGCATAAAGTGGATGCTCTATATTGTTTCTATTGCGGCAGTTGTAGCAATGACTAGTGTAATACTTGTGTTTCAAATGGGGCAGCCACGTATTTGGATGGCCATGAGCAGGGATGGATTGATGCCCAAAAAATTCGCCGGGATACACCCGAAATATAAAACTCCGGCATTTTCAACAGTAATTACAGGTTTGGTTGTAGGTATCCCCATTTTCTTTACAACTCCAAAATTTGTATTAGACTTTACAAGTATTGGAACTTTATTTGCATTTGTATTGGTATGTGGTGGCGTGCTTATATTGCCTCGTAATAATGAAGTAAAGGAAAAGGGCAAATTCAAAATGCCGTACATTAATGCGAAATGGATTATTCCTGTTGTTACTCTTATTTCATTTGTTTTAATATGCATTTATTATCCAAACTCAATATATGCAAACGACCAAAACACAACCATAAATTATCCAATGGTGATTTTTTATATGGTCTGGTTAATTATAACAGCTTTATCTTTTTTGAAAAACTATTCACTCATTCCTGTACTAGGGCTTCTATCGTGTTGTTACCTGCTTACTGGTATGGGCTGGACAAACTGGTTGATGTTTACGCTATGGTTAGTGATTGGTTTGCTTGTTTATTTTCTTTATGGATATAGAAAAAGTAAGCTTAACACTTCAACTGGTTCTTAAGAGAATAAGGTAAATTATAGAAAAGGTATAATAGAGTATGCTGGCATTTATTACAGGAGCAACTTCGGGTATAGGAAAGGCAAGCGCCGCAATTTTTGCAAAAAACGGATACGATCTGATCATCACAGGTCGCCGTAAAGAAAGACTGGAAACCTTTGCTGAGGAATTAAAACAAAAATATGCGATTAAGGTCTTGCCACTGTGTTTCGATGTCAGAAAACTAAATGAAGTACAGGCGGTTATTGCAACTCTGCCCGAAGAATATAAAGCTATTGATGTACTACTAAACAATGCCGGACTCGCCTCGGGTTTGTCGCCCATACAGGATGGTCTGATTGACGATTGGGAAAAAATGATAGACACTAATGTAAAAGGTCTGCTATATATAACCAAAGTCATTGTACCTTTTATGATAGCTCGTAAGCAGGGTCATATTATTAATCTGGGTTCAATAGCTGGCAAAGAAACTTATGCCAACGGGAATGTGTACTGCGCTTCTAAACACGCTGTGGATGCTCTAAATAAAGGAATGCGTATAGATTTACTGCCGTACGGTATTAAGGTTACTTCTGTTAATCCCGGTATGGTAGAAACAGAATTTTCTATAGTGCGTTTTCATGGAGACGAAGAAAGGGCCAAAAAAGCTTATGAAGGTATGCAGCCCCTTACAGCTGCAGATATTGCAGAAACGATATACTGGACGGCTTCACGTCCGGCTCATGTCAATATCAATGAATTAATTATTATGCCCACTGTTCAGGCCAATTCCACTACGGTTATCCGGAAATAGTTTTGATCCGCCGGATAAAAACACTTCGACAGTAAAAAACAGGCTTCCCTCTAAAACTTTCCGTTTTTTTGGGACTTTTTCATTTTAAGTCGTATATTCATTAAAGCAAAATAGTATCGTTTTAATGCGCGATTATATTGTTTTAGTTAACCAACTGCGTGAATACCTCCATAAAGACAAAATATGTCTCTATTATCACGGTCTTTTTGACGATATGTTTACCGATAAACTTATTTTGCTTATTGATCAGGATGTGGAAAAAAAGGCTAAAAAACGTACGGCTTTACTTATATCCGAGAGCTTTCAAAATATTGTACGTCATGGCGATAATGAGCTTGGAGGCAAAAATAGCAGCTTGTTTGGTATTCGCGGAATAGCTCAATTCATTCATATTTTTTCATTTAACCTTGTAGATACTGATACCCGTTCACTGTTGGAAACCAGGTTGAAAGAAATAAATAGCCTGAATAAGGAACAGATTAAAGCGTATTATACAGAAACCCTTCAGAAAGGTGAAATGAGTGAGAAGGGTGGGGCAGGGCTTGGTCTGATTGAAATGGCTCGCAAATCGGAGCGCCCAATTCAAAAAGAGTTTAAGGAAAGGGATAAAAATATTCACGCTTTTTATATGCAGGTAGATCTGATGACACAGGAAGCTCTGGAAAATGAAAACACATGCGACCCCTTACCAATACAACAGAATGAAGTTTTGCATCAGCTGATTACGGATTACGATATCATTTTTTTATTTAAAGGCGATTTTAGCTCAGAGATTATGAATCCCATGTTTCATATTATGAAAGAGAACACCACAGATGGTGGCAAAAATACGGGATATAAGATTTTTCATCCTGCTGTTGAATTGATGCAGAATGTAGCACGACATGGTTGCGAAACAGAAGGCAGAAATGAGGGAATATTCTCTATGAACAAAACCTCTAAAGGCTATTACCTTTGTACAGGAAACTATACCGATGGAAATGTACAACAACTCCGCGAACAAGTGAATCGTTTGAACTCTTTGAATAAAGAAGAATTAGATAACCTTTATCGTGAAGTATTAAAAGAGAATGCAAAAAACGAAAATAACAATGCCGGTGTAGGCCTGATTGACCTTAAACGTAAGAATAACAATCCTATTCAGTTGAGCTGTCTCTCCGATAGCAGTGGAAATTATGTCATAATTGGAGTGGAAATAGATATTTAATTTATTTATGGAGAATCGGATTATACCGCAAACAGAACTTGGACCCGAAATAATAATGGATACCAATGGTAGCATCTCCATAGCCGGAAAGTCCATGATGGAAGATGCCGCGGTTTTTTATGGCCCTTGTCACGCCTGGGTGAAGGATTTTCTTCAACATACCCCTTCCGAAGTTCATGTAAATATTGATCTAACCTATTTTAATTCTTCTTCTGCCAAACAGCTACTAAAACTGCTAATGAGCATTGACGAGTCGGATACCAAAAGTACGGTATACTGGAAATACCCGGCAGATAATGAAGGTATGCTGGAGCGGGGGCAGGAGTTTGAAGTAATGCTCGATATGAAATTCAAATATATACCGAAATAATTTCTGTTTTTTTTATACATTTGAACATGCTTTCAGGAAAACTGGCTACCAAAAAACAGCTATTCCGCAACCTTAAAAAGTCGCCTACCTAAGGTATTCTTTCTATACAAAGTAGTATAAGGCTACAAGACCTTTCTTTACAAAAATTCATTAAGGAACATTCTAACAAACCTGTTGATTAAATGACAGGATATTATATCGTTATTATTTTCAAATTATGCATACAGCAAACGTATTAGAAGATATGTTGTTTTACAATACCGAATCTTTTGCCTGCGAAATGGATATACACGATCCATTGGCGGCATTCCGGGATCAATTTCATATTCCCAAACAGGCGAATGGTGAAAATGTACTTTATTTCTGCGGCAACTCACTCGGTCTTCAACCCAAAACAGTAAGGGCTTATATCGAACAAGAATTAAGTGATTGGGAAAAATTAGGAGTAGAAGGTCACTTTCATGCCCAAAAGCCCTGGATGCACTACCATGAATTTCTGACCGAAAAAATGGCTCGTATAATAGGAGCCAAACCCATTGAAACCGTAGTGATGAATACGCTAACCGTGAATCTTCATCTGATGATGGTTTCTTTCTATAGACCCGACTCACAACGGCACAAAATTGTAATCGAAGGGGGCGCTTTCCCTTCCGATCAGTATGCGGTGCAATCGCAGTTAAAATTTCATGGGCACGATCCGCAACAATCGTTGATAGAACTAAAACCCCGGAAGGATGAAGATCATATTCGCACAGAAGATATCGAACAGCTCATAGAAAGAGAAGGTGATAGCATTGCCATGATTATGTTTGGCGGGGTGAATTATTACAATGGACAACTGTACGACATACCCCGTATAACTCAAGCCGGGCATAAAAAAGGCATCATTGTAGGCTTTGATTTGGCGCATGCTGCCGGCAATGTAAAACTTGAGCTGCATCAATGGGACGTAGATTTTGCTGTATGGTGTGGTTATAAATACCTGAATAGCGGTCCGGGTGGAATAGCAGGTTGTTTTGTTCACGAAAAACATGCGAAAAATAATGAATTGCCACGCTTTGCCGGATGGTGGGGCAACAATAAGCAGGAGCGTTTTCTCATGAAGCCTGATTTTTATCCGATGGCAGGAGCCGAAGGCTGGCAGTTGAGTAATGCTCCGGTATTGGCTATGGCTAGCCTGCGGGCCTCACTCGATGTTTTTGACGATGCCGGCATGGATAGACTAATTGCGAAAAGCAGGATGCTTACAGCCTACCTCGAATACCTTCTGAAAGACCTGAAGGACAGTAAAATAAAAATTATTACCCCGGAAGACCCTAAACAGCGGGGTGCGCAATTGTCCATTCGTGTATTAAATAGTGATAAAAAACTGTTCGATCAACTGATGGAAAAAGGCGTAATTTGCGACTGGCGCGAACCCGATGTTATTCGTGTGGCTCCTGTGCCTCTATATAATACGTTTCAGGACGTGTTTCAATTTGTACAACAGCTAAGATCATTAATAAAAGTATGAGTAAAAAAATAGTTATAGTAGGGGCTGGTCTGACAGGTTCTTTATTATCCATATTTCTGGCAAGAAGAGGATATGTTGTAGAGGTATATGAGCGCAGACCCGATATGCGCCTGGTAAACATTAGCGCCGGAAAATCGATTAACCTTGCTATTTCTGCCAGGGGCATACATGCACTGGCACAGGTTGGACTAGATCAGGAAGTGCTGAAAAATGCCGTTCCCATGAAAGGCCGTATGATCCACTCCGAAAAGGGAGAACTGAGTTTCCAACCTTATGGAAAAAATGATAACGAATATATCAGTTCCATCTCGCGCCGTGAATTAAACGTGATACTGATGAATGAAGCAGAAAAATTCCCGAATGTGAAATTCTTTTTCAATCAGCGTTGCACCGGTATGAATACCGAGCTACAAAAAGTGTTTTTTATTGAGGAACAGCATGCTGAAAATAAAATTATTGATGCTGAAATAGTAATTGGTACAGACGGCTCGGCTTCGGCGATTCGTATGGAGTTTCTGAAATCGGGTTATTTTAATTACTTGCAAACATACGAAGACTACGGTTATAAAGAGCTGAATATTCCGGCTCTTCCCGGTGGTGCATTCCGTATCGAAAAAAATGCGCTGCATATTTGGCCAAGGGGTTCGTATATGATGATAGCTTTGCCCAATATTGAAGGCGATTTTACCTGTACCCTTTTTATGCATTACAATAAGGGCGAACGCAACCTAAGTATGCTAACGACAAAAGATGAGGTAAGAAATTTTTTTGCTGAGGTAATGCCCGATGCGGTAAGTCACATGCCTACTTTACACGATGATTTTTTTGCCAATCCAACCGGGAGCCTGCTCACCGTTAAATCCTATCCCTGGAACCTTGATGGAAAAGCGTTGCTTATGGGTGATGCAGCTCATGCCATTGTTCCTTTTTTCGGGCAGGGAATGAATTGTTGTTTTGAGGACTGCTATTACTTTGACACCCTTATGGAAAAGTATGGCGATAACTGGAAGAAGGTATTTACAGCCTTTAGTGAGCTGCGTAAGGAGAATGCGGATGCTATTGCGGATATGGCATTGGAAAATTTTGTTGAAATGCGCGACCTGGTGGCTCACAAAACGTTTCTACTTAAGAAAAAGGCAGATGTATTGTTGGAAGAACGGTATCCCTCAGCTTTTATTTCCAAATACGCAATGGTCTCTTTTCATCGACTGCCTTATGCAGAAGCGATGAAAAGAGGGCAGATACAGGATAGAGTACTGATGGACATGTGTAGCGGCATTAACAGTATTGAAGAGTTGGATATTGAATGTGCCTGGAAAAATATTAAGGGTGAGTTTGAAAAGGCAGGTATAAAACCCCTGTCGGCAGTAGGCACTATTTAAATAAGCAAACAATGGAACTGAAACCTGAAATAATACAACGTATTCAACAACTGGAAGAAAAGTATAATGCTATGGGGCAGGATTTGGCTTCCTACCTCGACGGACTGCTATATGCCGATTATCTCACCTATTGGGATTATATCCACCTCGATACCCTGCTGAGCTTACAGTCGCCTAAAACAAGTATACCTGATGAAGAGATATTTATCATGTATCATCAGATAACAGAACTGTATTTTAAACTTTCCTTGCACGAATACAAACAGTTGGCGTCACAGGAACAATTAAATGCCACATTTTTGCTCGACAGGGTTACACGCATTAATCGTTATTTTGAGGCCCTTACAACTTCTTTCAGTATTATGGTAGACGGCATGGATCCCAAACAGTTTCTAAAATTCAGGATGTCCTTATTGCCAGCCAGCGGTTTTCAGTCGGCGCAATACCGTAAAATAGAAATTTGTTCTACTGATTTCATTCATCTTGTAGATAAGGATAAGCGCGATGACTATAAAGGCCTTTCTGCCACTGAATTAAAAGCAGATAAAACAATTGCAGATATGTACAGCAATATATACTGGCAGTACGGCGCAACAGAGTTGGCCAGCGGTAAAAAAACACTTACCCTGAAAATGTTTGAAAAAAAGTATAACATCGATTTACTGAATTTGGCTAAGGAGTACAAAAACACCAATTTATGGCATTTGTATAAACAATTGCCGGAAGCCGATCAGAAAAATGATAAACTTATAGAGGCTATGCGTCTGCTGGATGTTCATGTAAATATCAACTGGCCCCTTTCGCATTACAAATCGGCCGTGCGTTATTTACATAAGAGCTCTGAAGACATTGCTGCCACCGGAGGAACAAATTGGCAAAAATACCTGCCTCCGCGATTTCAGAAACGTGTATTTTACCCCGAACTTTGGACGAGCGAAGAACTTGAAGAGTGGGGGAAAAGCTGGGTAAATTCGGTAATACCAGGTGGAAAAGTACTGAAGTAGTGCCAGCTTATACAAAATACATATTTCCAGGCGGAAATAGGTATTAGAAGGACTTAATGCCACATTGAAAAGAGAAACAATAGCCGGGGATTAACAAAAGAATCACTATTATGGCAACATTTAAAGAACATCTTAATGCAGATAAACCGGTGTTGGTTGATTTTTTCGCTGAATGGTGCGGTCCTTGCAAGGCCATGGCTCCGGTGTTGGAACAGTTGAAAAACAAACTGGGCGACAAAGCAGTTATATTGAAGGTAGATGTTGATAAAAATCCTGCTGTTGCTGCATCATGGAATGTAAGAAGCGTGCCCACACTTATACTCTTCAGAAAAGGAGAGATGAAATGGAGGCAATCCGGACTGGTGCAAGCGGATCAATTATTAAGGGTTATTGAGCAAAATGTATAGCGCTGCTCTGTTTTTGAAAAGGCAGATAAAGTGTTACCCTTGTACCCAAAACAAGACCTTGTTCATCTGTAATATCTGTAATTTCTGGTTTTATTTGCTTGTTTGAAAACGATTGCAGGTGTTTTAACCGTTGTTGTGTAATGAAAATTCCATAGGAACGGTGTTTTTTTTCGTTCTTTTTTAGCAGCGCTGCCTTTTCACGCCCAACACCATTATCCTCAATTACACATTTGATCGCTTCATTTTCCGTTTTGAAAAACAGTCGTATAAATCCATCGCCAGTGCTTTTATGGCTTAATCCGTGCCAAAAAGCGTTTTCAATGTAAGGCTGAATCATCATTGGCGGAATGCAATATTCTTCAGGTTTTATTGCATCTGTAATAATCAGTTCTGATTTTACCGGACGTTCCATTCGCATGCTTTCCATCTCCATATAGAGCTGAAGCAGTTCCGTTTCCTTATCCAGACTAACAAACGCTTGCATATTACTTTCCAGTACCAGTCGCATTAACCGCGAGTATTTACTGAGGTACTTATTAGCCATCAGGGGGTCATTATCCAGAATGAAGTTCTGAATGGAATTCATTGCGTTGAAAGTAAAGTGGGGATTCATCTGAGCGCTTAAGAATTTTATTTCCATATCGATGGCTTTTTGAAAAAATTCAGCTTTCTCTTTTTCGCTTTCTGCGGCTTTTTTAAAGAGTAGTGTTTTTTCAGCTTCCCTTTTTTCTACCAAACGGATGCGACGATTTACCAACAGATAGATTAATAAGAGCAAAGTAATGAGGCTTGTTATTCTGAACCACCAGGTATGCCAGAAGGGCGGATTTATAACAAAATTGAGCGATGCAGGAATGTGACTCCAGTATCCGTCGTTGTTGCATGCATAAATCTGAAAAGTATAGTCGCCATAGGGCAAAGGGCTAAAGTTTATACTGTTCTGTCTGGTAAATTTCCAGACAGTATCTAAACCAACAAGCCTGTATTTAAACAACGTGTTTCCGGCATTTTGAAAAGTAGGTCCCGAGAAATGGAGGGTGATATTATTAAAATGATGATTTAAATATGATTGCTGTATGAGTGGCAAAACACTGTCATTAGCCAGAAATCGGGTAAGGTATATGGGTGGGCAGATCGTATTGGGTTGTAAGGCGTTTTTCTTAAAGAAACTGATACCTTCATCATTTAATATATAAACAGTATCGTTTTTTACCTCTACCTGTTTTATTACATCAGAAGGCAGGCCATTTATAGAATTGTAATTCTTTATCTGGTAACGCAATGGTGAGGTTCCGGTATGGGTAATTTTACTAAGACCTTTATCCGTAGCTACCCATGTAACGCTATCACCCTCCGGAAAAATGGAATTACAATTGTTAGCAGCCAGTCCGTTTTTCTCGGTAATATGGGTGAGGTTTTTCTTGTTTATAACATACAAACCATTATTTTTCGTGCCAATCCAGAATAATTGTTGTGGAGATATTTTAATAGTATTTAAGCGGTCTTTTAGTTCGGGCCATTGTTCGGTATGATCGGTGCATTGCCCATTTTTAAAGCTTTTAATGCTATGCATACAGGCTAACCATATTCGGCCACTACTGTCTTCATCCATGGAGAAAATACGATCACCAATAGCGTGAGAAATGGGTTTGTTATCCATTTCAAAAAGGTTAGTATAACCCGATATGTACATGTTTTTGTAATGCTTTGGGCGGAGAACATAATTTGAAGACTGTGAAGAAGTGTTAATACTTAATGTTAATTTCTTAACATTCAGCATGGTGTCAAAAATATGAACTCCCGTAATGCTGGTAATATATACCTTTCCACTTTCCTGAGGAAATATACCAGTAGGAAAAAATGCAATACCTTCCTGATTATATATTTTTTTGTCGATAAATTTGATGGAATTGTTTTTTAGTCGAATCAATTTTCCATCATCTGTTCCTGCCCATATAAAATTGTTTTTATCGACAGAAAAGGCGTTGATCTTATTGCTTTGAAGGTTTTCTACTGTAAAGTAATTGTGAATATGAAAATTTTGTATATAATACACACCTTTCTCAGTGCTGCTTGCCCAAATCCCCCCTTCCCGATCCTGGAGCAGGGAGCCAATGTAAAGTGATTTTAAATAGTGACAGACAGGTTGCTGCAGATTGCCAGGAGCGAAATAAAGTAATCCATTCTTCGTGCCCAACCATATTCCCCCCTCAGCATCTTCAAGTACTGAAAGAAGGCTTTCATTAAGTTCTTTTTCAAGAATACATTTTCCCGATGGTGCATCAATAAGTATTAATTTATTAGAATTGGCAATCAGGTAATTACCATTGCGCATTTTTATTGGTCTGAGCAACGATGAGCTTTTCGAAATGTCAAAACTAAATTTACCAACAGGAATAACCCCGGTAGTTTTGTACAATAGTATGTTTTTTTGCCAGGTGTTTTTTCCGGAAAGACCAGGTTTACATGCTTTATTTGTTCTGAAATCATGATAAAAACCACTCTTTAATTCAAAAATGCACAATGTATTACATAAATTGTTATAGGCTTTGTATATTAGTTTTTCCGTACCCGGACCTTTGAAAACAATTTTTAACGTGTAATCTTGAAGCAACGTAAGACCCATGTATAATGTGTCTTTATCAAGAAACAAGTTACTTATCAAACCTGTTTTTAAGATGCTGGTCAATTCATCATTTATTTTTAAACAATATATACTACCGTTTTCGAAATAGGACAGTTTGCCTGAATAAGACCGAAACCATATTCGTCCCATTGGGTCTTCGTAAAGGCCGAGTATAGAATTGTCAGGTAATCCTTCCCGGGTGGTGAAAGTTTCAAATTTATTGCCATCGAAACGACTTACTCCTTTATCGGAGCTTATCCAGATATAACCTTTTTTATCTTGTATAATATCAAAACACTCAGAACTGGGCAGCCCCTCTTTGGTAGAATAATTTTTGAAAAGTACTTGCTGGGCTTTTAATGAATACCATCCGTATATCAGCATTATACACCAACCCACTAAAATTTTCACCGTTCTTCCACCCACCTGATTGTTTTTTTGTATTGTCAAAAATACAAAATATTATGATAAAGCATGGCAGTAAAAGAACCGGGTTTTTATGTTATACCAATGTTATATTTTATTTAGTCCAATCCAAATAAAATATTTTACAGTGGTAAATGCCAATGGATAAAAATACTTAAGTCACTCGACTAAAAGGAGAATTGGACTAATGTTATTGTAAGATTATTAAGACATATAGAAATATTAATAAGCTCATGGCTAACCCCGATTTCAGCCTTTTGGCTTTTTACTTTTTACTTAACACTAATACATATTTCCAAACGGTATCAAAAACATAAACTGTGGATTTTTCACCCAAAATGGGTGGTGTGTTTGCCTAAACCTGAATGTAAGTTTGTGTAACATTAAGCGGATTGATTATGGCAATTACCTATACCGAAGATTATTCAGAAGTAAAAAGTTTACTGGACGAACTTAGCCCACTCTCGGATCAGGAATGGGAGGAATTTATTTTTCTGACTAAACCGAAAGTTTTGGAAAAAAATGAATTTCTTATTCAACAAGGAGCTAACTGCCACAATATTTATCTTGTATTAACTGGTAGTGCGAGGGTCTTTTGCCGAACGGAAACCGGTCGGGAGATTTCTACTAATTTTGCTCTTGAAGGGCAATTTACGACTTCACTTACCGGATTTATTACCCGTAGTACTGCCAGTGAGTGTGTGGTTACACTCGAAGATAGTTCTTTTTTATCCCTGAATTATGCGGCTTTTCAGGAGTTAATGAACAAATACCCTGGTTGGGAAAGAATGGCCAGGATATTAACTGAAAATTATTATCTGCAAAAAAACCGGCGCGAGCAATTGCTGCTTGATAAACCAGAACATCGCTACCTGCGATTAATGGAAACAGAAAAGCAATTGGTGCAACGCATTGAGCAGAAATACCTGGCTTCTTATCTGGGTATGACTCCTGAAACTTACTCGAGGATTAAAAAACGGGTGTTGCAGGCCAATAAGGTGTTTTGTTAAAGTCGGACTATGCATTGCAGTTTCATAGTTTTGGTCGGATCCATGTGGCATAACCGATAACTTCCGGTAAAACCCAGGCAGATTTTAGGTAATTTAGTACCGTCATCTGCCCATGAAAACAATTCCCGAACAATCTTTTGAACATTCCCTTATTTTATTACGCGGTCTTCCCGGTAGTGGAAAAACTACATTGGCCGCCATTTTGAGTGAAGCCGGTAAGTATCCTGTTCATTCTGTTGACAGCTATTTTGAAAGGGAAGATACCAGAGAATACCTGTTTGATTATCGCGAGAATCATTTGGCGTATAAACAGTGTACAGAACAAACCCGTAGAAGCATGGAGCTGGGATGTACCAAAATAATTATTGATAATACGTTTACCCTCGATTGGGAGATAGCCCCCTATTTTAAATTGGCCCATGACTTTCAATATCGTGTGTTTGTGCTAACCGTAGAAAATTATCATGGAGGAGAAAATATACATGGCGTAAGCCAAGCCCAGCTACAAAAAATGGCTGAAAAGTATAAGGTCAGGCTCCTGTAAACAAAAAATAAGGATTGCGCAAAATCCACTAAACCAGTGCCTGTTTCAAATCTGCAATCAGATCTTCTATATCTTCCACTCCTACACTCAAACGTAGCATATTGTCTACTACCCCGGCTTTTTCGCGTTCGGTTTTAGGTATAGAGGCGTGAGTCATGGTAGCCGGATGATTTACCAAAGATTCCACTCCGCCAAGTGATTCCGCCAGCGAAAAAACCTGAAAGGAAGAAGCGATTTTGAATGTTTTTTCAATATTAGCATCTTTCAGTACTATAGAAATCATGCCTCCAAAATCCCGCATCTGTTTTTTTGCAATAGCATGATTGGGATGATCCTCAAATCCCGGCCAGTATATTTTCTCAATGCGTGGATGCCCCTTTAGGAATTCGGCAATTTTGCGTCCGTTAAAGCAATGACGTTCCATGCGCAGGTGTAGGGTTTTAATACCCCTCATTACCAGAAAACTGTCCATGGGCCCCGGAGTGGCTCCGCAACTGTTATGGATAAAAGCCAATTGTTCGTATAGTTTATCGTCGTTTAATACGAGTGCTCCCATTACTACATCGCTATGTCCTCCGAGGTATTTGGTTACCGAATGCATTACAATAGTTGCTCCCAGTTCTAATGGGTTTTGCAGGTAAGGTGAGGCAAAAGTATTATCTACTGCCAGTATAATTCCGGCAGCTTTGGCTATTTCACTGCAAGTCTTAATGTCCACAATTTGCATGGTGGGGTTAGTAGGTGTTTCCAACCAAATAAGGCGGGTATTGGAATTAATGCAGGTTTTAATATTCGCCGCATTTGTCATGTCTATAAAATGAAATTTAATTCCGTAGTTGGCAAACACTTTTGTAAACATACGGTAGGAGCCACCATAAAGGTCATCACCGGTAATTACTTCATCACCAGGGCGAAGGAGTTTAATAACAGCATCCATAGATCCCATACCACTCGAAAAACAAAGGCAGTGTTTTCCGTTTTCGAGAGCAGCTATGTTTTTTTGCAAAGCCTCACGTGTTGGGTTTTTTCCGCGGGCATAAGCGTAACCTTTATGTTTGCCAGGGTATTCTTGCACATAGGTAGAAGTTTGGTAAATAGGAGTCATAATGGCCCCTGTGCTTGGATCGGGTTCGGCTCCGGCATGAATGGCTTTTGTGCCAAAACGGTAATTGTTCATAAAAATAAATGCAGTTATGTTATTAATCAGGCAAAGAGAGCCTGCACCTGAAATTGTAAACCAACGAATATACTAATTATACCAATGTTAACGAGTAATAGCCCGAAAACTATTTTCCCAACTCAGTCTGGATTATATGTGAGAATGACATTGAGTAAGTGTCTTCTGGCCAATCGACTGAAAAGAAAATTGGCCTGAGATATATTTACAAACAGTTCCTCATGTTATACCAATGTTATATTTTATTTGATCCAATCCAAATAAAATATTTACAGTGGTAAATACCCGTTGCTATTAATGTTATGGTGCAATGTAGTGAAACGGAATTGGACCATTATATTAATGCAAACGGTATTACTGAATAACTACGTGTAGCATTTTACTAAATTTGTTTCATGAGGAAAATTTATTATTTAAGCAGTTGCGACACCTGTAGCAGAATTATCAATGAGTTGAACCTGCGGGAGAAAAAGTTCATTTTTCAAGACATTAAAACGGAAAAAATTACACCCGGACAACTCGAAGAAATGGCGAAACTTAGTGGTTCTTATGAAAGCCTCTTTAGTCGTGTGGCTATGAAGTATAAAAGTCTCGGTTTGAATAAGCTTACACTTACAGAAGCGGATTATAAAAACTATATACTGGAAGAATATACTTTTTTAAAACGCCCGGTTATACTATTGAATAGCCGTATTTTTGTAGGCAATTCCAAAGCAAATGTGGCTGCGGTGAAGGAAGAATTAGCCGATATGATAATTAGCTAATTTGTTTTTTGAGCATTTGAGGCTGATCGATACCCGGATTTCGCAGAATCGCAGTTGTGACCCCGAAGGCATCTGTGCATTTATTTTTTCTGCAATTGTTCTGCAATAGCCTCACAAGCCTGCTTTAAAAGCTTAAAAACATCCTCAAATCCCTGCTCCCCGCCATAATATGGATCGGGTACCGGAAGGTTTTTTCCTGGAAAAACTTCCTCCAAAATAAATTTGATTTTTTCTTTGTCGGGGTTGTTTCGTGCCAGTTTGTAAACGTTTTCATAATTACTGTCGTCCATTACATAAATACGATCAAAGTTCTCAAAATCCTTTGCCGTAAACTGCCGTGCCCGCAACATACCAATATCTATTCCATTCTTTCGGGCATTGGCCTGAGATCTATGATCGGGAGCTTCTCCTGTATGGTAAGCAGCCGTCCCTGCCGAATCAACACTGGCATTCAGGTTATTCTTTTCAATTGTATCACGCATAATTCCTTCGGCTACCGGAGAACGGCATATATTACCCAAACAAACCATCAGTATCTTTGTCATCCTTAATTTAATTTTATTGCTGCAAAAATCCTGTTAATTTTAACAAAAGCCAAAAATGATCCTTATTGCCGATAGTGGTTCAACTAAAACCGATTGGAGATTAATAGAAGAAACGGGGAAAATACACCCCTTTGAAACCCCCGGAATTAATCCCTTTTTTCAGGATACCCCTGATATAATGACTATGTTGGAGAAACAACTCTTACCACATTTGCATGGACAAGAACAAGAGGTAGAACAGTTTTTTTTTTATGGTGCGGGTTGTGGAACTCTGCAAAAAAGAGAAGAGCTTAAAGCTTTACTTAACCTCATGTTTAAAAAAGCGGAAGTGTTGGTAGAAACCGACATGACAGGGGCGGCCAGGGCATTGTGTGGTAATGAATCCGGAATAGCCTGTATTTTAGGAACAGGCTCCAATTCCTGTTATTTTGATGGAAAAACCGTCTGTGACACCTTACCTTCCTATGGGTTTATGTTTGGTGATTACGGCAGTGGAGCACACATTGGTAAAACGTTGATTGAACGTTATTTTCAGGGACATCTACCCCCGGAACTAAAAAAGAATTTTGAGGCTCGCAGGGAAAATACCCGCGAAAATATTCTGGAACAGGTGTACCGCAAACCTTATCCTAATCGTTACCTGGCTTCCTTTAGCAAATTTGTGTTTCAAAATAAGGATCAGCCTTACATGGTACATCTGTTAAAGGATTGTTTTCATCTTTTTTTTGAAAAACAGGTAGAGCCTTATGCTCATTGCAGGGAATTACCAATTCATGCCGTGGGTTCGGTGGCCTATTATTATTCCAGCCTTATAAAAGCAGTGGCGGAAGAAAGGGAGCTAAAAATAGGAAATATTCTTGCCTCACCCATTGCCGCACTAACGTTATATCATAAAGGAGAAGATTAAACAGGTGTTGGTATCTTGTGAGCAAGATGTAATACCAATGTTAACGAGAAATAGTCCCAAAACGATTTTGAGTATTACATTGGTAAATGCCGATGGATAAATATGTTTAGGCCAATCGACTAAAAGGAGAATTGGCCTGATACAAATTTGAGTGATGCAACAAAGTAGAACGGTTTTGGAATATTGTCAGGCAGAAGCTTCGGCAAGATGGCGTTTCGCCTATTTCCGGAATTTTATTCAGTACCGGAATTAAAATCATATTCCCTCTCAACCAGACAAATTCTTACTCTATAGGAATAATACCATTTTTCCCGCCCCATACCTTGTGCAAGGAGATGGCGAGCGTTTTGCTTCCAGTTTCTTATGGAAACCAGATCCTTCCAGTAAGAAACGGTAATCCCCAGTTCGTTTCTGGCCGATTCGTGCCCTATATAACCGGGTTGTTGTTGTGCAAGCAAAGTCATTTCTTCAGCCATCTCTGCATAACCTTCATCGGCTGTGTTTTTTATGGAGGTAAATATTACCGCATAATATGGAGGGACAGGGGTAGTATTTGTTGAGGGCATGCTGCAAAAGTATATAAAAAAGGCGGGTTTCCCCGCCTTTCATGTAGAATAAAACGTCCCCCAACGTTCTATTTTACAATTTTTACAGTATTGGTTAGGTTGGTATTAAGGTTCGTAACATTAATCAGGTACACGCCCTGACCCAGCTCCGATGTATTCAGGGTAATGTTGTTTTTTCCAGTGTTTATGGTGTTCTTATGGTTAAGGATCTGTTTACCGTACATGTCATATAACTGCACATTTACAAAAGTGTTTTCATCCGAAGCCATACTTAGGGCAACGTTTGTTGAATACAAAATTGAGCATAGAATAGCCCTAAAGAAAATCATTTTAACTGGTTTCTTACTCGTTCAGGATTCAAAAAATAAATAAGGAAATGATTATTGTAGTTCAAATCATTAGTCGTGTAGCTGTTTTTTTCTCCCGATGAGTAAGGATAAGCTTACCTGTTTAATAAAATATTAAGCAATAATACCGTTTAGCCAATCATTATAATCAATAATTTCAGATTCAGATTGCTTTTTTCCGGTTTGTTGTGTGAAGGATTTTATTACCTGTTTGATTTTCTTATCGGTTTTTATAGAAGGGGTTTGTATAAGCTGAAGAATAATGCGAAGCAAACCAGCTTCTCTTTCAAAATCAGTCAACTTGAGTTCGTTTTTAAATTCTTTTTTTACCTGGTGTATGCGTTGCTCAATAAAATCGACATCTCCCTGTTCATAACGAATGATTAGCTCGGTAATGGCAATTTTAAAACGAAAGGCACTGTCGAGTGTTTTAAAACTATCCAGCATGTATAATTTTACAATACTTTTTAAGGAGGCTTTGAAGTCTTTAATTCCAAAGTATGAAACAGCAAGATTCAGGTATACAAAACCAATATATACCGGATGATTTTTTATTACTTTCTCTTCCAGGGCCTCATTCAATATCTGTATGGCTTTTTCTATATTGCTGCGTGCATAATTATTTACCAGAATATTGTAATAAAAGAACAAATACTTATCGTAAAGCATACCTGAAAACTCCTGCATACTTTGTTTAAGCATACCGGCATATTCCAGTGAGGTATCAGTTTTACCCGTTCTGTACAAAGCATTACTTATGTATGTAAGCATTTGTAGCTTGGTATCATGGTTGTTTTTATTGAACAGGTTTTCCGAACTGAATTCCCGGTAGGTTTTCAGCAGGTATTCTTCGAGGGCAACAAAATCGTGTTGCTGCAACAATATTCGGCTCAGGGCATGATATATTTTAAAGCGCAATAAGGTGCTGTTCCTGGTTTCCCGGCCATAAGCATAGGTATTAATAGTTTGGTTCAGCAGTTCATTTATTTTATCATTCCCTTTACTAAAATTCTGGCTGACTTTAACCTTATATATAACCACGGCCAGTATATCGTCAATTTCCTGAAGGCTATTGAGGTGGGCACGATTTTTTTTGCGCCTTTCTATGTATTCTTCCGGGTCTATATCCAAAACATCGTGCGATAGCCTGATGTATTCATTGTATATAAGGTCGAGCAGTTCAAAGCTCTCTATTTCTATAGCTTTTTTCTCGGCCTTTTTAAGATAATGCATGGCCAGATCCCAGCGGTTTTTGTTACCGAACAGCTTGGCCAGCAGGTATTGGTTCAGAATACTGTTTGCTTCATTACTGTTGTAATGCAGAAGCGATAAACTAATACCAATGTCCTCAATTACCCTGTTTTTAAGGCGATAGAAGGCGTTTTTGTCCGAATCCGGATACAGACGCCTGAATATTTTATCCTCATCAGTTTCAGGATGATTTTTCCGCAGGTAATCGAACAACTCAATATCTTTCCTTTCGGAAGAAGCATTTGTACGCTGGACAAATAGCTTGAAATTGCGAATTTCCTCTTTGCTCATTAATCCGATAATTTCCGGAAGGATGTTCATAAGATGAATTTTGAACGGGTAAGATAAGCGTTTTTTTTACATTGAAAGTCGCAAAAATAAGAGTAATTTTAATGTATAAAATGAAATAAATAACGTTCCCGCTATAAAATAAACCATAAAACCACGATTATGAAAAAAACGATGTTATTATGTTTGGCATTTCTTTGCTTTACTTGTCAAAGAATAGAGGCACAGGTAATATTAGGAATTTCCCCTTCCGGAATTTATAACAATAATACGTATTTCGGTAATATCGAGTTTTTTAGTTACAGCCTTGCAAATTTGAGTATCCAGGATACTTTAAAAGGGGTGATTCTTGTTGATGTAGCAGTAGATAGTTCAGGTAACGGGAATTTGGATTACTTAGTATATGATTCCCTGAATCTTACGATTCCTCCAAACACGTTTTATACCGATTCCTTGCTTGTTCCTATTACCCCACAGTTCCGGCAGGGGATAAATACGGTTGTGATTTGGCCTAAAAACGACCCGCAGGCAGTGAACCGTTTCATTGTAAAGGATTCACTGGAAGTAAATATTAATATTTTAGGTTATTCGGCTATAAATGAAGTACCAACGTATAACAGGGAAGAGGTGCTACTCTTCCCCAATCCGGTTCATGATATTATGTATTTTAAAACCCGGAACGCTGAAACTAGTATTGAACGGGTAAGAGTGTGGGACATGTATGGTCAATTGCTTAAAGATGAATCTTTTTTGGGCTGGATTAACATGAAAGAAATGGCACAGGGTACCTATCTGGTTGAATTTATAAATAAAGAAAGAATTATTAAGCGATACAAAGCCGTGAAAGAATAAGATAAACTATCTAATAAATACAAAAGCAGCTCAATTGCGGGCTGCTTTTTTTGTTTTATGATGGTTCAATAACTAACTTTAGCCCAAGTTATACCAATGTTATATTTTTATTTGATCCAGTCCAAATAAAATATTTACAGTGGTAAATGCCGTTGCTATTAATGTTATGGTGCAATGTAGTGAAACGGAATTGGATCATTATATTAATGCAAACGGTATTATTTATTTAAATGCTTCACGTGAATAACGACAAAGAAAATCAGGCCATTTGAATGGAGCAGCCTTCACCAGATGTTAATTTTCTTTGAAGGGGTTTACCCTGATAGTATATGTGCTTTGGAGGCAGTGTGCCTTTCTAAATACATAACTTGGGTTTAAGCGGATTATTATGCAGGAAAAAACGAATAACAACCTAAGTTCCAGAAACCGCATTAGCGCACTGAAATTAAATGCCCTGCTAGAAATTACCAAGGCTATTAATAACAATACCTCTACAACAGACTTATTAAGTACACTGGAAGATATTCTGAAAAATCAACTGAATATCGGACGTTTGGCCTTGTATAGCTACAATCAGGACTGGGTTTGCCTGCTTAAGTTTGGCGCACTGGAGGAAGAACAGAAAATTGATGTAAAAAGGGACTTGTTGCCCATTACCGAAATTAAAGTAGTTAATTTTAAGGAAAATGAAGAGCGACAACATTCTTTTGGTATTGTAGTTCCTGTATTTCATAAAAAACAACCGTTGGCTTACGTACTTATTGGCGATCTGGATGATGATAAGGTAGAGGTAAGTCCTGTAATTAAACACCTGCCATTCATTCAAACCATTACAAATATTATTGTTGTAGCTATAGAGAATAAAAAGCTTTACAAGGAAAGCCTGCAAAAGGCCGCTTTGCGTAAAGAGTTAGAACTGGCTTCGCAAATGCAGCTCATGCTTTTTCCCGAAAGTCTGCCACATAACGAGATGGTACAATTCGACGCTCTTTACCTTCCGCATCAGGAAGTGGGTGGAGATTATTACGATCTGCTCTGGCTGAATAAACATGAATTTGCTTTTGTTATGGCCGATGTATCGGGCAAGGGTGTGGCTGCAGCATTACTGATGAGTAATTTTCAGGCGAATCTGCGTGTGTTGCTAAATTATACCAACACACTTACAGAATTGGTAAAAGCGCTGAATATAAAAGTGCTGACCAGCGCCAAGGGTGAGAAATTTATTACTTTTTTCATCGGACATTACAACACCTTAACCCGACAATTGAAATATATCAACGCAGGACACAACCCACCGGTTCTGCTCAATGGCGATTCCACTGTTTTGTTAAGAGCCGGATGTACCGGATTGGGCATGATTGATGAACTGGAAAGGGTAAATGAGGGGCGGTTAGAGATTAAACCAGGTTCGCTTATACTCTGTTATACCGATGGAGTAGTGGAAGTAGAAAATGAGCAGCAGTACAGCTATGGTTCAGAACGCCTTATTGAAGATATGAGACAAGGCCATCGCCTTAATCCAATGCAAATTAATCAGAATATTTTGTTTAATATTATCAATTTTAAAGGCTCCAAACCTTATCTGGATGATATAACTTTGCTTTGCGGTAAGTTTTTGTAATAAAATTTGCAAGGTTGTAAAGAAATTAGTTACTTTGCATCCCGTTTCAAGAAAACGAAACCTTATTAATACTAAGAATCATGTCAAGGATCTGCCAATTAACCGGAAAGAAAGCGTTGAAAGGAAACAATGTTTCTCACTCGAATATGAAAACCCGTCGCCAGTTTAAAGTGAATCTGAAACGCAAACGTTTCTTCGTTCCTGAAACCGGAGAGTGGGTAACCTTACGCGTATCTACTTCGGCCATTAAAAACATTAATAAAAAAGGCATCTTTGCCTGCCTGAAAGAAGCCAAAGCCAGCGGTATTCTTTCTTAATACATCAAGTAACTTTATGTAAAACCTTGTTATCTTTGGTAACAAGGTTTTTTGTTTTCCTGCACCTAGTGTTATAGTAAGGTTATTAAGGCGTATAGAAATATCAATAAACTCATAGCTAACTGCGATTTCAGCCCTTTGGCTTTTGGTTGCTGAGCCTGCCGAAGCATGGCTTTTTACTTTTAACTTAACACTAGTGTTATGGTAAGATTATTAAGACGCATAGAAATATCAATAAACTCATGGCTAACCACGGTTTCAGCCTTTTGGCTTTTGGTTGCTGAGCCTGCCGAAGCATGGCTTTTTACTTTTTACTTAACACTAGTATTATGTCTTTACGTTTTTCTTTCCTGCTAATAGTTGTTTTTTCCGTGTTGGCAGCCTGTGCACAAACAGATGCCGACAGGCTTCCCGCTTCTTTTCATACGCAGCGCCGTCAGGCTTTTCGCGATAAAATGCAGGATAACTCTGTTGCTTTTGTCTTCTCGGCTCCTGTACGCAACCGATCCAACGATGTAAACTTTCAGTATAGTCAGGATCCCAATTTTTTTTACCTCACCGGTCTAACCGAACCCAATGCAGTATTGATTATTTTCAAACAAGCCTACCGCTTAGACAGTTTTATGGTAAACGAGCTACTGTATGTGCAGCCCCGCTTTCCGCAAGAGGAAAAGTGGACAGGCAAACGTCTGGGCACCGATGGGGTAAAAAACAGCCTGGGCTTTGAGCGGGTGTATAGTAATACTATTTTCAGGGATTTACAGTTGGATTTTTCAGCATTCAGTAAAATATATCACAGTAAGTACTACGCCGACATACGTGATGATAAGGAAGATGAAGGTGATTTATATAACCTGATCCATACGTTTAACGAGCGTACCGCCAACTGCCAGAAAACCAAAAGTGCTTTTGCTTTCCAGGATATTATGGCCGTATTGAGGGAGCTAAAAACCCCGGAGGAATTGGTATTGCTGCGCCAGGCCATATCCCTTTCATGTGAAGCCCACCTCGATCTTATGCGTTGTATTGAGTATGATATGACGGAATACCAGGCTCAGGCCTTGGTAGAATTCGGATTTAAAATCCGGGGATCGGAATATCCCGGTTACCCCAGTATTAATGGTGCCGGCGAAAATTCTTGTATTTTGCACTATATCAGCAACCGGAAGAAATTTGAGCAGCAGGATTTAATGGTATGCGATGCGGGAGCCGAATACCACGGCTATACCGCCGATATTACCCGCACCCTTCCCGTTTCAGGGAAATTTACAGAAGATCAAAAGAAAATATATACGATCGTATTGAATGCACAATTAGCAGGTATCAAAGCCTCTGTAAAGGGGAATAATTTCCGCGATCCGCACAATGAAGCCGTGGAAGTTATTAAAAAGGGCTTGGTAAACCTGGGGATCATTAAAGACCCCAACGACTTTATAAAGTATTTTTTTCATGGTACTTCGCATTATCTGGGATTAGATGTGCATGATCCAGGTTCTTACGGACGTTTAAAGCCCGGACAGGTAATTACCGTAGAACCGGGTATATACATTCCGGAGGGCTCAGCCTGCGATAAAAAGTGGTGGAATATTGGAATAAGAATAGAAGATGATGTGCTTATTACGGAGGGGCAGCCAGAGGTTTTATCGGGCAACCTGCCTAAAACCATTGACGAAATAGAAAAAATAATGGAACAGCCCTGTTTTATGCAAAAAAAATTAGGCAACTAAAGTGAAAAAGTGTACATTTGTATCCCTCTTCTGCGAAATTGAAATGAAGAGGAAACAGTAAAAATAATTTAATTATCAGTAGAAATGGCAAAGAAGCAAAACCGGATTCAGGTTATTTTAGAGTGTACCGAGCACAAGGAAAGCGGTAAACCCGGAACCAGCCGTTATATTACCACTAAAAACAAAAAAAACACACCTGAGCGTATCGAATTGAAAAAATACAATCCGATCCTTAAGAAAATGACGCTTCATAAAGAAATTAAGTAATCTAAAATAATCAGCACATAAGTCATGGCAAAGAAAGTAGTTGCAACATTAAAAACCGGTAAAGGAAAGGATTTTACAAAAGTGATTAAAATGGTGAAGTCGCCTAAAACCGGAGCTTATGCTTTCAAAGAAGAAATCGTGCACAACGATCATATCAACGATTTTTTAAAAGCAAAATAATTATCAGGAAATTCTGTTTGTAAAGCTTCTTCTGTTTTCAGGAGAAGCTTTTGCAGTTTTAAACGCATACCTTTAATCCCCACTATCCTCGCCAATGGGAATTTTCAGTTTTTTTAGTAAAGAAAAAAAAGAATCGCTCGATCAGGGGCTAAGTAAAACCAAGGAAAGCTTTTTTTCAAAAATAGCAAAAGCAGTTGCCGGAAAAAGCACCGTTGATGCCGAGGTATTAGACAATCTTGAAGAAATACTAATTACTTCCGATGTTGGTGTAAGTACTACACTGAAAATTATTGAACGTATTGAAACCCGGGTAGCCCGTGATAAATACGTTGGCACCTCAGAACTGAATAAAATACTAAAAGAAGAAATTGCGGCTTTGCTTACAGAAAACAACAGTCGTGATGAAGATGACTTTACTATTCCGGTTGGGAAAAAACCCTATGTTATTATGGTAGTGGGCGTAAATGGTGTGGGTAAAACTACCACTATTGGTAAACTGGCCTATCAACTGAAGAAAAAGGGGAAAGAAGTCGTGTTGGGTGCTGCCGATACCTTTAGAGCTGCTGCAGTGGATCAGTTAATTATATGGAGCGAAAGGGCAGGAGTACCCATTGTTTCACAGGGTATGGGTGCCGATCCGGCCTCAGTAGCATTCGATACGCTTAGTTCGGCGGTAGCCAAAAATGCGGATGTAGTGATTATTGACACAGCAGGCCGTTTGCATAACAAAATAAACCTGATGAATGAGCTTTCTAAAATTAAGAAAGTGATGCAGAAAGTTATTCCTGATGCACCGCACGAGGTGTTGCTCGTACTCGATGCCAGTACAGGGCAAAATGCCATTGAGCAGTGTAAACAATTTACTGCAGCTACGGATGTTACGGCTCTTGCTCTTACGAAATTGGATGGTACGGCAAAAGGCGGAGTAGTGATCGGTATCTCAGATCAGTTTAAAATACCTGTAAGGTATATAGGTGTGGGTGAAAAAATGGAACAGCTACAGGTATTTAATCGTACCGAGTTTGTAGATTCTTTATTCGGAGGGAATTAATTGTAATACCGCTTGGAAATAGGTATTCGGCCAATTCTCCTCTCAGTCTATTGGCATAAACATATTTATACATCGGCGTTTGCCAATGTCAACGAGAAACAGTTTTGGACTGTTTCCCGTTGACATTGATATAAAAGATTCTTGTCTCCTCCCATTCCAAATTTTGTTTAGAATTCCCGTTATACCGGCAAAGACAATATCGCTTAGTTCACAATTAATTTCCGGATAGCTATCGCTTCTCCTGCTTCTATACGGATATAATAAATGCCAGTAGAATAATTCTCCAGAGTTAATGTGTGATTGTAGTCTCCCGCACCCTGTTTATCAGTTACTATTTCTTCCAATTTTTGACCCATAGCGTTAATTACAGTTAGCCTGACTGAAGCTGGCTGCGACAACGAATAGTTGATTTGTGTAAAACCACTGCCCGGGTTAGGAAACAAAGTAAAATTCATTATCGCATCTGAGATATTCTGTATTCCAACATGTGATTGGTCAAGATAAGCTCCATACTGTATCGAATTACCCCCATTAATTTTAAAGTTGGCAAAATTTAAAATCGGATTGTGAACACCGGGCAAAAACCACATATAAACGGTGTCAACATATTGATAAATAGGACTACCCATATAATTATCCGAATAATTTTCTATCAACTCCACTCTAAGAACACCATTAATGGTGCCATAAGGCAGCTTTAGCGCTCCAAAACCGTCAGCGGTAACTTTTATGTTTCCTGCACGGCTTAATGCAATTCCATTGCTGCTATAGGAGGCACTGAAATTATCGGTAAAAGTATTGCCAAAGGAAAAGGGAAATGAGAGGAATTTTTCCGGATCACTATAAGGTATTTGGGTAGTTCCATTGGCTGAACCGGCATTTGACCATGAGGTGGAATTAAATATATAATAGGCATATGCCGAGCCAGATTGGATTGCTGCATTGGCTGAAGAAAAAGTACTCGCATAAGGTGTGGCAGATGGAGCAATATATGCGGTTGTGGAATTGGAAATAGAACTTATTCCTGAAAAATCCCAGGTAACATTTGATCCGGCACTACCCGGCGAAGCATAATTTATGCTATGTGTGATAAAACTCTCTCCGACTGAGGGATTTGTGTTGACAGCAGTTAAAGTAATTTGCGCTTTAAGGCTAAATACAGTTCCTAAAAGGAATAATAAGGAAATTGTGTAATTTTTTTTTCATGCGTAATTTGTTGTTTTTAATGGATGTATGTGATAAGTCGTTAAAATGTCATTTGTGTTTACATTTACCAGATATGGTTATATTATATTGCTGTCAAAGAGTTGATTTTCGGGAGACAAAATTAGAAAAAAAATTTCCTCTGTCGGGAAATAGTAACTTTAATTTATAAAAAATTAATTTTGTTGATTATTTGAAACATACATGAAATTCAATGTAAGGGTATATGGTTTGCTTATCATTGATGACCGCTTGTTGGTGTCTGATGAATGGATACACGGACGGGAAATAACCAAATTGCCGGGTGGAGGCCTGGAGTTTGGCGAAGGAACAATTGATTGTATTATACGTGAATGTGAGGAGGAACTGAATCTGAAAGTAGAAGTAAGCGGGCATTTTTATACTACCGATTTTTTTGTGGCTTCGGCCTTTAACAATCAAAGTCAGGTAATTAGTATTTATTACACGTTGCAGGCACTCGAAACATTAGCATTCCCTGTGTCGGAAAAAGCTTTCGATTTTAAAGAGAGGACAGAAGGGGCTCAGTCCTTAAGATGGATCCCGCTTTCACAATTATCCGAAAATGATTTTACCTTTGTTATTGATAAAAAAGTAGCTGCACTCCTTATCCAAAAAAAATAAAAGTTATGATCCAGCGTATTCAAACCGTATTTCTCTTTCTTGTAACCTTAATAAGTGTGTTATTGTTTTTTATTCCTTTTGTAGAATACAGAATGGGAAATGAATATTTGAGTATTTCATTAATGCCGTTAAACAAACCTAATAATGTAGCTTCGCTGATCTACGCTACTTCACTTGTTAATATTGGAATATTGTTACTCTCGGCATATACTGTTTTTCAATACAGAAATCGTAAAAAACAAATGCGTATAGCCAGGGCTTTAATGTTGGTAGCCATGATGCTATTGAGCTCCATGTTGGGCATAGATTATTTTCGCGGCGATAAAGCATTATGGACTAAAACGTATTTATGGACTTCCCTTTTGCCAATAGCTTCGGTGTTATTTGCTTTTATGGCTCAACGTTTCATTAAAAAGGATGAGGATTTGGTTCGTTCTGCGGAGCGTATACGTTAAGTCTGCATGCTTATTGTAATGGAGTTTCTGCTTTTTTTTCCTTGCTGAAAGAAGATAAGTTGGTAGTAATGGTAATGTGGTTGGAATTGCCTGCAACATGGTATTTAACAAAACCATAACTTATTTGAAATTTGGATACTTTCAGGCATAAGCCCAGGCTAAAGCCTGCCATTCCTTTTTTGTCCGGTAATATCATTTCTTTACGACGCTGGTAGTTGTATCCTAAACGCAGGTTGAAATTCTTCGTCAGTACTATTTCAGTGCCAAACACTACATGACGCATCATTTTATCGCCCCAGGTTTTAAACTTACTCTTTTTTATGGGTTTATGGGTAAAGGGGTCTTCAGTGGGTTCCGGATTATTAGGGTCGGAATAAGTGAGATCCCAGGTATTGATGTTTTCATAAGCCAGTATAAGGCGAAATGGGGCTTTAGCTACTTTTTTGGAAATACCAGCCTGAAAATCGAATGGTAGTTTTTCACGGGCATTTCCGGTGTATGTTTTCCATTGGTATCCGAAATTCTTCAACAATACCGAAAAGGTAAGCAGACGCTTTGGGTTATAATATGTTAAACCCGCATCAATAGCATTGCCTATAGACGTAAAGGTATAATATTTTGAATAAATTGTTTTTACGGTAAAACCATAAGTAAAATTGGAATCGAGGTCGCGGGCAAAAGCCAGATTAAAGCTATAATCGTTGGCTCGAAAAGCACCGGTTATTTCACCATATTCGTTGGCTTCCTGAAATTTCCCATAGCCGATGTTTTGCAGACCTATTGCAAAATGGCCGATTTTGTCATAACTACGGGCATAGGCTGCATAATTATAGTTGACATCCTTAATGTAATTAATGTAACTAAAACTCAGCTGGTTATGCATGCCTTTGTTAAGCAGGGCAGGATTTTGAAAACTGAGGTTAATATCGTCATCTTTTACGCCAATTAAATTGCCACCTAAAGCTGCGGTACGGGCTGGAATGGGTAAATCGAGAAAACGATATATGGCTTTCCCGCCAATTTGGGCATAGCCATGTGAACTTAGCATAGCTATACAACTAATGAGGAATATTCTTTTCACGGTAAATAAACGCAAGATAATTATAAATATTGTTAATGAGACTAAGTTTCTGTGAGCCGTCAGGCGATACGGAAACTTATAGTCGAATTAATCCCGGCTGAGCCGGGATGAGACTAAGT
>JACCDG011829799.1_pt1 | contig 30801 bp, 10 predicted proteins | sample 7442471 | NCBI WGS metagenome assembly JACCDG01 (sample SAMN15323444, study PRJNA562643) | freshwater metagenome | isolation source: river surface water | place: USA:Blue River Watershed | collected 2017-08-17 | reverse complement strand
GGTACTCATTGTGTTCTTCTTTTTTATGAAGCCTGGCAAAAGCGATAAGCTCTTTGGACAGTCGCTCAATCGGCGGCATAGAGGGTGTCTCTGTCTCTTTGTTAAGCTCGCTTGTCTCTAGTATACCGCGAGCCAGTTCTTCTGTTAAGATTTCCTGACTAATATGCGTTTTTTCAGAGATGAGCCGGACAAAATGTGATCGATCTATCGGAGAGGTTAACGCCCGCACGAAAGGAAGTACATCACTCACTACTCTCTGACCTTTTGCTCGATCGTCAATATCGAGTGCGAGTACCATGTCAGTCAGAAACTCAATAATATGCCGTTTCTTTTTTACTGCGTTAAGCCAAAGATCTGGATTCTCTAAAATAAGATCCGCTGGGTCTTTAGTGCCAATCTCGCCGACAACATACACATCTAGTCCACCCAAAAGACAAAGTAGTCCGGTTTTTTTAAGCGCGCTCTGACCTGCCAGGTCGGTATCGAAAGAGAGAATCACCTTATCGCAGAATCGCTTAATCATATGAATATGTTCGTCAGTGAACGCAGTGCCTGAAACAGCGACTGTATTATGAACACCTGATTGATAGCTCATACAGAGATCCATCTGACCCTCAACGACAACAACCTCCTTTGTCTCATTCATCTTCTTTCGTCCGGTGTCATAGCCGAACAAAATCTTCGACTTGTGATAAAGCGGTGTCTCTGGGGTGTTAACATATTTACCCTGAGAGTCTGTTGCAAGAGATGGGAGTATGCGTCCCGAATAACCAACGGTTGCGCCTGAGATATTTCTAATCGGGAACATGACTCGTCCACGAAAACGATCATAGAATCCTTTTGTTTTACCACTGTCGTCTTTTGCTTCAATAACAACACCGGCCAAGATCATCTCTTCAGGAGAGTATCCCTTTGATGAGAGATAGATAAAAAGATCACGCCACTCGTTCTTGGCATATCCAATACTAAACGTTTTCACTGTCTCTTCATTAATACCACGACCAAAAATATACTCCTTTGCTTCGCCGCTATTATTAAAGTTGTTCTGAAAGTGAAGTGTCGCATCTTTAAGAAGTGAGACGAGGCGCGACTCCTCTTTATTCCTTTCTTTATCTTTAAGTGAGACACCCGCACGGTCAGCCAAAATTTTAAGCGCCTCAATGAACGGGATGTTTTCTATCTTCTCAACGAAAGTAAAAATATCGCCATGCGCCTGACATCCGAAACAATGGTAGCTCTTACGCTCAGGTGAGACATAAAACGAAGGGGTACGCTCATTATGAAATGGGCAACGTGCCCGGAACTGACTACCAGATTTTTCAAGTCGAATATATGTAGAGACAACGTCAACAATGGAGAGAGTGTCTTTGACTTGGTCTTTGGGATTCATTAGAACTAGTTTACCCCGTTAGATAACAAATAGGAACTTCACTTTTTTGTAATATGATTTCTTGTGGTATCTAACACTTTTGAATAAAAATAGCTTTATCTAACGGGGACAGTTGACACAAAAGCATGTGAGAGGTAAAACGAGAGCCGCCCGAAGGGCGGCTCTTTTGATTGCGAAAAGAACAACCTTTTACGTCCGAACGTAAAACGTTCGTACACCTCTCGCAACTTCCATGAGAAGCGAGAACTCTGCAAGTGACTTACCGTCACGATAGAGGTTTGCTGTTCTCACGGCCATCGTCGTCTCCTCACGAACAGGTTCTTCGAGAACCAAAACGGGGCCTTCGTATGTCTCCGGGAGGGCGTTGAAAATGGGGACCGTATGCACGTTTCCCTTATTTAAAAGCTCCACTGTTCCTAGCACTTTTCCCATGTGAATCTCCTTCTACATGAAATCCTACCTCAAAAAAACAACTGAGTAAAGTTAGAAAATTAAACTCTGATTAATGTAGGTAAATAACAACAGCAAAATAAGCGATAAAGAAGCATAGAGAATATGCTTTGGGTGCTGTTTGCGAACTTCTATAGTGATGAGGGTAACGAGACCAAAAGCAACCAAGGTTACTAAAATTTTGTAAATAATATCCACATATTCTGGACCATTAAAGAGGAGTCTGCCGTACCATGTAGAATACTTCTCCGGATTCTTTGGTCCGTCTGCTTGAGTGAGTCCAATTGACGTATTTTTGACGATAGCTGTCTCTTGTGTAGTGATAAGACGCTCAAGGTCGTCAGCAGGCGCCAGTGGCTCAGCGGGCAGAATTTCGGTCGATGAGCCCGCTACAAACCCACGACTCGTAGATGCTGTTGTGGTCGTTGTAGAACTACCACTGATCGTGGCTGCCCCCGTACCTACTGGAGAGGGTTTTGCATCTGAGTGTGGTGGGGTGGTTTCTCCGTATGCGGGAGTTCCGAACATTTGCACAATATACATTGTCGGATACCCCTGATAAACCCCCTCCACTACCGCTATACCAATTTCGCGAAAATCAATATTCATAATATTCGCTCTATGGGCTGGTGAGTTAAGCCAAGCCTTCTCAACATCAGTTGCTTCAGTAAAGTCTATCGCCAAGTTTTCACCTGCGTAGAGAAAATTATACCCAACCTTTTGTATCCAAAACCACGGTGTCACTCCTTCTGGACTATCATGAGAGAAATATTGCTTCTCTGCCATATCTTTTCCTTTAAGCTCGGCTGCTTGATCTAATTTTTCATTCCGAATAAGTGCTGGCTGATTGTACGCAAGACGACTCTCATTGGTAAGATCGATTAAAACACCTGAAGAAATCTGAACACCTAGGACTGTTCTTTGTAAAAATAGAGAACTACCAAACGAAGCACCAAGTAAAAAGACACTTGTAAAAATAATTGCTGAAACACCCAACTCTCGAAAAAGGTGTGGCTTATAATCATTCTTGTCATGTGGAACAAACAGATGCTTAAAGACTGCTAAGAGTTTCATTGGTAATAAGTATATCTTAAAACAAAACAAAAACACCCCATTAAGGGGCGTTTTTGTTACCACTAGGATTTTATAGACCTTTGTTTATTTTATTAACCAAAGCTCTCGTTGTGGGACCAAAATACCCAACTGCAGGGACGATATTGTTCTTTTTCTGGAAGGCAACAAGCGCAGTTCTTGTAAGTGCTCCGAAGTAGTTAGTAGGTGTGCCTGTCTTAAGAAACCCTTGGGCAATCAAAAACTTCTGCAACTCAAGAACGTCCTTTCCTCGAACACCCATTTTTAAGTCTACTGAGAAGTTTACAGTAGAAGCCCCTAATACTTGCCCTGTTGTTTTAGGCGCCACCGCTTGTGTCACTAGTGGTGTAACTACACCTGTTGTGACCACCTTTGTTGTAGTGGCAGTTGTCGTAGCAACAACAGCTGGAGTGTAGATGTATGAACTTCCCCCTCCACCTCCTCCCCCACCGCTTGAAGTCGGAACAACAGTACTTATAGTATAAGCATAGGAAGAAACTGGTGAGCTACCGTTATTGGCATAACAAGCAATTGCTTTGATTGTTAAGGATGATGCTACTGAGACAGCTGTAGAGTATGTTGTACCAGTAGAACATGTAGGAATACTCCCATCTACTGTATAGCGGATACTAAGAGAGCCAGATGAGGCGAGTGTAACACTTTGGGCTACAGTGTATGTTCCGGCAGCCACAGATGCAGATGGCGCTGAAACAACAACACCACTTACACTGTTGTTACCTAATCCAGTTGAAAGTGTTCCAGTCACTTCTGATGCGGAAACAGTTGCAATAGAGAGCAAAAACGCCAGACTAATTATTGTGTGTACTTTTTTCATAATCGTATTACGTACTTAGTCAACTAGTTAGAGCGAACTCCGTAGTTAGTAGAGAACGAGCCACCTGCAGTTGTTGTTGGCACTTTTAGATCAACAGTAACTGCAACTTGTCTTCCTGCAACTGCTGAGTCAAGGTCACTAGTAAGTATTAGGTCTGTACTGTAGGTGTTAGCTGCTGTTATTGTGACCGCTGTAGCAGATGTGGTTGCGTTAGAAGACTGAGCGGAATAAATACGCATGTTGTTGGCTGCTACAATACTATTTGCTCCACTCACCCAGTCACCGAACTTGAGCGCTAAGTTAGTCTCTGTTGTAGGAACAGTAATGTAGAAGGTCCATGATCCACCATTAGTATAAGAATCATCAGCTGTCATGGTGCTGTTCACAGTCGAGATTCCAGTTACACCAAGTGTCCCATTTCCCTGAACAACCGGGTCAGCAGTTACTTGGTAAGAAACAGTAACATTAGCTGTGTGGCCAGTTGATGAGGTAACAACAACGTTATACGTATGCACTCCGATTGATGTTGACGAAGCAAGCGTTGCGGCAGTAACTGTTGCACCTGAAGTAACTACGCTGCCATTAACTGTGGTCGTAGCACCGTTGGTTGTAGAGAACTGGATTCCAGAAGGAAAACGAGCAGTTGCCTGCGATACAGTGTAAAGCGGACTAATAACCGCACCACTAAGAGCAACTGTCGGAATGACAGGGACGACATTGTCAGCATTAACCTGGTACGAAACTGTAATATTTGCAGTGTTCCCAGTTGATGATGTAACAACTACATTGTACGTATGCACTCCAAGAGACGTAGATGACGCTAGCGTAGCTGCGGTGATTGTTGTACTAGCAGTTACAGATACCCCGTTAACGGTTACAGAACTAGCGTTTGTTGTTGTGAACTGAAGCCCAGATGCAAAGCGAGTAGTCGCATCCGTAAGCGAATAAGCTGACTGAATTGCCGCACCGCTTAAGGTAACAGTTGGGTTAACTGATGCAATAGAGTTAATAACAACGTTGTAAGAACTACTCATTGTTGATGTGTTTCCTGAAATATCAACAGCTGAGACACTGATTGACTGAGTCCCTACGGTAGTTGATTTAACAAATGTTGCAGTCCATACACCTGAAGTCGGTGTCGTCTCTGTAGCTGTATTTCCGTTTATAGTTACAGTGTTAGCCGTATTGTCTTCAACTACTGTCACAGTGATGTTGGTATCGTTTGTGGCTTCGTAACTAGCTTTGTCAGTCGCTATTGAACTAATAACAGGGGCAGTGCGATCAGATGCATCCGTAAATGTCAGAGTCGTTGCCTTTGGAGTCACAGCACTGTTACCGTTTACGTACGCATTAATCTGAGCATATCCAGCTACTGACTTAGTAAGAGATGTTGTAGTAACACCAGATACAAGAGTCTTGAAAAAGTCGCTGATACTACTTGCGTTAACGGGCGTAAACGAAACAATGGTAGAACTGTCGTTAGTAACAACGTTTCCGTAGGCGTCCTTTCCAGTAACAGTCACGACTGAAGGAACCGTAATATCAGAGGTTGTAGTAGCTAGTGAGAACTGTGCTATTGAAGCTGGGACAATAGTAAGAGTTACTGTTGTACTTGCTACTGAGTTGTAGTTAGCAGTGTCTGTTGGAGTAAAGTCAGTTGACAGCGTAACAGTCCCTACTGTTGTGAATCCAGTGTATCCTAGTGCTGGTGTATACACGAACGAACCTGGAGTTGAGGGGCTGGCGTTTAGCTGTGTGCCACTAAGCGCAGTTCCGGCTGCGATAGGAGCTGGTGTTGCCCAGGTGATTACAGGCGTAGCCTTTGCCACGTTAATGCTTGTTGTCGCAGTTGCTCCGTTGTAGTTAGCAGTGTCTGTTGGTGTAAATGTTGTAGAGAGAGTCTGTCCATTTCCCGCGTTAAGCAACGTACTACTAGCTGGAGAATAAAGGAAGGCTCCAGGTATTGTTGTTGCTGCGTTCAACTGTGTAGGGCTAAGGAGAGTACCGTAGACAATATCAGATGGCGTAGCCCATGTAATTACTGGAGTAGCTTTGATAATAGTAAAGTTGTTACTATTAAACGTCATCGAGTAGTTAGTCCCTGCAGAAAGAGTTCCTGTTGCAATAGCGTAGATGCCGACGTTTTCACCTGCTACACGTGTAAGAGACCCCGTGAAAGAGTCTCCACCAACGAGTGCTGGGGAAACCGAGTACGCAAACACTGGGTCTGTTCCACTGTTATTACTGTACACCTTTGACTGAGTTGACGACGCTGTCACAGTGATCGGCTTAGCGGTAACAAAAAAGATTACAGGAGTCGAGTGAAGAACAACTGTATAGTTAGGGCTTGCAGTTAGTGTGCCTAATGTGATTGCATACCCACCAACGTTTTCACCTGTCAAACGTGAGAGTGACCCTGAGAGAGAATCAGTTCCAACGAGTGCTGTATTGGTATAGGTATATGTTGGGTTAGCTGCTCCATACACTTTGGTCTGGCCAGAATCAGGGGTAACGGTAATTAGCTTTGCGGTAATTGAAGCATTTAATGTAGGTTGAGTGAGCGAGTAGTTGGCCTCATCTCCACCTCCAAGAGATAGTCCTGTAACCGCTACAGTGTTTGATCCAACTGTTGAAGTGCTAAAAGTCCCTACAGGTGAGCCAGAAACGTTAACAGTGTCAGGAGAAACAACACCCACGAGAGTAGCAGTACCAGTAACTGAAGCAATTGTGTTACCGTCATACGTCTTATCGCTAGCTGACAACCCTGTTACAGTAAGTGCTTTTGTTGTAATAACACCAGTTGTTGTCGCGTTAAATGTAACTGAGTAATTATTCCCAGAGTTACTATCGTTAACAGAACCAGATGGTGTAAGAGTCTTACCTGTTCCTACAAGGAATGTATCGTATGACTGTGTGAAGTTTGCCGTGTCAGAGAAAGCCAAACTTCCTGTGGTAATACTTGGTGTAGAAGTTGATGATGTTGTTCGATCATACACCTTTGAGCCAGTGCTAGCAGTTACAGTGATTGGACGCGCTGTGATAGTTAAGTTAGCCCCAGTAAAACTAATGTCGTAGTTCGGCAAAGCTGAAAGTGTCCCCTGTGTTATTGCTCGTGTACCAACATTTTCTCCTGTGGCGCGTGTAAGAGAGCCCGTGAATGAGTTACCTGGGAGTAGTCCTGAGTCAGAATACGTAAGTGACGGATCAGTGTCACCGTACACTTTAGATAGTGTTGTTGACGCGGTCACGTTTACTGTTGCCCGAGTAATATTCGCTGACCCAGTACTAGTTGCAACCAAGGTATATTTAGCCATATCTGCTCCGTTAAGTCCTAAACCAGTGACACTTACTGAGATTCCGTTACCTGCGGTAGATGTTGCAAATGTTGCAGAATAGCCAGTTGTGTCAACTCCTAGTGTGTCTGTGTACTCAACTTGAGATGCAACACTTGCGCCAGATATAGTTGCTGATGTATTCCCGTTGTATGTCTTATTGTCAACAGTAACTGATGCTGTAACTGATTTCGGAACAATTTCGAATGAGGAACTCACAGCCGGAGTCAATGTAGCGTCATCAGCTGTAAATACTTTACCTACACCTATATCACCAATTTCGAGACTGTTGAACGTCACTGTTCCATTGCCTGCCGAAGTTCCAATGTCTGCTGTAATTGGGGCTCCAACGATTGGCCCTGTTCCTGAAGAAAGTGTAAGAGTAACTGTTCTGTTAGAAGAGAGTCCACTGACTGAGTTGTTACCAAACTGATCTTGAGTCTTAACTACTGGAGATACAACAAGAGGAGAACCGTACGTACTGGTTGCTGAAGGCTGTGTTGTGAATGTTAGTTTTGTTGCGACACCAGGAACTGTAGTGAGCACACCTGCGTTACCTGTCACACCTGCTGTACCTGTGACGGTAATGTTAGCAGGGACCTGAGAAGATGTTGTAGAAGTTGGTCTTACTTCAATGCCACTGAAAGTAACAGAAGTAGGCATATCTGAAGTGTTGCTAATTACAATACTTACCTGGGAGGAAGAGACTCCTACTGGATAACCAACTAGGAGTGTACTGATGACTGGAGACTTAGAAACAGACACTGTTGCGGCTGCGTTAAATTCAAAACCGGCTGGTGCATTTAGTATGATAGTCCTACCTACCAACCACTCGCTTGAAGTAGCTTCGGTTATTGTTGGACCAGTGAGTGTAGTATATGCACCAGTACCACCTGCTGATGTTGTGTCTATTGAAATATTTGTTCCGCCTGTTGCTGCTGTTATTGGTCCAGCCGTAGCAGATGCATACATACTGACTCCAAGAGCGGCTGAGATGACAATAGCACCGATTGCCAAACGTGTTGATAATTTGTTAAAAAAGTTTTTCATAAAAACGAGATGTTTGTAACTACTTAATACAATAATAATGTTATAAAGACACGTGCAACAAAACTACAACCTGCCCAAAGTAAACTAACGCAACTCTACTCTTCTTAAAATGAATAGTCAAATTACACAAACTACACATGAACACACTTACAAATTAAGTAAATGGTATTTATTTTTGTGACTTGAGTATACCTTAGAAATAGTAAAGTTTGTACCAAAAAATGCTTTTAAAGTAATACTTTTAAAAAGGACATATTAAAGGACATGTAGTTTATAAGAGGGAGTTAAAAATCGAAATTACAAGTTACTAGTTTTCGTACTTTACTGTACAGGCAAAACTGAGCGATAGTAGGTTTGTAAATAAAAATAAAGAAGCGCGCCCTACGGCGCGCTTCTGTATTTTTTCTAAACAAAACTGTATTAGATTACTATCTCTCGTTACTGGCCTTCTGTATCCCTGAGTCCTGTTCCAGCTGGAATAAGGCGTCCCAAGATTACGTTTTCCTTAAGACCTCGGAGTTCATCCATCTGTCCACGAGTAGACGCTGTGATGAGTACTCTTGTCGTATTCTGGAATGACGCAGATGAGAGCCATGAGTCAGTTGAGAGCGCTACGTCAGTAATACCAAGTACCAAGTGACGACCTTTCGCCTCTACCTTACCTTCAGCTTTGACACGAGAATTCTCTGCACGGAAGGTTGAAAGTTCAACGACGTCCGACTGAGTGAATCTCGTCTCTCCTGGGTTCGTTATCTTAACGCGACCGAACATTTGCTTGATAATAACCTCAACGTGCTTACGTGAAATAGAAGCCCCTTGGAGTTCGTACACCTTGTTAATTTCGGCAACGATATACTCTTCGGTAACCTCTCTTCCTGCGTGAGTGTGGAGTTCGTCAATATCAGCAGAACCGTCTGTCATCATCTGACCCCTAACTACTTTGTCACCCTGTTTAACAAGTGCCTGGCGACGGTAAGGAACAGTATATTCAATTTGCTTGCCTTTCTTATTCCCTTTTGAGCCATCGTCGTCTGCTATGATGACAATCACCTTCTCGCGCCCTTCTTCACGAACACCGATCACCTCTCCATTTTCGTGTGCAATAATAGCTGGATTCTTAGGCATACGTCGCTCGAAAATTTCTTCTACACGAGGGAGACCTTGTGTGATGTCAGCACCCGCTACTCCACCTGAGTGGAACGTACGCATAGTAAGCTGGGTACCTGGTTCACCGATAGCTTGAGCTGCGACGATACCAACCGCCTCACCAAGTGACACTGCTTTGTTGCGCCCCATGTCGAGCCCGTAACACTTCTGACATATTCCGTGAAGCGACTGACAGATAAGTGGAGAGAAGACCTTTACTTCTTCAATCCCTGCCGCTTCCACAGCTAGAGCGTCGTCCTTAGAGATAAGGTGATTCTTCTTAAAAAGAACCTTCCCTTCTGCAACAATGTCTTCCGCAATAACGCGTCCACGAATATTCTTAGAGATAGGAACCTCGATTCCGAGAGCGTTTTCCTTGCGGACAGTCTTGTATTCCTTGGTACCACAGTCAGACTCCGTGATGATAGCATCCTGTGCCACGTCAACGAGACGACGCGTGAGGTACCCTGCCTGTGCTGTCTTAAGCGCGGTGTCGGAGTTACCTTTACGAGCACCATAGGTAGTAATGAAGTACTCAAGTGGTGTAAGACCTTCCTTATATGATGAGATAACAGGGAAGTCAATGTTACGTCCTGAGTTGTTCACGATAATACCCTTCATGCCGGCCATCTGAATAACTTGCGCCATAGATCCACGAGCACCGGATGTGATCAAGTCATATACACTCTTGTGTTTTTCGAGTGTCTCTGGAATGCATTTTTCAATACGTGTACGAACTGCTTGCCACACAGCGATGGTGTGCTCATAACGTTCCTCGGCAGTAAGAAGACCTTCTTCGTAGTCTGCTTCTACCTGAGCTGCAAGATCCCATCCCTCCTTAACGAGCTCTCCTTTTTGTGGAGGAACCTTAACTGCGTCGATATTCCATGTAGTACCAGAAACAGTAGCATACTTGAATCCGAATGCCTTAATCTTGTCGATAATAGAAGGAGCAATTTCGTTACCGTAGGTAAGAATCACCTGGTCGATAATGGCGTTCATCTTCTTAATAGCAACTTCGTCGTTGATATAAGGGAAATCAGAAGGGAAAACAGAGTTGAAAAGAAGTCGTCCTACTGTTGTTTCAAACGGCTTACCTTCAAACTTTGCATACTTCTCCTTATCAGACGGCATAACAATAATCTTTGCGCGGAATGACACGATGTCAAAGTCATACGCAGTGATAGCTTCATTAGGAGACGGGAAGTACTTACCTTCACCAAGCTCTCCTTCGATAGTCTTAGTCATCCAGTACACACCGAGTACCATATCCATTCTAGGGTTAACAATCGAGTCCCCTGAACCAGGCTTGAGGAGGTTACGGTTAGCTGCCATAAGAGTACGAGCCTCTTCTTGCGCTGCAACAGAAAGTGGTAGGTGCACAGCCATTTGGTCACCATCGAAGTCTGCGTTAAACGCCTGACACACAAGCGGGTGAAGCTGAATAGCGTTACCTTCAATAAGCTTAGGGTTAAACGCTTGAATACCTAGTCTGTGAAGGGTTGGGGCACGGTTAAGGAGTACATACTTTCCTTCAATGCACTCTTCAAGTATTGCCCATACTTCTGGGATTCCATCTTCGATAAGCTTGTTAGCTCCACGGATATTGAATGCTAGTTCGCGTTCAAGAACCTTAGAGATAATGAATGGCTTGAAAAGTTCAAGAGCCATGTGTTTTGGAAGACCACACTCGTTAAGTGCGAGTGAAGGACCCACCACAATCACCGAACGCGCAGAGTAGTCTACACGCTTACCAAGGAGGTTTCCACGAAGGAGACCCTGCTTACCTTTAAGGTTGTCAGAAAGTGACTTAAGCTGACGCTTTTGTGATTGACTCATGACAGCGTCCTGTCCATGACGAGCAGAGTTATCTATAAGAGCATCTACCGCTTCTTGGAGAATTCTCTTCTCATTACGAAGAATAACGTCTGGCGCCTGAATTTCCATCAACTTCTTAAGACGGTTGTTACGGTTAATCACACGACGGTAAAGGTCGTTCACATCAGAGGCTGCATAGCGTCCACCTTCAAGCGCAACCATAGGGCGGATTCCAGGAGGAATAATAGGGATCACAGTCATGAACATCCACTCTGGACGGATACCAGAATTCTGGAACGCTCTAATAAGTGAGAGTCGCTTCTCCGCCTTCTCACGTTCTAGTGCACCAGCCTTCTCAAGCTGAAGTACAATTTCTGCCTCTGTCTGCTTTAGGTCCATTTCCTTAAAGACATCGTAGATGGCTTCAGCTCCGATTCCTGCTTCAAAACAGGTGCCGTACTTCATTGAGAATCTGTGGTAAGTGAGTTCGTCGAAGATCTTGCGAGGTTTAATTTCTTCTACCTCTTTTTTCGCAGCAACGATTAAGTCACGCAACTTCTCACGAGTCTTCTCATCATTTGCTGCTTTTACTTTTGCCTTAAATTCACTTTCAAGGTTAGAAAGAATTTCTTCCTTTGCAGCTTGGTTAACTGACTTAACGATGTACCCTGCGAAGTACACAACCTTCTCTACCTCCCCTGCTGGCTGGCCAAGGATAAGTGAAATACGAGATGGAACGGTACGGAGGAACCAAATGTGAGCAACTGGAGAAGCTAGTTCTACGTGACCCATTCGTTCGCGACGAACGATAGACTTTGTAACTTCTACCCCACACTTCTCACAGATAATCCCCTTATAACGAATACGCTTATACTTTCCACAGTAACACTCGTAATCCTTTTCTGGACCGAAGATTCTTTCATCGAAGAGTCCGTATCGCTCTGACCTTCCTGTGCGGTAGTTGATAGTCTCCGGTTTGGTAACTTCTCCAAATGACCATGCACGTATTGCCTCAGGTGACGCCACCTTAATCATCAGACCGTCGAAATTGTTTGTATCGATTGTTTTCATAGATTTTGTTTAGTTAGTACGTGTACGATTTATAGATTAGTTTCACCAATAAGAGGCTGATCCATTCCTTCAATCTTACGTGGAATAACATCGAGTCCAAGACCACGGAGTGTATTTAACATCACCGTAAACGATGCTGGGGTGTTCGGTTCACGAACATCCTCTCCCTTAATAATACTGTCAAACGCCTGTGAACGACCTTCTATATCGTCAGACTTAACTGTTAACATTTCACGGAGTATATGAGACGCACCGTACCCTTCAAGAGCCCATACTTCCATTTCTCCGAATCTTTGACCTCCTCCTTGAGCCTTTCCACCAAGCGGCTGCTGAGTGATGAGTGAGTACGGACCGATCGAACGCATGTGAATCTTATCTTCTACCATGTGGTGAAGTTTTAGAATGTACATGATACCCACAGCTGACTTGTCTTCAAACGCTTCTCCTGTACGTCCATCATAAAGCTGCATAGTTCCTGATGGGTCAAAACCAGCTTTTACTAGCTCTTCCTTAATCTCAGCATCTCTTGCTCCTTGGAATGATGGCACGATAGCTTGGTATCCAAGAGCATGCGCTGCAAGACCTAGGTGCATTTCAAGAATCTGTCCTAAGTTCATACGAGACGGAACACCAAGCGGTGTAAGAATGATGTCGATAGGGTTACCGTCTTTATCAAACGGCATTTCTTCTACTGGAAGGATCGTTGAGATAACACCCTTGTTACCGTGACGTCCAGCGAGCTTGTCACCAACTGATATGTTACGAACTTGCGCAACCTCGATGTGTACACGTTTAATGATACCTGACTCAAGTTGATCCCCGCGTTCACGTGAGAACACCTTAACACCAATAATACGTCCACGCTTACCATTATCAAGTCTGAGTGATGAATCCTTAACGTCACGCACCTTCTCACCGAAAATAGAACGAAGAAGTCTTTCTTCTGGAGTAAGTTCAGTTTCTCCCTTTGGAGTAATCTTACCTACCAAGATATCCCCTGGACGGATTTCTGCTCCAATACGGATGATACCGTCTTCATCAAGATTCTTGAGCTTGTTCTCACCTACGTTTGGAATATCGTGGGTAGTAATTTCAGGCCCAAGCTTAGTATCGCGCACGTTACAAATAAACTCTTCGATGTGAATCGATGAGAACTTACTCTCACGAACGAGCTTTTCAGAAAGAATAATAGCGTCTTCGTAGTTAGAACCGTTCCATGCCATGAATGCTACACGGATGTTATGGCCGAGTGCTATTTGACCATTATCTGACGTTGCTGCGTCCGCTAGAACCTGACCCTTCTTAACAGTGTCACCAAGGGAGACAATCGGTCGCTGGTGGAAAAGGTTAAAGGCGTTAGTGCGAGCGAAGTTGATAAGATTATATTCCTTCTCCTTCTTTCCGTCTGACTTGATAACAATCTTCTTAGCATCAACAAACTTAACCTCTCCGTCATCTTCTGAAATAACAAGACGTCCAATGTGCTTCGCAGCCTCCCCTTCCATACCTGTTGCCACAAGTGGCGCCTCAGGAATCATAAGAGGTACTGCTTGTTTCTGCATGTTTGAACCCATGAGTGCGCGGTTCGCGTCATCGTGCTCGAGGAATGGAATCATGGATGTCGCAACAGAGAACGCTTGGTTCGTTGCTACATCGATAAAGTCTACCTCATCACGTGGAGCAAGACCTGGCTGACCAACGCGACGAATTTCGATTTCTTTTTCAATAAACTTACCGTCTTTGTCATAGTCGTTTCCTGCGTGTGCAATAACGTAACGTTCTTCTTCGAGGGCGTTCATGTAGACGATCTCCTTGGTGATAACACCTTTAACTACCTTCACATATGGAGTCTCAATAATACCGAACTCGTTGATACGGGCGTAGTTAGAAAGACGAAGAATAAGACCGATGTTTGGACCTTCTGGAGTGTGGATTGGACACACGCGGCCATAGTGTGAGGTGTGGACGTCACGAACCTCGAATCCTGCACGCTCACGAGTGAGTCCTCCTGGACCAAGAGCTGAAAGCGTACGCAAGTGTTCAACTTCCGCAAGCAAGTTTTCCTGGTTCATGAACTGAGAAAGCTGGTTAGTGGTGAAGAACTCCTTAATACGAGCCTGTAGAGGACGCTGGTTGATGATGGTAATAGGAAGCGTTGTGTCAGTATCAATAACCGACATCTTGTCCTGAATATTGCGCTTCATTTGCATCATTCCAGTACGAATCTTCTGTGACATCATTTCACCTACGTAACGTACACGGCGAGACCCAAGGTGGTCGATATCGTCCTCTTCTGCATTAGGGTTGTTGTTAAGCTCAATCATGTGATTGATGATTTCAACCATGTCTTCCTTTGAAAGAGTGCGGCGCTGTGCCTCCTTATCTTTCTGATCAATAGACTTGCCGAAACGCTTGTTGAAACGGAAACGTCCCACTGGAGAAAGGTCGTAACGCTCTGGAGAAACGATAGAGTCTATATATTCCTTGGCATTTTCTGGGGTCGCGAGATCTCCATCACGAAGACGCTTATAGATTTCGATATAAGCATCATGAAGCGTCTTCACCTCATCGCGTTCTACGAGGGTAGCCATGAGCGGTCCTGCGATTTCCTTATCCGCAAAAGCAGCCTTTATCTGTTCATCTGTAGTAAAACCAAGCACACGAAGAAGTGCAATCACTGAAAACTTACGCTTTTTATCGACACGGACGTAGATACCACCGTCTGGTTCTGTCCCAAGTTCTATCCAAACACCACGAGAAGGGATGATTTTTGCACCGAAGTAACGCTTACCTTTAGTTTCTTCAGAATCAAAGAAGACACCGAACGATCGAGCAAGTTGAGGGACCACTACACGTTCTACACCGTTGATGATGAAGGTTCCGTGAACAGTCATGAGAGGAAAGTCTGCCATGAAAATTTCCTGCTCTTTAACCGTGTTCAATATCTTGTTTGAAAGTTTTACACGAGCGCGAAGTGGAGCCTCATAGGTGAGCTTGTTCTCTTTGGCGTACACTTCATCGTACTTTGGTTCAGAGAGATCAAAAGAGATGAACTCAAGATCAAACTTTCTTTCAGAGTAGTCAGTGATAGGAGAAAACTCGCGGAAGATTTCCACGATTCCTCTATCAATAAGGTCTTTATATGAGTGAATCTGATTTTCGACGAGGTCAGGTAATTTAGTAAGTGGTTTGTGGTACTTCCCGAACGTCTTCTGAGGAAGTGCTGCTTTCTGTGAACTTGTTTTTGGCATAAATGACAAGTAGCCAATGAGAAAACTCTCCTTTGGCTTTATAAAGATTTTGGCACCTGATAAATACTTCTCGTATTGCCTCGCTCGTAACTAAATCAGTGGTCAATAGCTTGCGCATTATACCAGGAAAGGCTTTACTTAGCAAGTGAATAACTTACTGTAGCAAAGTTTGTGCACAAAAGAGCACAAAAAAGTAAGCAAGTTAGAACTTTTTGTGTCCCCAATTAATGACCTCGCCTAGGGCAGTATTTCTTCTGGTGGCACATCCGCAGCTCCCCCTTCTGGGGTTTGATTTTGATCTGGTGTCTCATTTTCTGTATTAGAGTCACTAGATGGGCCGCCGATGTCAGTCGTTGTTCCGTTTTCTGATCCATCGTCTGTGGTGCTTCCATTTACTGTTTCTCCTCCACCCAGGTCTCCTGTTAGACCATTGGTGTCACCTGAAGAACCACCCTCTGTTTGGCCTCCGTTACTTCCAGTATTGTTTGGGTCAAGAAGAAGCAGTGAGTCCAGCTTCTCCTTAGTAACACAGGTCTTACTTTGTCCTTCTCCTAGACATAAGACCTGAGCATCGAGGGTATCTGCATACACCTCCCCTGCAAACACTGTATCAAAGTACCCCGTCACTGCACTTATCTTGACTGCTATATACTCACGGACAACAGAGAACCCTTGGGAGAGTCGGGCAAGGAGTGTCTCTCGTACTGTGGTGGCAGGAGGGGTAGACGATGAGGAGAGGAGGGAGAGGCCTTCAATAGCAGAGACAGTGATGGTTCTTTCCTTCTGTTCTACTATCATCATAACTAGAGAAGAAGTGGAGTTTCCATCTTGGTCTGATATAGCGCGTCCGATTGATTGACCGTTTGTGGTCTGCTTCATGGCGTATCCTGGGGTAGAAGATGAGATGGTGAGAAAGTCTCCTCTTCGTACGATACCGTTTTCGTTAGACACATACACTGGGACACGACCAGAGAAGGCTACAGGGATACCGTTAGTGGTGTTACCACCAAGTAAGATACCGGGACGAGTGGAGATGACACCAAGTGCCTCAGTTCCTAGTGAAGCCTTCTTGACTTCTGCTATCTCATAGTCAGTTGTAGAACCATTAGGGAGAGACTGGGACCACGAGAGTGTAGTTGAAGCGAGTGAGACTACCATACCAGGGGTGATGGTAGGGTCACTCGTTGGGTAGTTTTCTGCCAAGTCAGCAGGGGTACCTATTGTAGTGTTGCCATCTGTAAAGATATCACCGTTTGCTTTGATGGTGTAGATGACGTTTCCTGTGCTTCCTACGTCTGATATGACACGGAACATGTCGGTGGAGGTTGCGGAGGTGTTGTGGTAGATGTCGAGGCGGGAGCCTGATGGAGATGTTGTACCTATAACTACGTCGCCGCCATAGGACTGGAGGTTAAGGTTACTTCGTAGGTTATCAATATTAACCCGTGCAAGGTTGTGGCTAATGCGAAGCTGCTCTAGATCGTCTATCGTTGAGTCATTAAATGATGACAAGATTGTGGCACTGTCATTTGGAGTAAGCGCGATACCAGTCCCTGTGAAGCCTCCAATACTAAGCTTTGCAAACGGGGTTGTGCTTCCGATGCCTATATTACCATTGGATTTTACGATAAAGAGACCACTACCGGAACTTGAGTCAAATTGTACATCATTAGCAATATCAGTGGAACCGATATTAATGGTATTAGTAGAAGACGACTGACCGATCAACCAATTATTATTCGCCCTTAGAGCATAATTCTGTGGAATGTTAATAGAACCCTCAACGAAAAGTTTAGAAGTACCTAACATACTGGAGGTGCCGATGCCAACATTACCAGAGCTATCAATTCGCATGAATTCACTTTTAGTAACAAGGTCGTCATTTATTCTTCCAAATGCAGTTTGTCCTGATGCGCCTCCTATGTATGAATACTTAGCATTAGCGGCCCCGTCTGCATTACCTAGAATAAAGTTGGCTGTACCAACTGCTGATTGTCCGAAAATATCTCCACCGTATACATGAAGTTTGGTCTGTGGGGATGATGTCCCGATACCAACATTTCCACCTCCAAGATAACTATTTCCATTTGCTCGAAGAAGTGTATTCACAGAACCTCCAGAAAGGAGCTCAAAGAACCCTTCGTCTCCGCCATCAAAAATACGAGAAGACACGTTATTGTTTGTGCTAGAAAGTATACGCAACCCGCCGAGCGAATTATTCGTCGCAGCCTTTATATCAAAACGAGCTCCAGGAGATGTGGTACCTACTCCAATATTCCCATCTGCAAGTACTGTAAAGAGACTAGCTCCAGTAGATGAAGCAACCGTAAACGGATTAAGCGTAGAAGTTCCTTGGATGAATAGTGATGCTAGACCAGTTGATGTACCAATGTTTGTAGTATTGTTACCTGTATTAACTAAGAAATTAGGGTATGTCGATGTTCCTACTTGGAGAGATCCATAGACAGCTGAATTACCTTGTGAGAGGAAGCCACCGCTGCCTACTGTGAGACCTGTTCCTGCTGTAAGCATACCTTGAGTGGAAAGATCATTACGTACCGAGAGGTTACCTGCTTCTAGGGAGTGTATGAGGGCACTTACCGACTCAATGCCAGGTAGTTCATAAAATGATACTTGGGAGGCGTTGTAATTGCTAACATAAAGAGTTCTCGAATCTACATACACAGCGCTAGGTCGTGCACTTGTTGGTACATTTTTTACTAATTGAGGGCTACGCGGATTACTTATATCTATAATACTAAAAGTATCACTGTTATAGTTAGGCACATAAGCGTATCTACCAGAAATTTTAATATCATTAGAACCACTGCCTGTACCTATCGACGTGATATTACTAAGATCAGAGGGGTCAGAGGCATCAACGATATAAAGACCTCCTGATGTAAATCTTTGCACATATACATATCCATTAGAAACCTGAACGCCCTGAAGTCCTCCTGCAACACCTAAGGTGTCTAAGAGTATCGGATTAAGCGGATTTGAAATATCAATAGAATAAAGGTTCCCACCGGCGCCGTGCTCTACTAAATAGAGAACATTACCCGAAATAGCAAGATTTCTTGGGCTACTACCTACAGAAAGTGACGCAACCACTTTGGGTTGACGTGGATCATTAATATCAATCACCTTAAGAGAATTCTCCACAGAAGACGAAACATATGCATACTGTCCCCTGATTACAGAATAACCGTATGACGATCCGTAAGAAACAGAACCAACTTGTACAGGTGTACGCTTATCTGTAACATCAACTACTGAAAAAGAGGAGCCTAGTATATAAACATAATTTCCAACAACTTCAATATTATTCCCATTAGCTGAAGAGGTACTAATAAGAAGTGGGTTATTTATATCAACTACATTATAAATAGAGAGTTCAGCGCCACTAATGACATACATGAAGCCGTTAGAGACGACAAGGTCACCTGGCGCACTTGTTGTTGTGGATGTTATGAACCTAGGCCAATCACTTTGCGCAAAACTGTTATCAATATTCCCGATCACCTTTAATGCAGTTGGAGCTCCCGCTGTACCAATGAGTGTCGTGGATCCCTCCACTACTAGTTTTGATGTATCAAAAGTATTAGTAGTAGTTCCAAGGAGCGCTGTAGTGCCGTACAATGTAGAGCTGTAAAGTGTTGTTGCCGTTAGTGCTGTAGCTGAAGCTGTAGAAAGAGTAGTTTGATCAGTTACTCCAAAAGTGCCCACAACACCCAACTTAAAGACTGGTGAGGATGATGCTATCCCGATATTCCCGTCGGAGGTTATTTTCATAGCCTCAAGAAGAGAAAGTGGTGTTCCTATTGGAGAGGTGGTTGAATTTTGAACATAAAACTTAATACCATCTGACAATGTAACAGCTGAACGTGCGGCCGATGTCAGTCCATAAGAAGACATAAACTCACCTGGGGTAGTGGTTGAAGGATTGACCGCATACCCGAGCACCGGTCCACCAGAAGAATACTCAGAGCCAAGCACAGTGAGCGCTCCTCCTGCACCGTACCTTCCTTCTAGGATAATACCTCCGTTTGCACTCGTGTGGTCACCTGCAACTATCTTACCTGCAACGTTAAGAAGGGAGTTCGAAGTAGATGCATTAAGTTGGTTTTGTGTGCCGATACCAAGCACTCCAGAAGAAGAGAGGTTCATTCTCTGTGTATACGTAGAATCATCGAGACTTGTTGAGAAAGAGATGCCATCGCTTGATCCTGTTAGACGACCATACCCAATTGCACTATCTGTACGACCAAATGTCACTGACCCATCATCCTTGGAAAGAATTTTGAGGCCAGCGTTACCCACTTCAAAAAGGTGCCCATAGGTTCCGCTTGGCGTGAAGCTTCTGATTGAAGGAACTCTTGTTGACTGATCACCGTTATAGATATCGAGTTTTGCATATGCACTACTTGTTCCTACCCCTACCTTTCCATCTGCAAGTATCGTAAAGAGTGACGTGCCAGACGATGAAGCCACTGTAAACGGATTAAGTGTAGAAGTTCCTTGGACAAAGAAAGAGGCTAGACCGGTGGAAGTACCAATGTTTGTAGTATTGTTAGATGCATTAACAAGGAAGTTAGGGTACGTTGAGGTTCCCACTTGGAGTGATCCGTAGATAGCTGAGTTACCTTGTGAGAGGAAGCCTCCTTGTCCTACTGTTAATGCTGTACCTACGTTTAGTACGCCTCCTGTTTGTATGTCATTACGTACTGAGAGATTGCCTGCTTCAAGCGAGTGGATGAGAGCGGAGGTGGATTCGAGGCCACCGAGGTCGACAACATTTAAGGTATTACCTACTATATCAACAACATAAGCATATCTACCAGAAACAGCTACATCGTAAGGGTTAGAGCCAAAAGGCGCCTCCCCAACAAGATTTGGTGACGTTGGGTTTAATATATCAAAAATACTAAGCTTGTCACTAATGGCGCCAATAAGGTACCTCCCGGATATACTCCTAGACTTTCCTGAAAAAGAAATACCGAGAGTGCTAAGGATTACTGGATTTGTTGGATCAGAAATATCAACAAGCCTAAGACCTCCAGCATCTGATAGATACAAATAGCGACCGGAAGTAGAGATACTTGTCGGTGAGCTTAGTCCACTTAGCGTTGAAATAACTTTTGGAGAAACAGGATTACTTATATCTATAATAGAAAGAGTGTTGCTAAAAAGATTACTAACATATGCATACTTTCCAGAGATAAGCATTGACCTAGGCCCAGAACCTGTTGAAACAAAAGATACCTGGGTTGGATTAGCTGGGTTAGTGAGACTATATATATAGACACCACCATCTTGTGAGGCTGCAACATATGCATACCCTCCTTGTATTAGCATTTTCCACGGATTGGCATTTAAATGTCCTCCAACATAAAAAGATGTTACGCCAACTGGAGACTTAGGGTTAGTAACATCATGTACAGTAAATACCCCGCCTGATGATGAAACTGTGTATACATATTTGCCATAAACAGCAATAGACCTCGGTGTCGAACCGACAGAAGATGTTGCCATTAGAATAGGATTACCCGGTGAAGAGATGTCGAAAATACTAAAGCTACTGCCTCCTCTGTTAGCAACATATGCATACCCATTACTTATCACAACCTCTTCTGGTGTGAGACCGGTAGAAGTCGACGAAATGAGTCTAGGATTAAAGGTGGTAGCTGCTGTGTTATCAATATTCCCCATCACCCTTAGTGCTGTCGGTGACCCTGTTGTACCAATGAGTGTGGTAGTCCCCTGTACTACTAGTTTAGAAGAATCAAAGGTGGCTGTAGTGGTACCAAGTAGTGCAGCTGTTCCATAGATAGTAGTAGCTGTAAGTGCTGTAGCCGAGGCAGTTGTGAGAGTAGTCTGGCCTGTTACATAGAGATTACCGGAGAGAGATTGGTTAGTGGTAGATGCATTAGTGAATGTGACACGACCAGTAGTATCTATACTAAAAAGCGGTGTCCCAGTAGATGAAGCTACGGTAAAAGGATTAAGAGTAGATGTCCCCTGGATGAACAGTGATGCTAGTCCTGTAGAAGTTCCAATATTAGTAGTATTGTTAGATGCATTAACTAAGAAGTTAGGATATGTAGATGTTCCTACAGTAAGAGATCCATAGATAGCAGAGTTACCTTGTGAGAGGAAGCCTCCACTTCCTACTGTTAGTCCAGTTCCTACACTTAGTAGTCCTCCTGTAGATATGTCATTACGTACAGAGAGATTACCTGCTTCTAGTGAGTGGATGAGGGCGGAGGTGGATTCGATGCCGCCGAGGTCGATGACAGTAAGAGACTCATCTGAGTGACTAGTAACATATGCATAACGACCAGAGACAACAGTGCTGTACGAATTACCTCCAACAGTTGAACTATTTGTAGAGACGATGTGGGGACTAGTTGGGTCGGAGATATCAGCAACAATAAATGAGTTAGCATTATTCGTAATATACGCATAACGACCAGAAATATCTAAACTAGCAATAATATTGCCACCTCCTATGTTAAGAGTGGCAACTGTTACCGGAACAAGCGGATTTGCTACATCGACAACTCTCAAATCACCGTCATTAAAATTAGCAACATAAAGATATTGGTCTGAGATAGTCAGCTGGCTTGGGGTATCTCCAACTGCATGGGTCGCCACAACTACAGGAGAAGCTGGGTTCGTGATATCTAAAACAGAAACAGTGTCATCGCCACGGTTTGCGACATATGCATAGCGCCCTGAGATGGCTACTGCTTGCGGATTTGTTCCAACTCCCACAGTACCAACAACTCTTGGCCTATCTGGGACTGATATATCGATAACGGAGATGCCCGATGCGTTATATCTGGTCACATACGCATAACTTCCAGAGACATCAATACCAAAAGGTGTGCCAGCTACGGAAAGAGAAGAGACAACTGTTGGAGCTCTTGCATTTGAGACATCGACTACGTTAAAAGAACTGTTGTCATATGCAGTCACATAAGCATACTTACCTCTAACTATCACTCCAACACCACCAAGACCCACGGTCGTGGTCGAAATAACCACTGGGCTATTTTTATTTGAAACATCAATTATGCTTAAGTTATTACCAACATTGTTGACTACATATGCATAAGAGCCCTCCACGTCAACATCGTAAGCTCCTCCCCCTTGAACACCGACAGAAGAAACGACGCGAGGTGTAAACGTACTCGTTGCCGTGTTATCAATATTCCCAATCACGCGGAGCGCAGTAGGAGCACCTGTGCTACCAATGAGTGTAGTTGTTCCCTGAACAACTAACTTTGAATTATCTGATGTTGGTGTTGTGGCGGCTAACAATAATGAGCCCTGTTGAGTAACTGAAAGGATCGTCTGCCCGCTTGAAGAAGCGATAACGAAAGGATTCTTGCCAGCTTCCGATTGTAGAAAGAGGGTCGCAAGTCTACTTGTGGTACTGCCGACAGACAGCCCCCCTAAAAATGAAGAGAAGCCTTTTGCAAAGAGCTTGCCAAAGTCAGCTGTACTGATACTCGCGTATACAGATGATAGCCCGCCAAGGTCTACGATAGTGAGCTGGTCTCCGTTTTGATTAGCAGCAAAGAGGTAATTATCTTTAACAAAGAAGCGCTCAGAGTAAGGGGCAGTGAAGGCTCTCGCCCTTGCAACCGGAAGAGACTTATTCCTAATATCTATAACAAGGACACTCCCTGAACTAATGTCTATAACGTATGCGAAATCACCCTGAACCATAACCTGCCCGGAGTTAGCAACTGCGTCGGTCTTGATGTTTGACATAGCGATTGGAAAGTTAGGGTCAGAAATATCATAGATGTACATCAAGTCAGTGTTGGTGTTTGAAATGTAAAGGTACGTATCCTCTGCGTATACGTAACTCACTCCCTGCCCTGTAGGGAAGATAGGAACAATTTCAATAGGATTTGTAGGGTCTGTTATATCTACAACTAAAACAGTTCCTACGTTTGTCCCAATATACGCGTAATTACCATTAATCGAAATACTGTACGGATCTTGACCTAGCAAGGTGGAAGACATTGTAGTAGGAGAAGACGGAGAGCTGACGTCTATAACAGTAAGGTAGCGATCATCGGTGCTAACGACATAAACATAGTCACCTCTCGCTGCGACGTCTATCGGATAATCACCGACCCCGGTAGTGCTTGCTACAAAAGGGGCCGATGATGAAGAGATATCTAAAATAGAAAGTGTGTCGTCGTTAGCATTGACTACATACAAAAAATCATCAGAAGACGCTATTGCTATAGGGTAATTACCGGTTGCTACAAATGATGTAGTTGTTGCTTGGCGTTTATTAGAAACGTTTATTGACGACACACCTCCACCATCTCTATCTGCCGTATAAACGTAGTCACCCACCACCACAAGATCAGCAGGCCGTGCTCCTGTGGAAGGGGTGGAGAGGATACTAAAATAATCCTTTCCGATTACCGTGGTCCCCGCTTCTATTAATCCGGCACCATTAATAACAATAGAAGAACTGCCATTACCATTACTTCCCAGTTCTAAGATATTGGGTCTTAAGACCCCAGCTTCAGTAAGTGAAAGTATGGTTCCGCCTGAGGAGTTAAGAACAGAGAGTGCGTCCTTCCCAGAAACAGTCGATACGACAAAGGTAGAATTAGGCACAGATGACGGTGCACCAACAATAGTTGTCCCTGTCTCCGTAACGGAAAATAGTGGTACAGCATTTATATCTTCGACAAGAAAAGCGGACACCCCTACTTGACCCCTAACTGAAAGGGTGGCAGTTGGAGCCGCCGTACCTACCCCTAAACTCTTAGATGTGTTATCCCAAAAGAAGTTAGTATCTTGTGACACACGACCACCTGCGCCAATAAACGGTACGGATCCAGCGGTAAGCCCTGACAAGGAAAGACCATTGCGAATGGTCACATTAGATACTTCTAAGTTATTAGCTGTCGCACTTGGTCCGGCGATGTCAGCAATGTTAAATAATGAAAGAGTGTTATCAGAGGAATTCGTTACGTAGAGGTAACCCTCTACTACTTCAGCCGAGTGTGGCCCAGCACCTGAAGTTAAAGTGGCTACTCGTGATGGCACTGCAGGATCACTCAGACTAAAAACAGAAATAGCATTATCACTATAGTTCACGACATACATATAGCCAGCAGAAATAGTAAGGGCGAACGGGTTAACGCCTGCAGGAACAATGCTTCCTACTACTGGGGCACTTGGGTTTGAAACATCAATAACCGTTACAGTGCTAGCATCATAATTGGCAACATAGGCGTACGTACCGTCAACTGAGATATTGCCGGAGATGGCGAAGCCGGACCCTACGGAGCCGCCTGTACTTGTGGTTGAGAGAAGTAAAGGGTCAGTCGGTGTAGTTACGTCAAAAATAGAAACAGTCCCATCACGACTGCCGACAAATAAGTTAGATCCAGAAAGGTATGTACTTAGAGAAAAATCTCCCCCTGTTGCAGTTGATGTTGCTATCTGCATATCAGTGGAGGACGATACATCTACTATGACAACATCACTAGAATAGTTAGCTACGTACGCATATCCTCCGGCTACCTGTAGATCATTTGGCCCCCCACCTATGACTAGACTAGAAATAACCGTAGGTGCAGTAGAGGAGCTAATATCTACAGCTGATAAAGAGTAGTCATAGTCGTTAGCCGTATAGGCATAACCACCAGAAACGTACAACGATATAGGTGCGCCAGGCAAATTAACAGACCCTATAACAACCGGCGCCTCTTTATTAAACGTATCTATAACACTAAAGTTGTAGTCAGTATAGTTACTTACATATGTATATCTCCCCACGCTAAAGGATTTAGTCGGCAAGCTCCCTCCACTTGCTACAGTGCTTTCGGCGTATAGCCCCGTACCAATGGCAGCAACCTTAGCTTTGACTTTTCCTAATGAGTCAACGCTAAAAAGTGATGTAGTCGCTGACCCGACTACAAGTGTCTTCTTTGAAGAAGTTGCTTCAATATAAACGAGGGAGTCGAGGGTTGGATTAGAGCTGGAGGTCCCCATAATCACAGAGCCCGAAAGAGTGGACGCCCCTGTAACTCTAAATGAGTCTAGGAAAGAAGAAAAACGAGCAACGAGCGAGTCAAAGATTCCCGTCTGAGAGGTAACCCCTTCAAGACTTATAATAGCAGTTCCGTTTGGACCTGATGTATAGGCGTACTTGCCCACAACGTCGAGTGAGTACACTTCGGAAGGCACCTCAATCGAGCGCAGCAGCTTAGGGTTATTTGGGTTTGAAACATCATATATATCTAGGGCGTTAGCTGAAACTGAACTTGTATAGAGGTAGTCCCCACTTAATTTGATTCGACCAAAGGTGGAGCCCGGCAAGGTAGTTAGAAGTGTTGGCACTAAGGGGTTACGTGTATCGATGACAAAAATATCGCCTGAGTATGAAGCAACATATGTATACCCCTTATCACTCGTCTCCACCTGGAATGCACTAGCGGAGAGCGGGATATTGGAAACCACTACCGGGGAGCTTGGGTTGCTAATATCAACAACATCAAGAATGTTGTCTGTAAACCCAGTTACGTATGCATAGTTACCAGAAATTGCCGAGAAGTAAGGGCCTGTACTAACTGTGGTTGTGCTAATTAGCAGCGGGTCAATCGCGTTAGAGATATCGTAAACAGACAGAAGATTATCTCCGATGCTTGTTATATATAGCTTGTCTCCCGATAATGTAATACCTTGAGGCTCAATTCCTGTAGAAGTAGATGTGACGGCAATTGGCCTATCTGGGTCAGAAACATCATAGGTTGATAAGACGCTCGTACCGTAGTTAATTACATAAATATAGTTACCTGATTTTACTAGATCTATTGGCGAACCTGGGGCGAGTTCTGCTATCACGCGAGGTGATGTCGGATCTGTCACGTTAACAATGGATAGATTGTCACCAGTATGATCTGGGACATAGACATAGTCCCCTGAAGCAAGGATCTTGTAGTTGGCTACCGCAGATGGGGCAACCCCCAGCACCCCTCCGCCACCTATAGTTGTGCTACCTACTTTCAATTCATTAGCAGCTACTGCTCCGGCATTGCTGACTGAAAACAGTGAGGAACCAACTTCGGAGACAACTTTGAACGGATTGGTGCCAGAGGAGTTTTGTATGTAAAGAGCGGTTTCAGAAGTAGATGTCCCGACAGATATAGTCCCAGAGACAGTGGTTGTCGCTAGCGTACTCGTGCCTACGACAGACAACCTTCCGGTCGTTGTGCTGTTGGTGGCGGCGAGATTCGTAACAGTAGCTGTAGCTATCGTAGCATTCGTCGCAGTAAGGTTGGTAATAGCAGCAGTTACAGCAGACACAAGGGAAGAGAAGAAGTTAGATGTGGTAGCTGATGTAGCAAAGAGATTGGTAGCGGTTAAAGCAGTTGATGAAGCATTCCCTAGTGTGGTCTGGCCAGAGACAGTAAGCGAAGAAAATGAAGTGGATGTTCCTTGTACTACTACAGGGACCCATGAGGAACCATTGTAGAGGTTAAGTTCGTTAGAGGAGGTGTTAAAGAAAAGCTTGCCCTTACCTGTAGAAAGATGCGTAGAGGATGCTACTTGCAACGCCCCATACGCAACAGTAGCAAAAGGGACAGTCCCTAGCTGGGAACGTGCACCACCTGTGAGAGTCATCTCACCTGTAGAGAAAGGAGTGTCTAGTTCTACGGTTAGGTAGTAGCTCTTGTCAAAGAGGAGGTCAGTGATACTAGTGGCTGCTGTAGAACCATTCACATCTCCTACAGAACCAATCTGTACAGAGAAGTAACCGTTAACAATAGGGGTAGTAGGATGTAGTTCTTCAAAGAGGAGTGTTCCTCCGGTAGACGCATCATAGAGACGTACTGTGACTGTTGTAGTACCAGTCTGAGCTGTACCTGTAGCTGAGGTGAGGAAGCCTTGGTAAGCAATACTGTTAGGAGTAGGAGCAGCGAAGGTAACAAGAGCCCCCACCCCTAGGAAGGTAAGGGTAAGGAGTGATGTAAGGAGAGCTCTTTTTGTAGAGAGAAATCCTTGTATCATACGTTCAAAACACAATGCTCGGGCATGATACAAGTATAGCTCGAAAACCATTGAAAAATATGGAGATTGTGAGTGGTGGGTGGGGATAAGGGGGATGGGTATTAAAATAAAATGTCAAGCCAAATCAGTAATATGAGAACCGTTGCGTGAATAATGGACTGAGTAACCAAAAAAACATTATGAATAAAGGACTTTTTAGTCTTGTTTGATGTCTTGCAACAAATTTATTCTGCTTGTTTATGTATTGTTATCAACAGACAGCTTCTATTCATCAAAAGCTTCAACCTACGTACTCTTGTGGTATCGCTTAGTTTCCACTAGGACCAGTGGGCTTTAGAGGGTACACTCTCTTGTATGAACATTTTAATTGTCACTGCGCACCCATCATCAAAAGGTGACACTCATACTATCGCCACGACCTATGCAGAAACTAAAAGAGCTCAAGGTCATGTTGTTGAATTGGTAGATCTTTATGCAAAGGAATACCAAGTTGACTTATTTAAGTTTGAAAATATCAGAGAATTTCAAAAGTCGAAAGTTCAACTTAAGTTCCAAGAACAGATACAGTGGGCACACGAGATAGTGGCAGTACACCCAATATGGTGGTCGTCGGTTCCAGCCATTATGAAAAATTGGCTCGACTTAACCATTTGGCCTGGTATTGCCTACAAGTACGGACCTGATGGTAAAGTTTTGAGGCTTCTAGAAGGAAAAAGTGCGAAGGTCTTCGCAACATGTGGCGGACCATCGTGGTATTACCATCTTCCTTTTGTATTACCACTTCGAACATTCTGGGAAAAGTGTATCTTTGATTTCTGTGGTATTGACCTAGTTGATATTCAAGTATGTGGAAACCTAGATAAGTGGAAGGATGAGAAACGTGCGAAGCATCTAGCGAAGTTTATAGAAAAGATTAGAAGAAGCTAGTTACTGGTTACTGGTTACTGGTTACTGGTTACTGGTTACTGGTTTAAGTGTACGTGAACTACTAGCAACAAGTAACTACAAACTAGTAACTGCCAGCTAGTGACTATACCTTCGGTATTACCAGGTACTCTTCATCGTCATTTCCTAATGCTTCATATTTGCCAGCTAAATAAAAAAGTCCAACAATGGCTGAAGTTATAGCATCCAGTTCGTCATGAGACACCTTCTCTTCATACCATCTTCCTTTCTCAACACCGAACTCGTGTAAACCGTCTTTAAGATACGGTAGTCCTGCGCGCTTTCTTGGTATCTGCATTATATCTTGCGCAGCGCCTGGGTAACTCTCGATAACTTTAATGCCTTTCTTACGCAGAGCTTTTGCTAGCTTCATGCCACGAGCAGTGAGTCTCTGCATACTTGGGATAAGGCATGGGTAAACATTCACTCCACGGCGTTTAAGCTCTCGCTCGCTCCACCTCATAATACCTATTTCCCACCTCTTGGGGTCATCATCTGTTACCCTGGTGCGACCTTTTGGTATCCCAAGTGGTGAGTCGATGGATACTATTGAACAACCAGCCTTAACACATGCATCGATTATTTCTTTATCTGTCCACAATTGACTGGTCTCAACAGAATTATCAACATGAAGGAGTGCAAACCCGCTTGGTCTTAATTCGCTCCCGGTGATATCGATACCGACGATTGTTCTCCTGTCTTTAACCTTCTTCCAAAGATCCTTTGCGTAGACTTTTGGGACTGGCGGTGCAATAGCAGTCTTAGCTTCACGGTGTTTGTACGTAGAGACTTCAGCTATTTTTTCATGTTCAGTATGACCTAACTCACGAAGTGCGAACTTTAACATCTCTTTCATGCCCTGGACGTCTGCATGATTATAGCTAAGTAACTTTTTAAGCGCATTTTTATCACCCCGCCTGTATTCATGCCATAGTATAACCGCCTCGTACCCAGTTACCTTACGTACCTCTTCTTCGCGTGATAGCCCTAGATCTCTTTCTATCTGCTTCTGTCCACCTGTATACCCAACACGACGCATGATGTAGCGTAGGTCAATGTGATGCTCCGGGAAGATGACGTCTGGGAAGTGTCGCTTGATAAACTTCGTATCAAAAAGTGTTCCATTAAAGGTCACAATGGCGTGTGCCTTAGAAAGTTCACGTTTAAAATCATCAAGCGACTCTCCATGAAGTGCATAAGAGAATTTTTTACCTGAATCATATCCAATCACTGTGATGATATCGTACACAGGAGAAAGCCCTGTAGTCTCAATATCTAAATAGAGAAACTTATCAGGGTGCTTGAGAGCTTCTTTAAGGTCAACCATTACAGAAAAGTATACCATGTACGCACGCGAGTCATTGACTTTTTACTAAAAATTATGTATTTTGAATTTAGGCAAACAACGAAAGAATCAGATGAACACCCTCCCGTCTTACAGGCTTTTCTTCTTCGACATGAGTGGCATCAATGTTGCCATTCCGCTCATCGCAAGAAGAATCGAAGAGCTCTTCCCTTGCCGCGACCACGGTCGACCGATAACCGTCGGTACTCGGCAACTGGTGAACACTGACTTGTTCCCGATCAAGAAGCTACTCGACAAAATCAAAGACGAAATGGGTGAAAAGCCCGTGACCATCTTTGATCCCGCGGACTGGCTCCAGTCATGGTACCCACGTCTCGCCCATGGCACCATGCGGAACATGATCGCACACGAGCAACACATGATTCGTTCGCAGATCACGTTCGTGTTCGTGCCACATGACTTGTTCCCAGAACTCCAAGAGATTCTTGGCGGAAAGACCGGCGATAGACCGTATCCTCTGGTCGAGATCGCCGGCGTATTCCTAAGCGGTGCTTTCTCACCGCGAGAAGTCATCTACCATCAACCTTTATGAAAGGACCCCCAGACCGCTCGGTAACGAGCGGTCAAACTTTTTGTATACGTCTAAGTAGTAGTGAGGCTTACCAAAAGAGCGACGCCGTAGGCGTCGCTCTTTTGCAGTAAAACCAAACCAGTTAGCTACTTCTTCAAGTATGCAAGCATGGTGTCTGCGTCAGACACCATAAATGGATCATCCTTTGCGTTGTCCTTGAACCCTTTTTCAACAAACATTTTCTTGATAACACCATCAACTACATGCATTGAGTATCTCCATGAGCGATTACCGAAACCAAGATTCGTCTTTTTAACCATCATGCCCATTTTCTCAGTGAAATCTCCGTTACCGTCAGGTAGCATAAAAACATTTTTAGCCTTGAGGTGATTCGCCCACTGGAACATAGTGAAAGCGTCATTAACAGAAAGACAGATAACCTGATCTACACCGAGCTTCTTGAACTCCTTATATTGCTTCTCGTACC
>JACCDG011858569.1_pt1 | contig 30822 bp, 25 predicted proteins | sample 7442471 | NCBI WGS metagenome assembly JACCDG01 (sample SAMN15323444, study PRJNA562643) | freshwater metagenome | isolation source: river surface water | place: USA:Blue River Watershed | collected 2017-08-17 | reverse complement strand
CGTACGTGAAAATACTGAGGGTGAATATTCCAGTGTTGGTGGAAAAATGTTCCCTGATACCGATCGAGAGTTTGTAATTCAGGAATCCATCTTTACTAGGCAAGGAGTTGACCGTATTCTTCAGTATGCTTTTGATCTTGCCCAAAGTCGTCCAAAGAAGCACCTAACCTCTGCTACCAAGTCCAATGGTATTGCGATCACCATGCCATATTGGGATGAACGAGTAGAAGAAATGGCTAAGCAATTTGGCGATGTGAGGATGGACAAATATCATATCGATATCTTGGCTGCGCACTTTGTCATGAACCCCGACAGATTTGACGTGGTGGTTGCTAGTAATTTATTTGGCGATATCTTGTCTGATTTAGGTCCAGCCTGCACGGGAACGATTGCGGTAGCACCATCAGGAAGTATTAATCCAGAAGGAAAATTTCCTTCGCTATTTGAGCCAGTTCATGGCTCTGCCCCCGACATTTACGGAAAGATGATTGCCAATCCCATTGGGCAGATCTGGTCTGGATCAATGATGTTGGATCACTTGGGTTATCCGGAGGCGGGCAAAGCGATATTCAATGCCATTGAGCGAGTTCTTGCTGCAGACGGCTCTCCTCTCACACCTGACTTGGGTGGTAAGGCCCGTACAGATGATTTGGGTAAAGCGATCGCAGCTGAAATCTAAATTGGTATTGAGCTAGGCAGTTAGTTTGTTACAGCAGAAGGACTCCATACGGGGTCCTTTTTACTTGCCTTTGCAATTTCACTTAAGATCTTTTCGTGCAACTGGCAATCCTCTTCGCTCGCTGTCATGAGTTTTAGATTGCTTGGCAAAGCCTTCATTTGTCCTGAGGCATCAGTTCCAACGGTGTAGTCAATGAGATCTATAGACAAATCTTCTTGACCACGCGTCATTGCTACATAGACTTCTGCCAATAGCTGGGCATCCAGTAAAGCGCCGTGCAGGGTTCTATGTTGGTTGCTAATGGCAAAGCGTTCACAAAGTGCATCGAGTGAGTTACGTTTGCCCGGAAACATTTGCCGCGCATCCAACAGGGTGTCGGTGATTTTAGAAGCAAGACCTCTGAAAGCAGGCCGCTTGAGTAAAGCAAACTCGTTATCAAGGAAGCCTAAGTCAAATGCCGCATTATGGATAACCACTTCAGCGCCATCAACAAACTCAATCAGCTCTTCAACAATATTGGCAAATACCGGCTTGTCCGACAAGAACTCGCGAGAGAGTCCATGAACTGCAAATGCGCCTGCGTCAATATCCCGCTCAGGATTAATGTAGTAATGGAAAGTGCGATCAGTTAAACGGCGACCTACCATTTCCACGCAACCGATTTCAATAATACGATCGCCTGTAGCAGGATTCAGACCAGTGGTTTCGGTATCGAGAATAACTTGACGCATTAGGTGCCTTCCAAAACAGATGGGGGAATTTCCATGGGTCCATTACCTGCATATTTATCCAAATACAGGTAGATCACAGGAGTAATGATGAGGGTTACAAATTGGGAGAAGATGAGTCCGCCTGCGACGCTGATGCCAAGCGGTTGTCTCAATTCTGCTCCAGCGCCCAAGCCTAGTGCAATAGGAAGTGCACCCATGAGGGCTGCGATGGTGGTCATCATGATCGGCCTAAAACGCAAGATACAAGCAGTGCGGATGGCCTTCTCTGGCGACATACCCTGATTTCGCTGCGCATCTAAAGCAAAGTCAATCATCAAGATAGCATTCTTCTTCACAATACCAATAAGCAACAAGATGCCAATGGAGGCAACGATGGTCAACTCAAATCCAAAAATACGAAGAGATAAAATTGCGCCAATGGCAGCAGAGGGGAGTCCGGCCAAAATGGTCAGAGGGTGGATGTAGCTTTCATATAGAACGCCAAGCAATATGTAAATAACGCCTAAGGCCGCCAGGATTAAGATAATTTGACCGGACTGATTATCTTTAAATACAGCAGCATCACCACCATAGCTGGTAATAATTGAAGGCGGAAGTCCTATTTCTTTCTCATACCCATCAATTGCCTTAGTTGCATCACCAAGGAAAACATCTGGTGCGAGGTTAAAGGAGATAGTCACCGCCGGAATTTGACCTTGATGATTAACGGCGGTTGGGCCAACAGTGCGGACAAAGCTAGCCAAACTGGAGAGGGGAATTAACTTATCAGTGGCGCGGCCTCTAACAAACACTTTACTGAGATCGGTCTCAAACTGACGATCATTCTCAGCAGTTTCTAGGATGACATAGTAGGTGTTGACCGGCGTGTAGATGGTGGACACCTGGCGCTCGCCAAACGAGTTATACAGTGCGCTGCGAATATCCGCAATCGTTACGCCAGCGCTAGCAGCTTGCTCTCGATTGATCTCAATCTTGACGTTGAGACCTTTCATTTTCGAGTCGCTCGTGACATCTCTAAAAATGGGATTGGAGCGGATCTTATCCGTCATCTTGTCTGCCCACTCATTCACGCCTTCAAAGCCTACGCTTTGAAGCGTAAATTGGTAGCGACTCTTACTGCTGCGACCACCCAGTTGTAAATTTTGAACTGGACGCATATAAACCTGAAGGCCTGGAATATCTTTGAACTTATTTCGCAACCCCTCTATGACCTTAGCCATTTTTTCGCGGTCACCCTTCGGCTTTAAGATGATGAAGAAACGACCAGTGTTTCTTCCGGCGCTTTGACCGCCACCCAGAATGGAGATCGAGTTAGCAACGTTAGGATCATTATTGACAATCTCTGCTGCGCGGTCTTGAAGCTCTAGCATGGTCTTAAAGGAGGTATCTTCTGCAGCTTCTGTGGTTGCAGTGATTTGACCAATATCCTCTTCAGGAAAAAATCCTTTAGGACTATTTGCAAATAAGTAAATGGTGAGAAAGAGACTAGCCACAGCCCCCCACAATACTTTTTTACGATTAGCTAATGCCAGATCTAAATAGTGAATGTAGGCCTTCAGAGACCAGTCAAAAATCCGATCAAATTTTTTCGTGATCGCATACTCTTTTGGATGGTCGCCAGGTTTAGGTAAGAAGCGGCTGCAGAGCAGGGGGACTATGGTGAGGGAGACCACTGCTGAAACCAGAATCGCAAGCGAAACTACCACCGCAAATTCTCTAAATAGTAGACCGATTGGACCGGTCATAAAGAACAGGGGAATGAAGACCGCTACCAAAGAGATGGAGATAGAGATGATTGTGAATCCCACCTCTTTACTACCTTTGAGCGAGGCTTTAAGCGGATCCATGCCTTGTTCAATGTAACGCATGATGTTTTCAAGAACAACAATGGCATCGTCCACAACTAGACCAACAGCAAGGGTAATTCCCAGCAAGGAAATATTGTCTAAGCTGTAGCCCAAAAGGTAGAGCAAGAAGAATGCGCCGATGAGCGAGATGGGGAGGCTGATCGAAGGAATCAGAGTTGCTGATATGCGCTTCAAGAATAAGAAGATCACCAAGACCACGAGCAAAATAGTTAAGACTAAAGTGATGTTGACATCATGAATCGCCTCAATGATGGAGAGGGATCGGTCGTTGATGAGCGTCAATTTAATAGACGCTGGCATTTGTTCTTGTAATGAAGGAAGCAATTTTTTGATTGCTTTGACAAGATCTACTGTATTTGCATTGGGTTGCCGCAAAATACCAATCGCAATGGAGCGCTCTCCACCCGACGTAGCAAAGGTCTTTACATCCTCAAAACTTTCTTGCACATCTGCGACATCGCGAAGATACACCGGCAAGCCATTACGCTGCGCAATGATGAGGTTGCCGAATTCTTCTGCTTTGACTAATTGAGGATTGGCATAAATAGTGATCAGCTGACGCGGACCATCTAAGGTTCCCACTGGGCTATTGGTATTGGCCTTATTGATGGCAGTGGCCAATTCTTCCATAGTAATGTTGCGATTGCCCAAGGCATCGGGGCGCACGCTCACACGGACAGCGTAGCGTTTGGCGCCATATACCTGTACTTGAGAGACTCCGCGAATAGTCGAGATATTTGGAGCTAGAAGATTCTCTGCGTAGTCATTGATCTCAGATAGGCTCATCGATGGTGAGCTAACTCGAATGACAAGAACTGCTGTATCAGCAGGATTAATTTTGCGATAAGAAGGTGGTACCGTCATCTCAATCGGTAGACGCCTCTGGGCTCGTAATAGCGCTGCTTGCACATCCACTGCCGCTTTATCAATATCCCTGTCGTTATTAAATTCTAGGGTGATACTCGTGCTGCCAAGCGTATTGGTGGAGCTGATGACTTTGATGCCATCAATGGTTGAAAACTCTTTTTCTAATGGCAGCGCTACAGAAGATGCCATATTTTCTGGTGCAGCTCCTGGAAGACTCGCGCTTACCGAAATAATCGGTGTATTAAAGCTAGGAAGTGCTGCAACAGGAATATTGAAGTAGGCAACAGCGCCTGCAATCACGATTGAAATCGATAGCAGCACCGTCATGACGGGCCGTCTAATACATAACTCAGAAAGCGTCATTTTGTCTCGGGCGCAGGAGTGGGTGTAGCTGCTTTCGCTGGCGCGGCTGCAGGAGTTGGTTTCTTTGCTTCTCTGATCTTGCTGCCAGGGCGCAAGTTTTGTTTACCCTCTACAACGATTCGATCGCCTGCTTCGATCCCGCTAATGACTGAAGTGCCCTTATATTCATAAACAACCTTGATGGGTTTGGGTTGAACCTTGTCATCTTTGTTTACAACGTAAACCAGGCGCCCTTTGGGGCTGATCACAATCGCTTCTGATGGCACTGCAATAGCATCTTTTAGCGTATTGGCATTTAATGAGACGCGAGCAAACTGCCCTGGTAATAAAGTCATCTTCTCATTTGGAATTTGAGCGCGCACTCGGACGGCAGCGATGCTCGGGTCTACTTGATTGTCGATAACAAGCACCTCACCTTCGTAAACAGATTTAGCGTCATTACCAACGCTTACTTTTACTTTGAGTGGCGCATCAGCTTGTTTACCCTCCATTAATAGCGGGATGTCTTTCTCGGGCACAACAAATTGAACGTTGATCGGATTTAGTTGGGTAATGGTCACCATGGATCCAACGCTAGAGGTGGCTGTAGAGCTGGTGGCGGTAGTGACGATATTGCTCGCTTGCACTAAGGAGCCTGGAAATACGTTCACAATACCTGCGCGACCTGCAATAGGGGAGCGAATGGAGTCAAAAGAGAGTTGAACCTCAGCGGAGCGTGCAGCAGCTTGAGCTGACTTTGCGTTGGCCAGAGAAGTTTCCAGGCCTGCTTTTGAAATGAAGTTCTTGGCGACTAATTCTTTGGCTCGTAAGTATTGTTTTTGTGCGTCGTCAGCTAATGCTTTTAATTTCTCATAGTTGGCGCGATCATTGCGATCGTCCAGGGTAAAGAGGAGCTCACCTTCTTTCACCTCCTGCCCATCTTTTACGTGAATGGTTTTCACAGTATTGGTAGTCATTGGACGAATATCCACAATACTGCTGGAGATGATCGTCCCAGTCGCCTCAATGATTAAAGGGATGTCTTTCTTCTCCACTACCACGCTCGTAATGGTTTGCGGACCTCCTGTTTTGCCAGTAGCAGGGAAGAAATAATCAAATGCCTTGGAACCTGCATACAAAACAAGCAGTATGGCCAAAATCCGCCACTTGTACTTTAGTGTGAATTCTTTCGCTGTCGCGTAATCTAATTTTTTGACTTTTCCAAGATATGGGGAAGCCTTTTGCCAAAGAGTACATAAGCGCGCCTTTATCGTATTTTTGAGTAAGGGCAACTTGGCAACTGCTTTATCGAGTGCTGATTCAATTTTTGACACGGTCTCGGAGTTTTTCTTGGTTCTATATGGGTTTAGCGGTGCATTCTTTACCAGCTTTGAATGCATTCATTCTCTCATAAGACCGCTAAAAACGGGCTTGCCGACACCTATCCAATCTAGGGTAGGAATTCCTCAACACCTTTGTTTGCTAGGAGGTCTGCAAGCTCATTTCCAGGGTGGCCATTGTGTCCACGCACCCAATGCCAAGTGATCTTGTGGTCTGGGAGGAGGGCATCCAATTCCTGCCACAAATCCGCATTCTTGACGGGGTCCTTGCTGGCAGTCTTCCAGCCTCTTTTTTTCCAGCCCTCCAACCACTCAGTAACGCCTTTTTGGACGTACTGTGAGTCAGTCCACAGTTCTACTGAGCTGGTTTGCTTCAGGGCTCGTAGCGCATGAATCACCGCACTAATTTCCATGCGGTTATTAGTAGTGTGCTCAGCGCCCCCATGTAAATGCTTCTCATGACCGCCCGAGCGCAAAACCGCACCCCAGCCACCAGGTCCGGGGTTGCCTTTGCAGGCACCATCGGTGTAAATAACAATATGGGGGAGGGATTTGGTGTGAGGCATACCGTTAATTTACTTTGTCTTGGCTGTTTGCTAAATTCTGCCGACTTTCAGCAGCCGGACTTAATTGGGCGATTGCTGGAATACGTAAGCCCTGAACCTGCCCAATTAAGCGCATGCCTTGCTGGCGTTTAATGGCTGAGACCAAGAAAACGGCTCCAAAAATAGGCCACCAGCGGTTGCCCGCAGGTTCCATAAAGTCCATTCTGGACATGCCTGACTCACCGCTGAGCGGGAGCTTGTAGCAGCCAAAATGACCTCGGTCCAATGAGAAGTTCAGTAACTGCAGCCAATCTTTAATTCTGAGAAGGCCAATAAATTGACCATCTCGCGGTAGATAAGGGCTTCCAATCAATCGGCTGAGATATTGGCGCATACCCCAAAGACTGGCGGGATTAAAGCCTGAAATAATCAAACGACCCTCAGGGCGAAGGACGCGCTCAGCTTCCCGGAGGATTTGATGGGGGTCGGCAGCGAATTCCAAAACATGTGGCAGCACTAATAAGTCAATACTTTCTGAGGCAAAGGGGAGTTCGTTGGCATTGCCCTCAATCTCATGCCAATTGAACTCTCCGGCCTGTTTTTGGCGATCATGAGCGTTAATCAGCAGGGCATGCAAAGGCATGCGGTTTTCTGCCAAGGTATTGATTTGCGGCAGACCGATTTGTACGGCATAAAAACCAAAGACATCGGCCACAATTTGATTGAAGCATTTTTGCTCCCAGGCTAGTACATAGCGTCCTGGGGGCGATTGCAGCCACTTTTCCCATGAACTCCATGGTGGTGCAGGCATCTGAGATGGGGGAGGTGGGGTTGGTATCATCGGTCTATGGTGAAGAATACTTTATTGCAAGTTTGGCCGATACCGGCTTTTGATGACAATTACATCTGGTGCATCCATGATGGTCAATCTGCCTTAATCGTAGATCCGGGTGATGCTGCCCCCGTTTTGCAATACCTCGAACAAAAAAATCTGACACTGACAGGTATTTTAATTACCCATCACCATGCTGACCATACTGGTGGCATATTGAACTTATTAGAGTTCTTGGGTGTTCAAGTCCCTGTGTATGGCCCTGCAAGCATTGATATTCCGGGTCGTACAAATGCCATGATGGAAGGCGACAAAATTGAAGTAGCTGCTCCACGCATTAGCTTTGAGGTATACGAGGTGCCGGGTCATACCTTGAGCCATATTGCTTACTTTGCAAACATGCAGGCTAACGTAGTCGAGCCTATGCTTTTTTGTGGTGATACCTTATTTGCTTCTGGCTGCGGACGTTTATTTGAGGGCACTCCCACACAGATGAGTCAGTCACTCGCCAAGTTTATTGCCCTGCCAAAAAATACCTTGGTGTATTGCACACATGAATACACCTTATCCAATATCCGATTTGCTTTAGCGGTTGAACCCAATAATGCGAACCTCATCACTTGGGCAGAAACTGCGAAGGCTCTGCGCGATCAACATGTACCGACCTTGCCAACGACTATTGGACAAGAGTTGCAAGTCAATCCATTCATGCGTTGCGATCAGCAAGCTGTCATCGATGCGGCGCTCGAGGTCTCAGGAGAAAAATCTCTGCCGACCCCGGCACATGTCTTGGCAGTGATTCGGGCCTGGAAGGATCGGTTCTGATGTTGTGGCGCTATGCGGCAATATTCTTCATTGCCGCACTCTCAGGTTGTGCGAGTACTGGAGATTGGTCTTCTGATACGCCGACTCGTCAGGATCCTCGCGCATCCAAAGCAAAGCGGGTTAATCTAAAGAATCAGTCGGTGAGTGATTTATACGCGCCCTCAAGCAATCTCTGGATCCGTATTCGGGATGGCTTTGAAATGGAGCCCATGAATACACCGCTAGAGATCGAGCAAGTGCGTTGGCTTAGCGCACGTCCTGACTATGTTCATCGCTCGATGGCACGTTCATCGCGCTATCTCTTTTACATCGTGCAAGAAGTGAATGCCCGAAATATGCCGACAGAGATTGCACTACTCCCATTTGTTGAAAGCGCATTTGTAACTAATGCTAAATCTAGTGCTAAGGCGATGGGCTTGTGGCAATTTATGCCTGCGACTGGCAAAGATTTTCGCTTGACTCAAAACGTCTTTAGGGATGAGCGAAGAGATGTATTGCAATCAACCGATGCCGCATTGGATTACTTGCAGCGCCTGCATAAGCAGTTTGGTAGCTGGAACCTTGCATTGGCAGCCTATAACTGGGGTGCGGGCAATGTCTCGAAAGCGCAAAAGCGCAATTTAGCCGCAGGTCTCCCGACAGATTATCTGAGCCTCAAAATGCCCAATGAGACTCGGAACTATGTGCCCAAGTTAATGGCCTACCGACAAATTGTGCTGGATCCAAAGGCTTACGGCATTGTGCTGCCGGAGCTAGAAAACCATCCCTATTTTGTAGCGGTAGATGTTGGTTCTGATATCGATGTAGATTTGGTAATCAAGCTTGCTGAGATTCCGTCAGATGAATTCCATAGTCTCAATCCATCATTCAATAAGCCAGTGATTCTGAGTAATGCAAACCAGCAGATTTTGCTGCCGTTCGGGCATGCGGAAATCTTCCAAGAGAATCTCAGAAAGTACACCAAACCACTATCCTCTTGGACGGCTGTTCAGGTTTCTAAAACCGAAACTGTAGATAAGGCCGCTAAAACCTTGGGGGTTGATGTGGACTCCTTAGGGGAGGTTAACGCTATCCCCAAGGGCATGCGAATTCGGGCTGGATCCACCGTGCTCATTCCCAAAACAAGTCAGCGCCCAGGAGATATTTCATTGGCAATGGCGGAAAACGGCAGCCTTAGCTTGGATAAACCGGCTCCACCGGCTGCTCAAAAATGTGCAAAAGGGGCTAAATGCCCAGTGGTGAAGTCTACAAAAGGCGCCACTAAGGGTAATTCTTCTGCAAATAATGCTGCATCTCAGCATAAATCCGCATCGACAGGGCTTGCAAAATCTGCGAAAAATAGTACTGCGAAAGCATCTAGCTCAACTGCCAAGGTTTCCAATAGCAAAGGGGCTAGCAAGATTCAGTAATTCCTGATCCTTTAATTTACTTATTTAGGTTGACCATGTCCTATAAATCAGAACACGAACGCTCCATTAAAGACCCGGATGGATTCTGGGGAGAGCAGGCAAAACTTATTCATTGGGAAAAGCCTTTCAATAAAGTTCTGGATTATGCAAACCCTCCGTTTGCAAAATGGTTTGAGGGCGGCTTAACGAATCTTTGTTACAACGCAGTTGATCGCCACCTCAAAGATCGTCCCGATCAAATTGCTCTGGTTGCCGTTTCAACAGAAACAGACCAAGAAAAAGCCTACACATTCAAAGAGCTCTACGAAGAAGTCAATCGTATGGCCGCAATCTACAAAGCTAATGGTGTTCAAAAGGGTGACCGTGTACTGATTTACATGCCCATGATTGCTGAAGCGTGTTTTGCAATGCTTGCCTGTGCTCGGATTGGCGCAATTCACTCTGTTGTGTTCGGTGGTTTTGCATCGCATAGCCTGGCATCTCGTATCGATGATGCAAAACCTAAAATGATTGTGACTGCTGAAGCAGGTGCTCGTGGCGGCAAACCTGTTCCATACAAGCCCTTGCTAGACGAGGCCATCACACTGGCTACCTATAAACCAGAAAAAGTATTGATTGTGAATCGTGGTCTGACTGAGTTCACCACAGTAGCTGGTCGTGATTTGGATTACGCCACAGAGCGCAAAAAACATCTCAATGATTTAGTTCCAATTGAGTGGGTTGATGCAACTCATACTTCATACATCCTCTATACCTCCGGTACGACTGGTAAACCAAAGGGCGTACAACGAGATACTGGTGGGTATGCCGTTGCATTAGCTTCAACTATGAAGCACATCTTCTGCGGCAACCCTGGCGAAACCATGTTCTGTACCTCTGACATTGGTTGGGTGGTAGGGCATAGCTACATCATTTATGCACCATTGCTGAACGGCATGGCAACCATCATGTATGAGGGAACACCATTGCGTCCTGATGCTGGTATCTGGTGGGAACTGGTCGAGAAGTACAAAGTATCAGTGATGTTCTCCGCACCAACTGCAGTTCGTGTTCTGAAGAAGCAAGATCCTGCATTCTTAACTAAATACGATCTCTCCAGTTTGCGCGCCTTGTTTTTAGCTGGCGAGCCTTTAGATGAGCCTACGGCGACATGGATTCATGGGGCTATTAATAAGCCGATCGTTGATAACTATTGGCAGACAGAAACTGGTTGGCCAATGCTGGCGATCCAGCGTGGCGTAGAAGTGATGCCGCATAAGTTTGGTTCACCGGGTGTACCTTCATTTGGTTACAACATGAAGTTGTTGGATGACGCTACTTCCGAAGAGTTGGGTCCAGATCAGAAGGGCGTGATTGCCATCGAAGGTCCTTTGCCTCCGGGTTGCATGCAAACTGTTTGGGGTGATGACAAGCGTTTTGTGAGTACCTATTGGGAAACTATTCCCGGTAAGACCATTTACTCCACCTTTGACTGGGGCATCAAAGATGAAGATGGTTATTTCTTCATCTTGGGTCGTACCGATGACGTGATTAACGTTGCTGGCCACCGTTTAGGTACTCGTGAGATTGAGGAGAGCATCTCTAGTCACCCAAATATCTCTGAAGTAGCTGTGGTGGGTATTGAGGACAAACTCAAGGGCCAGGCTGCGATCGCTTTTGTGATTCCGAAGGATTCATCCAATACAGCCACTTTGGAGGCTGAATGCATGAAGACTGTCGACACTACTTTGGGTGCGATTGCTCGTCCAGGTCGTGTGTATGTTGTCACGGCCTTACCGAAGACCCGTTCAGGCAAGATCGTCCGCCGTGCACTTCAGGCTGTAGCTGAAGGGCGCGATCCTGGTGATATCAGCACCATGGAAGATCAAACCGTTTTAGCTCAAATCAAGACCATCATCGAGCAAAGCGCGAAGTCTTAAAGTCTGTCCAAAATTGGTCACAATAAGCCCCTCAGTCGCGTGACTCAGGGGCTTATTACCTTCTGAGCCTAATTGGCTGGGAATCCAAGGGTTTATACGCAAAACTGGTATCATTACCAGGTTCAAAACTTAATAAATTACCCTAGCGCTTAAAGACACTCACCTCCCGCACAAACAGTCCTGGGTTGGTCTTTTTGGGGTGTTGAGCGTCGGATGGAGCAGGGACTGGAGATGGTTTGTCACCCTTGCTTCCTTCTTTTCCTCCCGCCGTGTTGGCTTTAGCCGACGGCACCGTATTTCCCGGTCTTAGTATTGGCGCCCCTGGCGAAACTACCGGCGAAGTCGTTTTCAATACCGCACTTACTGGCTATCAAGAGATCATCACTGATCCTAGTTACTCACGCCAAATCGTCACTTTGACCTATCCCCACATCGGAAACGTTGGTGTGAATAGTCAAGATGCGGAGTCGGATCAAATTCATGCAGCTGGTCTGGTCGTCAAAGACCTCTCCAAGCGTGTCTCGAACTTCCGCTCTGAAGACAGTCTTGATAGCTACCTCACGAAAGCAGGCGTAGTTGGCATATCTGGTATCGATACTCGCAAACTCACCCGCATTCTGCGTGACAAAGGCGCTCAGTCTGGCGCAATCGTCGCTGGCAAGATGGGTGATGACGTGCAAGCCCTTGGCAAAAAAGCCCTTGAGCTGGCTAAAGCCTTCCCAGGTATGGCAGGCCTAGATCTCGCCAAAGTTGTTACCACCAAGACTCCATATCAATGGCGTGAAGCTGAGTGGGATCTGCATGGCCCTGATGGCAAACCTGCATACAGAACTTTAGATGCAAGTAAGCCAATCAAGAAAGTCATTGCTTATGACTTCGGTGTGAAGCGCAACATCTTGCGCATGCTCACTGAGCGCGGCTGCGAATTAACTATTGTTCCTGCGCAAACTAGTGCTGCTGAAGTATTGGCAATGAACCCAGATGGCGTGTTCTTCTCAAACGGCCCTGGAGATCCTGGTCCTTGCGATTACGCGATTGCTGCTGCAAAAGAAATTATTGAAAAGGGTGTTCCAACATTCGGCATTTGCTTGGGTCACCAAATCATGGGCTTGGCCGCAGGCGCCAAAACTTTGAAGATGAAGTTTGGTCATCATGGCGCCAACCATCCTGTTAAGGATTTGGATACTGGGCGCGTGGCCATTACTTCTCAGAACCATGGCTTCGCAGTCGATGCAAATACGCTGCCTGACAATATTCGTGTCACACACGTTTCCTTATTTGACGGATCACTGCAAGGTCTGGCTTGGAAAGATAAGCCTGCTTTGTGTTTCCAAGGTCACCCAGAGGCCTCACCAGGCCCGCATGATATTGCTTATTTATTTGATCGTTTTGTGGAGCTCATGAATGCTGCCGCCGTTGGTAATAAGGAGGGCAAATAATGCCTAAGCGTAGCGATATTAAGAGCATCCTGATTATTGGTGCAGGCCCAATTGTGATTGGTCAGGCCTGTGAGTTTGACTATTCTGGTGCGCAGGCTTGTAAAGCTTTGCGCGATGAAGGTTACAAAGTCATTTTGGTAAACAGCAACCCTGCAACCATCATGACCGATCCAGAGATGGCTGATGTGACTTACATCGAGCCAATTACTTGGGAAGTGGTAGAGCGCATTATCGCCACTGAAAAACCAGATGCGATTTTGCCAACGATGGGCGGTCAAACTGCCTTGAACTGTGCGCTCGACCTGCATCGCCATGGCGTTCTTGAGAAATACGGTTGCGAGCTGATTGGTGCATCACCAGAAGCTATTGATAAGGCAGAAGACCGTCAAAAGTTCAAAGACGCCATGACTAAGATTGGTCTGGGCTCTGCAAAGTCTGGTATTGCGCACTCCATGGATGAAGCGCATGAAGTCCAGCAACGCATTCAGAAAGAAACTGGTAGCTTAGGTTTCCCGGTGGTGATTCGTCCTTCATTCACCATGGGTGGATCAGGTGGTGGAATTGCTTATAACCGTGAAGAGTTTGAAGAGATCTGCAAACGCGGCTTAGATTTATCGCCGACCCGTGAACTCTTAATTGAAGAGTCTCTCTTGGGTTGGAAAGAGTTTGAGATGGAAGTGGTGCGTGACCGTGCCGATAACTGCATCATCGTTTGCTCAATCGAAAACTTAGACCCAATGGGCGTGCACACTGGTGACTCAATCACTGTTGCCCCAGCGCAAACATTGACGGATAAAGAGTATCAAATTCTCCGTAACGCCTCAATTGCGGTATTGCGTGAGATTGGTGTGGATACTGGCGGTTCAAACGTGCAGTTCTCCATTAACCCAGTCGATGGTCGCATGATCGTCATCGAGATGAACCCCCGTGTTTCACGTTCATCTGCCTTGGCTTCAAAAGCAACGGGTTTCCCAATTGCGAAGATTGCTGCAAAGCTGGCCGTTGGTTACACCTTGGATGAGTTGAAGAACGACATCACGGGCGGCTTAACCCCGGCATCTTTTGAGCCATCCATCGACTATGTTGTGACAAAGATTCCACGCTTTGCGTTTGAGAAATTCCCGCAAGCGGATTCTCGTTTAACTACGCAGATGAAGTCCGTAGGTGAGGTGATGGCAATTGGCCGAACCTTCCAAGAGTCATTCCAAAAAGCATTGCGCGGTTTAGAGGTTGGTGTTGATGGTTTGGATGAAGTTTCTACAGACCTAGATGACATCATTCAAGAAATCGGCGAGCCAGGCCCAGACCGTATTTGGTATTTGGCAGACGCTTTCCGTATGGGTATGGGTCTTGATGAGATTTATAACGAGACTAAGGTTGATCCTTGGTTCTTGGAGCAAATCGAAGAACTCATCACCATGGAAACTGAGCTCAAGCAGCGCAAGATCGATAGCTTGTCAGCGCCTGAATTGCGCTTCATCAAGCAAAAAGGTTTCTCAGATCGCCGCTTAGCAAAATTATTAGGGGTGGATGCTTCCTCCGTTCGTGCTGCGCGCCATCGCCTTAAAGTAGTTCCGGTTTACAAACGGGTGGATACCTGTGCCGCTGAGTTCTCTACGAATACGGCTTACCTGTATTCCACATATGAAGCAGAGCATGGTGAATGTGAATCCCAACCAAGCACTAAAGATAAGATCATGGTCTTGGGCGGTGGCCCAAACCGTATTGGTCAAGGTATTGAGTTTGACTATTGCTGCGTACATGCTGCTTTAGCAATGCGTGAAGATGGCTATGAAACCATCATGGTGAACTGCAACCCAGAAACGGTTTCTACTGACTACGACACATCTGATCGCTTGTATTTTGAGCCCCTGACCTTAGAGGATGTACTGGAGATCGTAGCTATTGAAAAGCCTAAGGGTGTGATCGTGCAATACGGCGGTCAGACTCCATTGAAGTTGGCATTGGATCTCGAGGCGAACGGTGTTCCGATTATTGGAACCTCACCAGACATGATCGATGCTGCAGAGGATCGCGAGCGCTTTCAGAAGTTATTGCATGAGTTAAATTTGCGTCAGCCACCCAACCGCACCGCCCGTGCGGAAGATGAGGCGCTGAAGCTTGCTGAAGAAATTGGTTATCCATTGGTAGTGCGTCCTTCCTATGTATTGGGTGGTCGTGCCATGGAAATCGTTCATGATGGTCGTGATCTCGAGCGCTATATGCGTGAAGCAGTGAAGGTTTCTCATGACTCACCAGTTTTGCTCGATCGCTTCTTAAATGATGCGATTGAGTGTGATGTGGACTGTATTAGCGATGGTCAACGTGTATTCATTGGTGGTGTGATGGAGCATATTGAGCAAGCTGGCGTTCACTCGGGTGACTCTGCATGCTCATTGCCACCGTATTCCTTATCTGATGAGACGATTGCAGAAATCAAGCGTCAAACAGCGGCCATGGCTAAAGGTCTGAACGTAGTTGGCTTGATGAACGTGCAGTTTGCGATTCAGAATGTCGACGGCAAGGATGTGATTTATGTTCTCGAAGTGAATCCACGTGCTTCCCGTACCGTGCCATTTGTATCGAAGGCAACTGGTTTGCAGTTGGCGAAGATTGCAGCGCGCTGCATGGTAGGTCAGACCTTAGATCAGCAAGGAATCACATCTGAAGTGAAGCCCGCTTACTATTCAGTTAAAGAGGCGGTGTTCCCATTTAATAAGTTCCCAGGTATTGATCCAATCCTAGGTCCAGAGATGCGTTCTACTGGTGAGGTGATGGGAGTAGGTAAGACTTTCGGCGAAGCGCTCTTTAAATCCCAATTGGGTGCTGGCATCAAGTTGCCTAAGAGCGGTACCGTAGTGTTGACTGTAAAAGATAGTGACAAGCCTAAGGCAGTCGAAGTGGCTAAGCTCTTGCATCAATTGGGCTTCCCAATGGTTGCTACTAAAGGTACTGCAGCAGCTATTGAAGCAGCTGGTTTACCAGTGCGCGTAGTTAATAAGGTAAAAGATGGCCGTCCACATATTGTTGACTTGATCAAGAATGGTGAGATCTCACTCGTCTTTACCACTGTTGATGAAACTCGTACTGCGATTGCGGATTCACGCTCCATTCGTACAAGCGCCCAAGCTAATAATGTGACTTACTACACCACGATTAGTGCAGCACGTGCAGTGATGGATGGTTTGATGACGTCGCAAAGCGGCAATAAAGAGTCTCTTGAGGTGTATTCATTGCAGAATCTGCATAAGACACTCAATTAATTTACGTTAGGTTAGAAGCATGAACACAATCCCCATTACAAAACATGGCGCAGAACTGCTAAAAGAAGAGCTGCATCGCTTAAAGCATATTGAGCGACCATCAGTGATTAATGCTATTTCTGAAGCGCGTGCCCAAGGCGATCTCTCTGAGAATGCGGAATACGATGCCGCTAAGGAGAAGCAAGGCTTTATTGAAGGCCGCATTCAAGAGCTTGAAGGCAAGCTATCTGCGGCGCAAATCATTGATCCTGCAACCTTAGATGTCAACGGTCGCATTGTGTTCGGTGCAACTGTAGATCTTGAAGACTTAGAGGATGGCACTAAGCTCACTTATCAGATCGTTGGCGATGATGAGGCTGATATTGCCTTGAATAAGATTTCTATCAGCTCACCGATTGCCCGCGCTTTAATTAGTAAAGAAGAGGGCGACGTGGTTGCAGTTCAGGCTCCGGGCGGCAATCGCGAAGTAGAAATTCTCGCGGTTCGTTACATCTAGTAAAAACCAGAATCAAGATGCAGACCACAGAGACTCCAAATCATATGGGAGCTCAAAGACTCTTCATTTTGATTGCAGGCTTATGGGTTGGTAGCTTACTTGCTGTAGGCTACTTAGTTGCCCCAGCTATTTTTAGTACCATGACTGATCGTCAAGCTGCTGGCATGGTTGCTGGCAGTATCTTTAAGTTAGAAGCCTATCTGAGCTTGATCGTGTGTATCGGCCTGATGGTCTTGGCTAATCTTTTGGTAAATCGTGGCCTCAATCAATTCAGGCTCATTCGCTGGTTGTTGTTGGCGATGCTGCTGTGTTCTGTCTCTGCAGCCTTTGTTTTTATTCCTTGGATGAATGCCCTTAGGGATAACGCCTTAGTCCAAGGCATGCCGGTAATGCTCTCTCCTTCAGCGACTTTATTCGGCAGGCTGCATGGCGTCTCAAGCATTCTATTTATGCTCCAGAGTCTTCTAGGAATCCTCCTGGTTTGGCGACTCACCATGAGGTGAGGTAAAAGCTAGCGCAAGAGATGGGCAATAAAAAACGCCGACTAGCGGCGTCTTTTATTCAGTGCTGGTGCTCTCTAAATTATTTCGCTTAAGAGCCCAACGATTTCTTCTTCGTGCTGCTCATGCGTACTTTGCGTTTCTTAATCGGTGCGGGCGCTGCTACTGCCTTGCGGTAGCCAGGTGATGACCAACCAATTTTGGACTCAGCAGCATCAGCACGTAGAACACGCTTCTTTGGCGCGGCACTTTTTACGGCAGCAGCTCTTTCAAAAGGGGACTTGCTAGCCGCAGAGCGTCGATCTGATCTCTCGGAGGTGCTGGTGCGGACACCCGCTTTTGCCACCACACGATTCGGTTGACGTTTAGTGCGAGGTGCTTGCAATGTTTTTTTAGTTTGCTTGCTGGATCTTCCTAGATTGGAGAGGGCCGCATCAACAATATCAATTGGCTTCCAGAGAACGAGAAGTTTGCCAATGTGCTGAACAGGCGCTGCGCCGAGTTTGTCGCAAAGCTCTTCATAAATAGCAATCCGCGCATCACGATCATCGCCAAATACGCGCACTTTAATCAAGCCGTGATGAGAAATAGCCAACTTGGCCTCTTTGACCACCGATGGGGTCAAGCCATCGCCACCAATCATGACAACTGGGCTAAGTCCATGGGCGTCAGCTTTAAGAGATTTACGTTGTGCGGGGGTAATAGTAAGTGCAGTCATGGGCTCGATGATAGAGCATTAGGGCTTGTAAAACAGGGCTTTCGGCCTCATATAGGCTCATATCAAGGTGTTTTACGTCAATTCCTTTTGCCTTGTAGGCCATAAACAAGGAAAATGGACGCCGAAAGTGGGTAAGTTGTGGCAAAGAATAAATTTAATAAAAGTTGGTTGCAGGATCACTTAAATGATCCTTACGTGAAGATGGCTCAAAAAGAGGGTTATCGCGCACGAGCCGTTTATAAGCTAAGTGAAATAGACGAGCAGGACCGACTCATCAAAGCAGGTATGACCATTGTGGATCTCGGGAGCGCTCCTGGGAGCTGGTCTCAGTACGCCCGTAATCGCCTGACTGAACTGGGCAAAAATAATCCGAATATTGAATCTGGTAAGCCAGATGGAACCATCATTGCGATCGATATTCTGCCGATGGAGGATATTGCGGATGTTTCCTTCATTCAAGGAGACTTTCGTGAGGATGAGGGTTTAAAAGCGCTTGAGGCGCTTTTACCGGCTGATGCAGGCGGCAAAGTCGATCTCGTGATGTCGGATATGGCTCCCAATCTATCTGGGGTGGGTGTGGCAGATGCTGCTCGTATGGCTTTTCTAGCGGAAATCGCTCTAGATTTTTCAGTCCAGCACCTCAAACCAGAAGGCGCCTTACTTATTAAGTGTTTTAACGGCAGTGGCTATAGCCAAATCGTAGAATCCTTTAAAAAGGTCTTCAAAACTGTAGCCTCTCGAAAGCCAAAAGCCTCTAGAGCGAAGTCCTCGGAAATCTTTTTACTTGGCCGAGACCTCAAACCACCTAAATAACCCCCCAAAAGTAGGGGGTTTATTAAATAAATTGGCTCTCAGCCCTTGAAAAAGGCTGGTAGTAGAATCAAATACTTAGATATAGCAATCCGCTTTAACTCCCGGATTAATCCGGCAAAGGTCTCCTTTTGAATAGCAATATGTTACAAAAAGTCGGTGTGTGGCTCATTGTGGGTCTGGTGCTCTTTACTGTTTTCAAACAGTTCGATAAGCCAAAGGATCAGACTCAAGTCACGTATTCTCAATTCATGGACGATGCCAAAGCTGGCAAAGTAAAACGAGTTGATGTCCAAGGTCGCACGCTGCAAGTGACTCCAAACGACGGCAATAAATATTCCATCATCTCCCCGGGAGATATTTGGATGGTTGGTGATTTGATGAAGTACGGTGTCCAGGTGACTGGTAAAGCAGATGATGAGCCAAATATGTTGGTTTCTGCTTTGTACTATCTCGGACCAACTTTGTTGATTATCGGCTTCTGGTTCTTCATGATGCGTCAGATGCAGGGTGGCGGTAAGGGTGGAGCATTCTCTTTCGGCAAATCCAAAGCGCGCTTGATTGATGAGAACAGCAATACAGTTACTTTTGCCGATGTTGCTGGTTGCGATGAAGCTAAGGAAGAAGTCTTTGAGATCGTTGACTTCCTAAAGGATCCGCAAAAGTTTCAAAAGCTTGGTGGTCGCATTCCGCATGGTGTATTGCTAGTTGGTCCCCCGGGAACTGGTAAGACCTTGCTAGCGCGCGCAATCGCAGGCGAAGCAAAAGTTCCCTTCTTCTCCATCTCTGGTTCAGATTTCGTCGAGATGTTTGTTGGTGTTGGTGCTTCACGTGTGCGCGACATGTTTGAGAACGCCAAGAAAAATTCTCCTTGCATCATCTTTATTGATGAGATTGATGCGGTTGGTCGCCATCGTGGCGCTGGTATGGGCGGCGGTAATGATGAGCGCGAGCAGACTCTTAACCAAATGCTGGTGGAGATGGATGGTTTCGAAAGCAATAGCGGTGTGATCGTTGTTGCTGCAACCAACCGCTCCGATGTGTTGGATCGCGCCTTATTGCGTCCGGGTCGTTTCGATCGCCAAGTACACGTTGGCTTGCCAGACATTCGTGGTCGCGAACAGATCTTGCAAGTACATATGCGTAAAGTTCCGATTGATCCAGATGTGGATGCGGCCGTATTGGCGCGTGGTACCCCTGGTTTCTCGGGTGCGGATTTGGCAAACTTAGTCAATGAGTCGGCACTGTTTGCAGCACGTCGTAATAAGCGTGCCGTAGATATGAAAGACTTTGAAGATGCAAAAGACAAGATCTACATGGGTCCTGAGCGTAAGTCTGCAGTGATGCGTGAAGAAGAGCGTCGTAATACGGCGTATCACGAGTCCGGTCATGCGGTAGTTGCTAAGGTATTACCTAAAGCAGATCCAGTACATAAGGTCACCATCATGCCGCGCGGTATGGCTCTAGGTGTGACATGGCAGTTGCCCGAGTTTGATCGTGTGAACTTATATAAAGATCGCATGATGGAAGAGTTGGCGATTTTGTTTGGTGGCCGCGCTGCCGAGGAAGTGTTCTTGCACTCCATGAGTACTGGTGCATCCAATGACTTTGAACGTGCCACCAAAATGGCGCGTGATATGGTGACGCGTTACGGCATGAGCGATAGCTTGGGTACGATGGTTTATGTCGATACCGAATCTGAAAGCATGTTCGGTCGCACTAGCTCGAAGACGGTTTCTGAGTTGACCCAACAAAAGGTGGATGCAGAGATCCGTGCATTGGTAGATAGTCAGTACGCCTTGGCAAGATCCATTCTTGAGCAAAACCGTGACAAGGTTGAGGCCATGGTTGCTGCTTTACTTGAGTGGGAGACCATTGATGCTGAGCAGATTACCGACATCATGGAAGGTCGTCCGCCACGCGCTCCTAAGCCACCACCAGCAACTCAGTTTGGTAACTCTGCTGGTACGCCGGGTCCTGCTGCGGGCGCCGCTCCAGCGACTGCTTAATTAGCCCCAAGCTAATAGCAAGGTGATGAAGCAAACTCTGCCCGCAACATGGCGTTGCGGGCGTTTTCTTTTTGACTTCAGTAAACGTCAGCGCCCATTAGTCATGGGCATTCTGAATGCTACGCCAGACTCTTTCTCGGATGGTGGCAAGTTCAGAACCCCAAGCGATGCCATTGCTCAAGCAGAGCACATGATTGCCAATGGCGTAGACATGATTGATATTGGTGGTGAATCCACCCGACCAGGTGCAGAGCCAGTGTCGTTACAAGAAGAGTTAGATCGCGTCTTGCCAGTGATTGAGGCTTTAAGAGATTGTGGCGTCGCCTTATCGATTGATACTTATAAAGCTGAGACGATGCGACAAGCTCTCCAGGCTGGAGTCGATTGCGTTAATGATATCTGGGCATTACGACAAGAGGGTGCTCTAGAGTCCGTAGTTGAGAGCGATCAAGCTGATGCAAACAAGCAGTGCGGCATTGTATTGATGCACATGCAACGTGATCCACAGACTATGCAATTTGATCCTGAGTATCAAGATGTGATTACTGAAGTAAAACTGTTTTTGCAAGAGCGTGCTCGCTTGCTTGAGAGTCAAGGTGTGGCAAAAAACAGAATTGCTATCGACCCCGGCTTTGGGTTTGGTAAAAGCTTGGAGCACAACCTCAAAATGCTGGCTGATTTTGATCAATTCTCCCAATTGGGTTATCCAGTGTTGGCAGGAATGTCTCGTAAATCGATGCTAGGTAAGTTAACCGGTCGTGATATCAATGACCGTGTAGCGCCGAGTATTGCAGCTGCTATTCTGGCTGCTGATAGGGGCGCCCGTATCATCCGCGTCCACGACGTCCAAGAGACGGTCGACGCCTTAAAGCTCTGGGAAGCGATTCAGGGATGACTTGTCTGGTTAAATACCCACAAGTTTTATAATGAAGCCCATGAAAAAACAATACTTTGGCACCGATGGTATCCGCGGTGAAGTGGGACAATTTCCGATTGTTCCAGAATTCATTACGCGTCTGGGCTATGCTGCCGGCAAGGTGCTGAGTAGTCAAGCAAGGCCCGGCGAGCGCTGCAAGATTCTGATTGGAAAAGATACACGTGTATCAGGCTATCTGTTGGAAGCGGCTTTAGAAGCTGGCTTTGCTGCTGCTGGTGTTGATGTCATGCTGTGCGGACCAATGCCTACTCCAGGCGTTGCTTACCTTACCAAAGCCTTGCGTTTATCTGCAGGTGTGGTGATTTCAGCATCGCACAATCCGTATCAAGACAACGGTATTAAATTCTTCTCTGCCGAAGGCGGTAAGTTGACCGATGAGTTTGAATTAGCGATTGAGGCTGAGCTAGAAAAACCGATGGGTTGCGTAAGCTCAAAGGAGCTGGGTAAAGCATTTCGTATCGATGATGCAGCGGGCCGTTATATTGAATTTTGTAAATCCACTTTTCCTGGTGAACTCAATCTCAAGGGAATGAAGTTGGTTGTCGATTGCGCACATGGCGCTGCGTATCACATTGCGCCTCATGTCTTTCATGAGCTTGGGGCGGAAGTCATCTCTATTGGTGTTCAGCCTGACGGCCGCAATATTAATGATGGCTTTGGTGCAACTGCGCCAGCAGCTTTAATTGCTAAAGTGAAAGAAGCTAAAGCAGATCTTGGCATCGCTTTGGATGGTGATGCGGATCGCTTGCAAATGGTCGATGCCTCTGGCAGATTATTTAATGGCGATGAGCTTTTGTATGTGCTTGCAAAAGATCGCATCGAGCGCGGCCAAGCCATTGGTGGAGTGGTGGGCACTCTCATGACGAACCTGGCTGTAGAAAATGCGATTAAAGGCTTGGGTATTGGGTTTGAGCGTGCCAATGTAGGTGATCGTTACGTTTTAGAGTTACTCAGACAAAAAGGCTGGATTATTGGTGGTGAAGGTTCCGGGCATTTGCTTTGTTTGGACCAGCACACAACTGGTGATGGCACGATTGCCGCATTACAGGTGCTAGCAGCGATGAGTCAGGCTAAGAAGAGTTTGGCTCAGCTTCTGGATTCCGTAAAACTCTTCCCCCAAGTGCTTCTCAATATCAAATTCAAAGCTGACTATGACTGGAAGTCAGACAACAGCCTTAAAGCCAAGATCAGCCAAGTGGAGGGCGATCTCAAAGGCACGGGTAGGGTGCTTATCCGTGCTTCTGGTACGGAACCCGTCCTCCGGGTGATGGTAGAGGCTCAAGATGGGAATGTGGCTATGAGTTCAGCCAAGAGTATTGCGGATCTAGTGCCAACATCTAAGTAATTGATTTTATTGGATTAATTTGTATTACAAAGGCTGTCACAAAACAGTCACACTCTAGTCGTATCGTTCTTATATCGCAATGTTGCGGTATTTATTTGAGGATCGATCCACATGAAATCTTTCTTGAAAAAAGCGTTAGTAATTAGCGCGATTTCAATTGCCCCAGTTGCTTTTGCGGCTGATATGACTGGTGCTGGTGCCACCTTCCCATACCCAATTTATGCAAAGTGGGCTGAAGCTTACAAAGCAAAAACAGGTTCAAATATGAATTACCAATCCATTGGTTCTTCAGGCGGCATTAAACAGATCAAAGCGAAGACAGTGGACTTTGGAGCGTCAGATAATCCAGTGAAGTTTGATGATCTAGAAAAAGATGGCCTGGTTCAGTTCCCGGCAATTATTGGTGGCGTTGTCCCCGTAATTAACGTTGAAGGTGTTAAGCCTTACGAGCTCAAGTTGTCACCAGATACCTTGTCTGATATTTTTCAAGGTGCAATTACCAACTGGAACGATAAGCGTATTGTGTTAAACAATCCAGGCATGAAGATGCCCGACTTACCAATCACCGTAGTTCATCGTGCCGATGGTTCGGGTACTACAGCAATTTTTACAAACTATTTGGCCAAAGTTAGTCAGAACTGGAAAGACGCAGTTGGCGAAGGTGCAGCGGTTAAGTGGCCAGCAGCCTCATCAGTGGGTGGTAAGGGTAATGAAGGTGTTGCTGCCAACGTTTCTCGCGTTAAAGGTGCAATTGGCTATGTTGAGTATGCCTACGCCAAGAAAAACAAAATGACTAGCGTTTCTTTGAAGAATAAAGATGGTCAATTTGTACAGCCAGATGATCTCACTTTTGCAGCAGCAGCTGCAGGTACAGATTGGTCTAAGATTCCTGGTATGGGTACATTTATTACCAACGCTTCTGGTGCTAAATCATGGCCAATTACAGGCGCATCTTTCATCTTGATCTACAAGAATCCAGAGAACAAAGCTAATGCTGTTGAAGTCATTAAGTTCTTTGATTTTGCTTTCAAGGAAGGTAAGAAAATGGCCGAAGAGTTGGACTATGTTCCAATGCCTGACGTCACTACAGATTTCATTCGCAAGAATGTATTTGCGAAGGTTGTAACTAAATAAAACAGATGACTGATTAATCTCAGTCGTCAAAAAACAGCTCCACTCTTGGTGGGGCTGTTTCAATATTTAAATAAGCGCAATCTATGATTGAATCGACCCAGTCCCATTCAGCTCCAACCCCACAGGCGCTGCGAATTGCTAAGTTGCAACGTATTCAGGATTTTCTCTTTCATGGGATAACCCAATTTTTTGCCTTATCCGTTTTGATTGCCTTGCTTGGCATCATGGTTTCTTTAGTGAGCAATGCTTGGCCAGCATTGAGTACTTTTGGGGTTGGATTTTTCTTTACCCAAGAGTGGGATATCGTAAATGGTGAATTTGGAGGCTTGATAGCTATATACGGCACTCTGATTACTTCCTTGATTGCGCTGCTGATTGCTGTGCCTTTGAGCTTCGGTATTGCTGTGTTCCTTACCGAATTATGTCCTGGGCCATTGCGTCGTCCATTGGGTACGGCAGTGGAATTGCTTGCTGCGGTTCCCTCGATCATCTACGGCATGTTTGGCCTGTTTATTTTTGCCCCATTATTTGCTGACTACATTCAGCCAGCTCTGGCTGCCACTCTTGGGAAAATTCCAGGTTTTGGTATTTTGTTCTCGGGCGCATTTAATGGCATCGGAATTCTATGTGCTGGCTTGATTTTGGCAATGATGATCCTTCCTTTTATCGCCTCAGTAATGCGGGACGTATTTGAGATAGTTCCACCGGTGCTCAAAGAGTCTGCTTACGGAATTGGCTGTACCACCTGGGAGGTGGTAAAAAATGTTGTTCTTCCCTATACCAAGGCTGGTGTCATCGGCGGCGTCATGTTGGGCTTAGGTAGGGCGCTTGGTGAGACGATGGCAGTGACATTCGTGATCGGCAATGCACATCGTTTATCCCCATCCTTATTCGCACCTGGAACCTCAATTGCTTCAACTCTCGCAAATGAGTTCGGGGAGGCTGAAGCAGGAAATCACCTGTCTTCATTATTCGCTCTGGGCCTAGCCTTGTTCATTATTACTTTTATTGTTTTGGCATGCGCCAAGTGGATGCTGAATAGTATGGAGAAGAAGCAGGGTTTAAAAACATGAACAATATGTCCAACATCAATCCTGCCATCTTTGCGAAACGCAAGCGCGCCAATAAAATTGGTTTAACCCTTTCCATGGGGGCTATGGGCTTGGGTATGGTTTTCTTGCTTTGGATTTTGAGTGTTTTGGTATTCAAAGGCTTTGCAGCGCTTGACATCACACTATTTACACAAAGTACTCCTGCGCCTGGATCTGATGGCGGCGGCCTTGCAAATGCAATTGTGGGCAGCCTGCTATTGGTGGGTTGTTGCACTCTCATCAGTACGCCAATTGGTGTGCTGGCTGGTCTTTACCTATCTGAATATGGTGACCGTAGCCGTATTGCTGCTATTACTCGCTTTGTTACCGACATCATGCTTTCGGCGCCATCAATCGTGATTGGCTTATTTGTATATGCTTTTGTTGTGGCTCAGGTCCGCCATTTTTCTGGGTGGGCGGGGACAATTGCCTTGGCCTTGATTGCTATTCCAGTGGTTGTTCGCACAACTGAGAATATGCTGCGCTTAGTGCCAGGTAGTTTGCGTGAAGCTGCTTACGCTTTGGGCACGCCGAAGTGGAAGGTAGCTTTTATGATCACTTTAAGGGCGGCGCAAAGCGGTGTCATGACTGGTATCTTATTGGCTCTAGCTCGTGTCAGTGGTGAAACGGCTCCTTTGCTGTTTACAGCACTGAACAATCAGTTCTTCTCCACCAATATGAATGCCCCCATGGCAAATTTACCGGTGGTGATTTTCCAATTTGCAATGAGCCCATATGACAACTGGGTTGAGCTAGCTTGGGGTGGGGCGCTTCTCATTACGTTTGCCGTGCTTGGGTTGAATATTCTTGCACGCGTGGTATTCCGCGATAAGGTGCAAAGTTAATGAGCAATATAAAAACAATGTTTGACTTAAATACTATTGATAGTCAAGGAATCAGAATGATCGAAACAAATAATCCACAATCGATGCGTGAAGTAAGAAATGCACTTGAAGTGCGTAATCTAAATTTTTTCTATGGCGCTTTTCAAGGTCTCAAGAATATTAATTTGAATATTGAGGAAGGCAAGGTCACGGCTTTTATCGGACCATCGGGTTGCGGAAAATCTACCTTGCTCAGAACCCTGAATCGCATGTATGACCTCTACCCAGGTCAACGCGCAGAAGGGGAGATCAACTTCTATGGTCAAAATATCTTAGCGCCTGGGCAGGACTTGAATTTACTACGCTCACGTATTGGCATGGTCTTCCAAAAGCCAACTCCATTTCCAATGTCTATCTACGAGAACATTGCATTTGGTGTGCGTCTTTATGAAAAGCTGTCGCGCTCGGAGATGGATGAGCGTGTTGAATGGGCTTTAAACAAAGCTGCGCTTTGGAATGAGGCTAAAGATAAGCTAAATCAAAGTGGACTATCTCTCTCTGGTGGACAGCAGCAGCGTTTATGTATTGCCCGTGGAGTTGCTGTTAAGCCATCTGTCATTTTGCTCGACGAGCCTACTTCTGCTCTGGATCCAATTTCGACAGGCAAGATTGAGGAGTTGATTAATGAGCTAAAGCACGAGTACACCATTGCGATTGTTACTCACAACATGCAGCAGGCAGCTCGCGTATCAGATTACACAGCTTATATGTACTTAGGAAGTTTGATTGAATACGGCAAGACGGATGAAATATTCATTAAGCCAAAGCGCAAAGAAACAGAGGATTACATTACCGGCCGTTTCGGTTAATTGGAGATATAAATGCCAGATAAACACCTTTCATCACAGTTTGATGCAGATTTAAATTCACTCTCAAGCCGTTTGCTTGAGATGGGTGGTCTCGTTGAATCCCAGATATCAACGGCGATGCGTGCCTTTACTCAAATGGATATCGAGACGTGCAACATCGTTATTCAGAACGAAAAGCTAGTTAACGATCTGGAGATTCAGATTGATATGGCTTGCACTGAATTGATTGCTCGCCGCCAGCCTACCGCGCGAGATCTGCGGCTAGTAATGGCCGTCTCCAAAGCAATTACAAATTTAGAGCGTGCTGGTGATGAGGCTGAGCGGGTTGCTAAGCGTACCAAGCGTTTAATTGAAGCTGGAGCTACGCATAACATTAACGTAGCTGAAATTCGTCTCTCTGGTCAAATGGCTATCTCCTTATTGCGCCGAAGCTTGGATGCTTTTGCTCGCTTGGATACTATTGCCGCTGCAGAAGTCGTACAAGAGGATCGTCAAATTGATGAGGAGTTCAGGGGCTTTGTGCGTAAGCTGATTTCCTACATGATGGAAGACCCTCACACCATTACTACGGGCCTTGATATGCTTACTATTGCAAAAGCTATCGAGCGCATTGGCGATCATGCAAAGAACATTGCTGAATTTGTGATCTATATTGCTAAGGGCTCGGATGTGCGTCACCTTCCTCATGAGGATCTTGTCCGCGAGGCAAATAAGGCCTAAGCATGGGGATGACTCACCGTATATTGGTTGTTGAAGATGAGCCTTCGATTGCTGAGCTGATAGCAATCAACTTGACTCATGCAGGCTATCAAGTGGAAAAAGCGCTGCAAACTGAAGTTGCTATGAATATGATGCGGGACGAGTTACCCAGCCTTCTCATTCTGGATTGGATGTTGCCCGGTAAATCGGGCGTGCAATTTGCCAGGGAGTTAAGAGCGCATGAGCGAACAAGAGGGCTTCCCATCCTCATGTTGACTGCAAAAAGCGAGGAGTCCGATAAGATTCTGGGCTTGGATTCTGGTGCAGATGATTACGTAACCAAACCATTTTCCCCGAAGGAGTTGATTGCTCGTGTCAAAGCGCTTCTTCGTAGGCAATCTCCCATGGAGGATACCGGGCCGTTAGCAGTGGGACCATTAAGGTTGGATCCAGGCTCTCACCGCGTTCTGGCAGTTTGGCCCAAGATGGATCCCAAGCCAATCCTATTAGGCCCCACCGAATATCGTCTGCTTCAATTTTTTATGAATAACCCTGAGCGCGTTCATTCTCGCGCGAGTTTGCTTGATAAGGTATGGGGTAGCGATGTGTATATTGAGGAAAGAACGGTTGATGTTCATATCAAGCGTTTAAGAGCTGCTCTGGCCCCTATGGATTGTGATCGTTTTATAGAGACGGTTAGAGGCAGCGGCTACAGAATCACTAAAGTCCCTACCGAAATCTAAGTGCCTATTTACTAGGCATTTTTAGGCTAATTACTAACGCTCAATACAGATGCTCTAAGATTGCAGCATGTTATCCGTTTTAACTCGATTTATTACACTTCTTTGCCTGGCATTCCTGGCTGCCTATATTGTTCTTACCAATTGGGGGCCTGAATTTGCTATTGCCGCTGGTATGGCAGTCCTGGCTGTACCCTTGGTTTACTCCTACATCAATTTAGCGCGTCTTCGAAAGTATGTTTTGCAAGATACTGTGGAGAATATGCCGCTCCCAAGTGGATTCTGGGAAGAGGTTTTCTTTCGACTTCAGCGTCTTGTGCGAAATCTGAAGCAGGAAATCCGCACAGTAGAAAAGCAGCATGATCGTTTTATAGAGGCATTTCAGGCATCTCCTAATGGCATCTTGATGCTCGATGATCAGGATCAAATTGAATGGTGCAATGGAATTGCAGAACGTTTTTTTGGCTTGAACTTTAAGCGAGATGTACTCCAGAGAGTCAATTTTCTGATTCGTCGCCCAGAGTTTATTCAGTATCTAAATAAGCGTCAGTTTGAAGAGCCACTATTACTGGAGCGAATGGGGTCAGACGGCAATTTGAGCTTGATGATTCAGGCTTTTCCATTCGGACAAAAACGTCACCTCTTGTTAGTTCAGGATGTCACTGACTTACAAAAAGCTGACGCTATGCGACGTGATTTCGTGGCTAATGTCTCGCATGAGATGAGAACGCCTATCACCGTCTTAATGGGTTTTTTGGAGACTATTCAGTCTCTAGATATTGATAAAGCTCAGCGTGATCAGTATTTTGAGATGATGATGTCTCAGGCGCAGCGAATGAAGAGTTTGGTTGAGGATTTGCTGACCTTGGCAAACCTCGAGGCCAACACCTTACCAGCGCCGCTACAGATAATCAAAATAGACAGTCTCATGGCATTGGTGAGAAACGATGCTGAAGCCTTGTCTCAGGGTCGCCACGCCCTGAATTTTGAAATCTCTACGCCTTGCAATTTAATGGGGGAGGAGCGAGAGATTCTTTCTGCCTTCAGTAACCTCGTATCTAATGCTATTCGATATACTCCTGATGTTGGTGCTGTGACCGCAAAATGGTCAGTTAATAGCCAGGGTCAGGGGGAGTTCTCTGTAACCGATACCGGGCCAGGCATTGCCTCTGAGCACCTATCTAGGTTGACCGAGCGCTTCTATCGGGTGGATCGAAGTCGATCCAGGGATACGGGTGGTACAGGTTTGGGCTTGGCAATTGTGAAGCACATTGCAAATCGCCACCAGGGTCAGTTAGTTATCGAGAGTACGCCTGGAAAGGGAAGTACATTTACATTGCGATTTCCTAGCGATCGCATTGCTGGCTAAAGCGATCAAAGATCATTCTTTTTTCTTTTTCTTTTTCTTTTTGGATTCCTTGGGAAGTTTTTCTAGCTTTCCATTTGCGTACAGACACCAAACCTTAATTTCCTCGAGAAGCTCAACTAGTTCTTCGTAGGGTAATTTCTTGAAATCAGATAGGGTGATTTGCCCAGTTTTTTGCAACTGTAGGGTCGCATCTTCGTAGTGATATTTACTCATTTTTTATGAACCTAACTTGATGTATTGGTTCATGCTATCAAGCAAATATGACAGTCTTGTGTCGAATAAAGTTGACATGTAATTGTCACATTCGAGGTGCATTATTTAATTGTGACCACATTAATCAAAGATCATAGCTCTACAATTACATGCCCAATCTGCCTTCATGCTGAAATTTTGGCCCTTCCGAAAGGCTCCTCTCAGCACTTATATCAATGTCAAGCTTGTAAGACTATTTTGAAGCCAAAGTCTGGCGACTGCTGTATTTTTTGTAGTTTTGGAAGCATTGACTGTGCAAGTGCTGAAAAAAATTTAGCTGCTTAAGTCTAAGCCTGTAGACTACGTATTAATTTGACTACGCAGCCTCTGGAAATATTTTGAACACCGCTACAGACGCAATAAAAAACAATTCATCAGACCTGGTTGCCGCAGTCGACTTGGGTTCAAATAGTTTTCGAATGTTGGTGGCTCAAGTTGTCCATACCCCATCCGGTACTCAGCTGCGTCCTATTGATACTTTACGAGAATCTGTTCGACTTGCTGCAGGCTTAACCGATAACAAATTGCTTGGTAATGATGCTTATCAGCGTGGTATTACTGCTATTCGTCGCTTTGGTGAGCGTATTCGGGGATTTAATCCCTCTAAAGTGCGCGCAGTTGCTACCAATACTCTACGTGTTGCCAAGAATGCCTCCAATTTTGTTCGCGATGCTGAAGAGGCTTTGGGTTTCCCAATTGAAATTATTGCGGGAGTGGAAGAGGCTCGCTTGATCTATATTGGTGCTGCGCATGAGGTGCCTGCAGTTCAGGGGAATCGCCTGGTGGTGGATATTGGCGGTGGCTCGACCGAATTGATCATCGGGAAGGGTTATGAACCCAAGCTGATGGAAAGTTTATATATCGGTTGCGTCTCTCATAGCCTACGCTTTTTTCCTAAGGGAAATATTGATTCTTATGCCTTTAAAGAGGCCGAACTGGCAGCGCGCCGTGAGATCCAGGTGATTTCTGG
>JACCDG011787297.1_pt1 | contig 30822 bp, 39 predicted proteins | sample 7442471 | NCBI WGS metagenome assembly JACCDG01 (sample SAMN15323444, study PRJNA562643) | freshwater metagenome | isolation source: river surface water | place: USA:Blue River Watershed | collected 2017-08-17 | reverse complement strand
GACAGGAGGATTTGAAGAGGTACGAACGATGAACAAACTAGAACGATGGAAACAGAGGCTTGAGAAAGCTGGCGTTAAGGCAAAGTTGGGAAGAGGTGGATCGGCACTTACCGTGACGGAATTAAATGGGCCGTATAGCCGTGTGACGCTGTTCCACGATTACGACGACCATTCAGCCGCCGAATTCATATCAAGGCTCGCGGCGAGGCTTCATGGGGAGTGGGCTTACTATGCGCCAGAAGACCTTGACGATGACGGTTTTTCTGATTCGTGGGCACTGTGCGTCTTTGACGAAGTGAAAGGCTCAGGCCCCACAAAACTAGAAGCATTATTCAACTCAATGGAGGACAAGTAGATGGAGACCTGGCACTTCATATGCACTTGCGGGTTTAGGTTCACGGTTAAGCAACCCATCAATGAATCCTCAGAGCCTTGCCAGACGTGCGGAGGGGATGGTGAGGTTTTCACCGAGATAGACAAGGCTATCGGGCTCTCGTTCAGGGGCAAGGTTCCATGCGAAGACTGCAAGGAGAAGCACCTTGTATCCTCAGAGGAGAGTGGGGGATGAGCGACTCCGAAACGAGCATGAGTAGGGACAATCACGGTTCAATGTGTTGCCGCACATGCGGAGTGTACTCCCCTTACGGCAACTGCGATTGTCGAACGAGTCGATCTATGGACATAAAAACTGAGCCTACAGAGTCTATCAATGAAGCCTCAGAGGAGAGTGGGGGATGACTCGCTGTTGCATCTGCGGAAAGTTCATGTCCGACGATCAGGTATTGCTCGGTATGTCGAGAGACCTTGACGAAGGCGGACAAGAATTCGCGCATGAAGAGTGCGTAAACAAAAACAGCCCTCGGCCTATAATGGCTGAAGGAGATGGTTGGGATTGACGGTTCTATTCTAGCTGCTGGGCTATGGCTTCATCCACTAGCTTTGAGTTGTGCCAAACGTTGCTGACCGTGACCCCTTTGGACTTGCCCTTGATGATCTGTTTCACATCGTCGAGGGTCGTCCCTTGGATCGTGAACGGGGTCGGGCCGTCGTGCGTCGCTTCGATAAACTTTCGAGATAGTTCCGAACGACCTCCGATAACAGTCAGTTGATACCCGCCGTTGGCTTTGATGACCGAATCATCTTTCGACCCACCGCAACCAATCAAGGTCGCACCTGAGCCGCCTTGTGTAAAGTCGAACCCTACACCGTTTTCACTTGCAGTACAATTGATGAGAGTTGGCGCTAGATTGTTCGAGCCTGTCCAAATCATTGAGCCATGCAACGTCTCGCAATTGTTCAACTGATAGAGGCACATATCCGCCCCGTTTGGGGCTTCAAAAACCATATCCGAGTTTTGACACCTTAAGCTAGTCAGGATGTTACGAGAGCTTGAGCCATCGGTATTAAACACTATGCTACCGCTGAGGACATGCAATCCCGTGATCCGGGAATCTTTGAGATTATGAAATACAAATGCAGGGCCGGCGCCTTCAAATTGGAATTGATTCCACGGGCCAGAGGCTTCTATCACTCGGCACAAATAAGCAGGATCAGCCTCATTCCAGACATGGATAGTCTTTGAGAACTTGTAAACATTTGAGCCCAAATTTACATAAGGGCTCATCAGTTTCTTTTCTAGGATTTTTTGGTCTGAGATCATTACGGGATTGTCGCACCAGCCTCAAGAATCGCCCGCCAATAAAAGTTCCCGCCAGCACCATCGTCACAAGCGATAAGTGTTACGCCTGCAATTGTTGTACCGCTAGGAGCTGCAAGTTGCACTGTATTTTTGGCAGAAATTGCATTGATATATTGGCTACCTGAGCTAGTCAAGGATAGTGTTGCGCCAACACCACCGGCCCGATTGTTTTGTACAATAAATGTCAGGCCAACGGTAGCAGAATCAATTGTCGGCAGGTTCCAGGTCACGGCAGCCGCGCCGGATGAAGTACATCTCAAAACCCCGCTTTGACCGGCATTGATGTTTGAGCCGGTAGACGCGCCATTGTCGCCATGTACACGTTGCCCGATCGAGGACAAACAATAAATGAATTGCCCGCCACTGGGTTCTCTTTGTTCAAAATTAGCTCCTCGAACTGAAACATCAGCGTTACCAATGCCAATTGAATACCGGCTAGAAGTGCTAGACCGACCAAACCACATAGCCGTTTTTTGCCTAGAGTTTGTAATGTCCCGGTTCCCAAAAAAGATATTTTGAACAGAGCTTGAATCAATGTCAGAAGTAAAACTATTTGCAACTGTAAAATAGTTTGGTTGGCTTGCTCTTAGAATAATATGCTGTTCCGCCGACGGGTTAGCAAATAATTCATTGATTGTAACTCTACAACCGGACATGTTTTCCGCTGAAAAAGCAGACTGACAAACCCCTTCTAGGTCAAGGTTATCGAAAATGCAGTTAGTGATCGTGCCAGCAGTTCCAGCACTCCCCCCAGATCCAACCGTTCCGCCAATGACTTCAAAGTTTCCAAACCCGTAGGTAGTAATTGCCGTTGAGGATGAGTAAGCACCTGTGATCGCAGCTCCAAACCTAGTAGCCGAAACTTTGATTGTGTCAGTCGAAATTGAGTACACAAAATAAGTCTGAGCCGTTGTAATGTTGCCGTTTCCACCGTTGTTAGTGAATTTGACCGGCATTCCAACTGCAAGTTCCGCGCCTTTTCCACCAGCTAATGTAAATTGGTCGGTACCACCGCTAGACGCTGTATACGGAGTTGAGCTTTTGGTAAAAAAATTAGCCTGTAACCGGTAGCCCATAATCTCATTCAGATTTGAACCGCCCGTAGCCTCGAAGACTATTCCCCTGTGAGTTCTCTTCTGATTTGTAGTTAAGGAGCTTCCTGGATTGTCGAATATCTGAGTTACGGTAGAGTTACCAGGCTGTAAAACTCCAGATGCAACTGAGGCGGTGTACCGTTGACCATTGACGCAACCAATTGACCAAATTCTTGTGAACTCCGTATGTTGGAAATTCTGGCAGTAAAGACCCCAACCAGTAGTGTCTTTGATGTAGATATTTCTCAGTTGAGAATATAAAAATCCCGCCTGATTGACCGCTCCAACCGAGATCCCGGTAGAGAATCCTTGTAAACCAATGTTTTCAATTGTGACATTGTGTATACCGGTAGTCGAAAAATTTGCATCGGCAGAGCCTTTGTCAGTGTCAAGTGCCACGCCGGCGGAAGTTTGACCTTGTAATCCGACCCCAGTGCCTTTGAACCAGGTTCCGCCTGTAAATGTGTAGTCATTGTCAGGCACACTTGAGCTATGAGATGTTCTTGGAGGAATGCCAATATAACTAATTCCAGACACAACGGGAATGGGAGTTGATGTCATATCAATCCCCGTTGATCCTGCATCAGGCAAATAGATAATGTCATCGCCGGGACTAGCTTTAGCTTTTGCAACCGCAGCAAGAAAAGCCGCTTTTGTGGGTGTCCTAACCGACACGATATTCGGCGGAATCAGAGACCGAATTCCGCTTGAGAGTTGAGGTGTCGCAATTGCAGACAGGTAAATACCAACGAGTAAAAGACAGATTTTCTTCATATCATTTTGAGAGTGTTTCCAACGGAAACGGAGAGTGTGCCTGTTCCAGCCGAGACATTGAGCACAATAAACTGCATCGCGCCCGCAGCAACTTCCACAATGTCGTTTGCCGATGGAACAATGCTTGTGCCGATTCCTTGCAATGTTCCTTGCAAACTTGCGTCGCATTGACTCCAAACTAATTTGTCGTTAGTCAGCTCAGTTGTGAACGCAAGTGAGGACGTTGCCTGGACTTGAATTGAGGCCCCGCCAGCCCCGCCAACATGAATGTATTGCCGTCCTGTGGCTGAAATTGTCAGGGTGTAAGGGGGTTCGAAATTATACGGCACGTAGCAAATTACGCCCAGTTCGCAAGGTCAAATGAGTTAGCTTGAGTGATCGCGCCGGAAGCAGAATAAAGCAGAACGCCACGGAAAGAATTTGGGCCGGTTGGAGCCAATGTGACTGCTATTTGAGCGTCATCAACGCCACTGGCTACAAAATCAGACGGCCCAGAAATGACACCGGAAACCGAAGATCTTCTTTGTCCTCGAATCTTAGTTCCGCTAATCCAAACTTCAACAATAGTTCCCGATGGATCGCAGAAAGCTGACGGTTTTTTGCAGGTGTTTTCAACCAATGTTCCCGCGCCAAACGTAATACCGTCCTCAGACTCAGACCGGTACAAATTGCCACCTGAAATATAAAGACAGGCAAACCTATGGCCTTGGATAGACTCGAAACAATAAATAGCAACACCTTGATCGTCAACCGAGGCGATAGCCGTAGTAGTCGCGACTGCAACCGAGGCAAGCGGGTTTCTTTGTTGCACTTTAAGAGCCCCGCCCCCATCACGATAATAAATCAAAACTTGGCCGGTTTTTGTCGAGCAAATAGATGGTTTGGTTCCCGAAGCAATAATGCTAACTACACTGAAGGTTTTTGATCCATCATTTGAGCGATACAGAATTACCGAGCCCGAAGATTCTCTGGCAAGCCAAACTTGTTGTCCGCTACTTGCCCGGTTGTAACGAATCGATAGCCAATCGCCACCTGATAACACGGCAGAATCGGCAAAATTTACCGGAGTTGAGGCATTCCAACCAGTCCCGGCCCAAGTATCGGTACCAGAAATGTAGGCCCGGACATGGCGAAGCGATGGCCCAACATCGGCAGAAATTCCAGATCCCGATTCAGCGCGAAGGCCAAAAACTCCAAGGTGGCCCTGCCAAGGCCGAATCCTTGCATAATCTTCACCGGCCACTTTAACTGTGTAATTAACCTCGGTGTTATCAAGTGCTTCGGAATGAGCCGAGACAGACCAGCCCGACGGGTAGCCAGTTTCAACAGCAGTAAACAATACATCCCCAGGAGTATAAAGTTCTATCTCATCAGATCCAGGAGTAATGTATCTTTGCGGTTCAGGAATCCAAGACCACGTTTCAAGTGCATAAATGCCAGTTTCGGCCCAATCCGAATCCCTTGCTTTTCTTGCAAAGAGTGCCATTGGAGGACATTCCCCAAGTTCATTTATTAGTGCTAACTGTATTCTAGTTCGTGTCGGGCTTGGCAAAATCACCGCATGAGTATCGAAAGCAGCATCTTCGACTGTATACCCTTCGACCGAATCAAACAGAGTAGTCAAATCGGTTGACAAGTCTGTATCCTTCGCTTGAGCGAGCAATTGCACGTTCCTCCATGCCAGGCCGTCCACAATTGACATTTGATTGCCCATAGCGACCGAATAAGGTTCAGACTGTAAAGCACCAGTTATAGGATCAGTCCACTTTGCATTACCATATCGAAATCCTGATTGGTCAGCATATAGCAGAGAGGCAGCTTGAGCCGATTCCCAGACAAGGCTTGGGTTTGTAACCCCGTTGACCCTAAACTTCGGATACCGTAGTGTGCAAGATCCAGTAGCGACCAAATCGACTTCGACCCGCAAGGTCTGCCAAGTCGAACCAGGAGCAAGCTCAAAACCGTGAACTCTTTCCGCGTCTGCCATAGTTGCAGCACTTTGCCCCGAAGCTAAGATGTCAGAGCCGGTATTGAAAACAATTCCGTGTCCATTGTCAATTGCCCATGAACCTGCATAGCGAGTAGCTTCAGCCCGAGTCCTGTCAGTCCAAACACTCTTTGTAAAAGTTAGTAAGTTCTCGTTACCATCCGAGCCAACAAAGTAATGCCTGATTGCGGAAATGTTTGTTGTTACCCAATCAAATTGGTATTGGTCTGCTAAAAAATTCCATAGTTCGGAAGCCGAATTAAATCCTGCCAAGTCCAAATTGTAGGCAATAGTTGTAGCTCCTCCCGTTGCCGTCAAAACAATGTCGGCCCCGAACGCGCCAGTGCAATCTTCTAGTGTAAATAGTGCCGAATCGCCCGAATCGTAAGTGTAGCTTGTAGCCGGAGTGACATTTTCAACACTAAATCGAGACGCGCCAATTTGCCTCAGATTGTGCGAAATATAAAGCTCATGCCATAACCAAGAGCTTTTGCAGGCATCGATTACAACGTTGTTTCTCGTGTAAAGCTGTTCGCCTCCAGGCAAAGCCGAATTGTATAGCCACTGTTGACGAATCTGGTGCCAGTACAAAATGAGGTCTGTTGCAGACCCGTCAACGTCCCAATCTTCAAACCACAAGAAATAATTCCAGTGAGGATTAACAAGATAATCCCAGTACCGAGCGCGAGAATGTGAAGAACTTAAAACAGGGTTTGAGCCAACTCCAGGATAACCAGCCCCGTCCATATAACTCTCTGTTGTGTATAAAAATGTCGGATCAGTCGTGACAGTCTGCTTCGAATAGAGACACCGAGGAGCATCAGATAAAACATCTTCTATTGCATGAGTCGTATTCCCAACTACCGAAATAATGTAATCACGCGCCGGTACTCGTTCTTCAGAATCGCTTGTCGTGCCCGCAGGACAATAAACGTTGGAGTAAGCCGTAGCGGAAGGGGTGGCAGTCCGAGCCCAAAAACCCCGGTAGTCAGTTCCGATCCTTTCGATGGATCTTGTGAAATCAGGTACCGGAACAATGACCCCGCTCGACGTATGTTGACGGTCTGGTACTGGTGGAGCCGGAGGACTCGAAACCGACAATGAGGCGGACGCGACAATTTGAGCCGTCCAAGTATCTGAACATGTCAGCGTCACTAAATCCGCAGCCCCGCAAGGGTTCGACGGGAGTGCCAATACATCTATGGTGCAAGGCCAGGACGTGCCAGTTCCACCGATGACCCAACGCCAACCGCCGGTAGCAGTAATTGAAGAAGAAGCCGAAGAAGTGCCAGAAGCCGGGCAGTTCGCCGCAGCAGTCCCACCAACAACTCCAGGAAGTCCAAATATCGGTATCGAAGTCGGTTTTTTGCCGGTATTGAATTCAGTTGAAATATCCGGCAGTGTCCACGTCTGAACTAAAACGGCAGATTGATACACCTTTATTATTGGATTTCTGAGTTCCCAATGGCCTGAAAAGGCATACAAATCACCATAAACTCGAACGGTCAGGTCACCAGACGAAGAGCTTGACCAAGTTAGTCCGAGAGGATAGACATGAACTTCGGCAGTCCACCCGACGCTGGTTCTTTCCTCTAAAAACAAAACAATCCAATCGGCTAACTCATCAGGATTACTTGTGCTTCTCGATTGACAATAATTGCTAGCCGTCGAAATTGCAGTGCCAGAACCAGACGCGGAAATAGTCGAGGACAACGAGAGCCTCATTTCAAAGTAGTCAAACTCGTAAATTCGGCTACAGTTCATGGCCTCTCAATCGCAAGGATTCCCGCGACCATAAGTAATTGCTCACCGCCGCGAACGGCCCGAGACCTTGCTATCCTGTTCCTTTCGTTTGCGAGTTTTATTCCAGACAAGCCAAAAGCGCGAGTTCCGGCGCGCCAGCCGTCACTATCTGCATTTATAAGTTCGCCGGTATAGGTCGCAGGTCGATAAACCCAGGCCCCAAGTTCGTCATCTTCCGAATAATCCTTAACCGCCGAAAATTGGAGTGACGTGATCCGGAAATCCCCGATACCTTCGATTGTCAAACAATCACCTTTCCACATAGGGGTAACTAGGTCACTCTTAAATAAGAAATTACACGTCCATTCCGCCATGACTCTTGGCACTGTCAAGCGGTTGGCAAGTCGGTCTGTTGCTTCTTCTAAAATTGCTTGTGTCTGAATCGACGGGTCAGCGTAGCCATAAACCAGTTTTTCGCCAACCCAGCCAGCAGGCCGATAATCTACTGCCAGTTCTGGATCTTCGAGTGCCGAATTTCTGTAAAATGCTTGTATTGGTAAATTAGTTCTAGGATTAAAACCAGTGACCCGCACTTCGGTAGCTTCGACCGGCAAAACCTCTTGGCGATAAGTTAGGCACGTTCGGCCTGCTGAAATCTTGATCGCTTGTTCGTTGCTAAATCCTTCTGCTTCCAGTTGAGCAACGGCCCCGGCCTGGGTAGTCCAAAGTGTAATTTCAGGAGTCGTAGAAAGATTCCCGGGCGAGACGGCTCTGAAAATCGTCATGCCTGTATCGGGGACAAATCCATAAAACCAATCAGGGGCAAAAGTCTGGAATAACCTTTCAATCACTTCACTAGCCCGGTCTCCCGGCTGAATGCAAAAACCAAAGTCACCAGTCGAAGGGCTTCCCCCTTCCGGTATCTCAAAACTTTCCGCTAAGGCATCAATATCATATCGCGCCGGGTCATCAGTTAGAACTGCTGAAATGACATAGACAAGCGCGTCCTTAAAAGAAAAAGCAAGAGCGGTTCCTTCGTTGATTCCATAGAGCGGAATCTTGTCGCGGAAAATATATTGTTCTAGGGCCCGCCACCGATCAAAGACTTCAATCTCAATAGTCGTTACAGAATCGTCGTAACCTAAAACGGCTTTCGGATTCCCCGTCCTGCCACCTATCAAAATTTGGTCACCGAACGAAATCTTTAGAGGTCTATTGCACTGGGTCTTTAGCCCTGAAATCCAAGTATCTGATTTTTCGCCCGAGTTTCTGATTTCTTCCAGCCGAACTAGATTGATTGTTGCCTCAGTTGGAGAGCCGGATTCTGGCACTCTGCACGAAAAGGATTCGACATAAGGGGCAAGGTTATAGGATTCTTCTGGAGTAGTTGTAAGTTCCCCGTTCAGAGTTCCAAGAGCACCATAAATACCGGTCATTTTTGTTGCGCCGGTTACCTCTATTTTCATTCTGGCTTTGTTCAACATTCCATCAGGAACGAACGCCGATGAGCCTGCTTCATTAACTATTGAGCTTGTAAAAGTCGCACTGTATTTGCTACCAAAAACTCGTCTAGTTTGCGTCGTTTGCGTTGACTGTGGTTTGTCGGCAAACTGCAAAACTCTCGAATACAATGTCATCGAGCTAGCCGGGACTATTTTTGCTACCTGTACTTGGACAGATCGTGGCCCTGATCCAACCACCGGAAACTTAATCCAAAACTTCTCGGCGGGAGTGATTGTCTGGTCTTCTGTCTCGTCGTCAAGGTCGCTGAATACATGGCTGAATCCTGCCAGTCCTCTAGTGACAACAAGGAGTTCTCTTTTTCGGCATGGAAGTAAAGCCACTCCTGAAAACTGTTGAGTTGTTTTGCCTTCGCCCTGAGCCGAGCCAACTTTATAGGTTCCAACTAACGCACCACTTTTCCAAACTTCGTATGATCCATCTGAGTACCTCCTTATGCCAACACCAGCCGAAAGTGAACCGCCGTCGCTCCAACCAGCTTCAAACTCAATAAACTTTTGTGACTCTGCATTGAATGAATATGTGGCTATCCAAATTGGTGTATTTGTTGGCAAAGCAGAGGTTAAAATCATTGTCTCATCGGCTGTTAAATTGTCAGCGGAGAGCCAATTGTCACCAGTTAAAGCCTTGTCATCGGTTTTCCATTTGCTCGAATTAGTAAAGGTGAAACTAGCAAGCGAAAAACGAGCGTAATTGCCCGAAGTCGTTGTGTTCCAAGCTGAATCAAAGACATTTGGAACCGGGAAAGTAGTCCAGGTAATCGGTTCTTGCCAAGCGTTTGTACTGAGTGTAAAATCCCAGCCGGTTACTCTTTCGGCCCGGTAACCAGGGTATGAACCTTCAGCTAAAATGCTTTGAGAGTCGTATTTGACTCTCGTTTGTGCATAATCTATATCAAAGACTAAGCTAGCCGTATCGCTCATGCACGCATTTTCAACGAGTCAATCATTGATCCCTGAACGATGAGCCCGATCCCCTCAAATATCAGGTTCGCAGCTCGACCATGAGCCCCTTTCATTCCTTTCAGTTCTATCGGCGATAGCCCATTTTCACCCAATGCCCCGCCCCCAAGAATCATTCTTTTAATGTCAACGAGAGGCTTAGTGTTAGATTCAATCGAGCGGAGAATCTCGTTCGATTTGTCCATGACTGCGACTACATTTTCCGCTTGTTTTTCTGGAGCTTGCGGGATGTCGTTTTTATGCCTTTCGGCTTGTCTCTCCCTAGATTTTCGCAAGTCAATTTTCATAGCTGCTTCGTCCCTGAAATTCTGCCCTTCGTCGTGGGGATTCAGACCTTTATTCATCGACTGAACTGCGGGCATATTGATAAATGGAGCAAGAAACGTGAAAATATCCTTTAGATTAAGTGCAAAATTCCTCAACGCCGCGCCCACTGTGACAACCATCGCGCCAACCTCAATCATTGCAGATTCCAGGCTGTTGTCCCCGATCAGTGAGTCAGAAAGAATTTGGAATGAGGACACTAACGTTTCACCAAATAACGTATCGATCCCAGCATCGTGTAACTTATCAAACGCCGATCCAAGGTTTGTAGCCATTCCCATGAGCGTTGAATTTACGCCTGCGCCAATGCCTGCCACGACCATTGACAATGATGTCTCTAGGTTCTCGAAAGAGTTTTTGGCAGAATCACCAACCCTAGCGGTTTTTTCGAGTTGCGTAAGTAACTTTTTCAAAACGACTTCGCTAGTAATGCCTTGTCGCTTTAACTCTTCGGTGTCAGTTGTGCCAAACGCATCTTTGACCATTTTGTACGCGGGTACACCGGCTTCGGTAAGTTGCAACAGTTCTTCTCCCTGCAAAAATGGCTTTGTCGCAATCTGTGTAACGGCACGAATCAAACGACCGAATTCTTCTTTCCCACCACCAGCTAAGGCATTTTGGTTAGCGAACTCTTTCAGAATTGACTTCGCAAACTCATCAGTCAAACCTGACCGTCGAAGTCCAGTGTAACCAGAGAGTGCTTCTTCCGGCCCAATTCCAGGAGCCCCAGCGAGTTTTCTAAGTTCTTCCCATTTTGTTTTGGCATTCGACATTCCTCCGGTCACGGCAGCAAGTGCTTGGAGAAGAGCATCAAAATCGGCGGCCCTTTTTGCGGCATTTGCCCCAAGAGCAACAAGAGCGGCCCCAGCTGCCGCAACGCCACCGGCAAAGGCAATAGCGGTTTGGCCTCCAAGTTTCAGGTAAGAAACAGTCTGAGAAAATGCTTTGTTAAGATCACTATCAGCATTTGCAAGAGCCGATCCCGCCTGCTTTGTTTTGGCGATCATTGTGTTGGTTCCAGAGACAAAACCAGAGGGGTCTGCCTGGTACCTTGTTATCAGTGTATCTACAACATTCGCCATTACTTCATTTCCTCCGATTCAATAACGGCAAGCGCAACTAAATCAAAAATGTTTGATTTTTGGGTTTCTGTCAAATCTTCATAATGACAACCGTAAACATCCCTCGACACTTTCACTCGGATTCTCCACCAAGGATCATTGAGTTTTTTTTTGCTTCTTCAAGCAGTTTCAACGACACAATCGAATCAAGTGTCTTCATATGGTGCTCTAGTTGGTTCATGATGTTTTTCACTAGCCACGGAGCCCGAAGCATTTTCAACGCTTGTTTTTGGCTTATTTTCGGATTCAGAGACCACTCGGAAATTGAAAATGCAGTAATTGCATCAGCGGCGTTTGCAGGCAAAACCCCGGCGAAATTATGAGTTTTTGCAAGCTCTGAATCTAAGTCCGGGAGCTTTGAATACCAATGAGCAGCAGCCCTCAAATGATTATCAATTGATGCTTTGTTTTCAGGAGTTTTGAAACTCAATTCTTCCCCAGTAGGCAAAACAATAACACAAGGTTCGCTTGAGGCTGTATAGGTTCCTATGAGTTCGTCTAAATTGAAACTTTTCTCTAAGCCGTCGATCTCGTCCATCTAGTGCAAAATACGGCTGTGGTAGTATCTCAAAAATGTCCACACCGGGAGAAGTGAAAAAAGGCTTTAACTATGCTCTAGGTTGCACAATCTTTATGTGCTGCCTTTGCGCAATCTGGGCCATTGGAAATACCATATGCCTATCATTTGCTTTTATCCCAAGAAAAGACCTTAGAAACAAAAAACCGAGGGTGTCTTTAGATCCAATAAAGCTAGGGGCCGAGCTTAAACAAAAAGGCTTAGTCTGGGATTCCAGCAACGAAGCAAGCGCGAACGATTGCCGTCAGGACATGGGGTGTTTGCGGGAAATCACACTTGACAATGTTCGAAAAAGCGGAGACCCGGTAGACGTAGTGCTAACGTTCAAAACACCGGGTGCCAACACAACAACCCCAGAAACACCAGAGGCAAAATCAATACCAAATGCCAGATACTATACAAAAGGAAACTTGACCGTTCTTTGGCTCAAGGTTCCGTCTGAATCTGACGAAAAGCTATTTATTCAGGCTGTGGATCAGGCGTATTCTCAGTCTCAGAAGTAACCGGCACATAGACCGGTATGCCGCCGTCTTTAGCGACATTAACGACTTCCACGCCGTCAACGATTCGAGTTTTCTTAGCTGTAAGCGGGTTGTCCTTGCGCATATAATGTTCCTTTCATTTTTGTCAGTTCGCCTTTTGAGAACGAAATATCGAGCGACTCCAAGACGGCGTTCGACATGCCCCAAGTGCCTGCACCGGTATTGTCGCTAAGTGTAATCAGAGCATCACCAGAAAAGGCAACACCAATAAGTGTTGTGCCGCTTGGTAGAGTCGTCGAAGTACCCCTTTGCTCTAGCGTCACGCTAACAACCTGGAACCCGTCTCGTTCGCCTTTGTGGACGGCGGAAACGATCACCATAGGCACGTCAAACGCAGTTGTACCGCCGATTGTCAGCTGCACGTTTGCCAGATTCCAGTCTGAGGCTGTAGAAGACCTTGCTAGAGTGAGTAAATTGTAAGTGCTCGAACCGCTAGGAATGTACATGTCGGCAGTTATTGAAATGTCACGAGCTCCAACAACTTGACCAACTTCAAAAACATCAGCTATACCAGAGCAATCACCAACCGGAATTTTTAGACTGAGCGAACCGGATTGAAGATCACCGAGCCGGGAAGAACCGTCAGGAGTCCAGACCGATAGATCGAGGCCGGAAAATGCTGGGCCAGAGTTGTTGATGACAACCTCGAACGTATGGCGTGCGACTCGCTTTGTTATCTGAGTGTAGGTGTCTGTCGCCGCAATGCCTTGCCTTTTAACGGCAGTTCCACCAACGTTCGTTTCCCACATTTGGAGATCGCCTAAATGATTATTTCCATCTAGCGTGTAGGCCGATGTTGATAAGCCCGTTTTGACTGCCATTCTGCAGACTAACTACGCTATGGTGATTTTGTTGCGTTTTGAACGGCAAGCCGGTAGCCTTTGACTCTGGCCCTGTGCCTTTTTTCGAGTTCGCCAGTTGGGCCGGTTTTGTTGATATTCCGCCACGACATGACGCCTCTGCCTACCATTAAGCGAGTGCCCGCAGGGTTCAAAATGTACTTGGCGTAGGGAGTCGAAACTGTGACGTCAAAAGCGTATTTGCCAGACTGAGCAACCTTGATAGAGTTGTGTAGTTTGCCGGTCTGCTTGTTAATCGGTCTCATCGGAATTCGGCCCTTCATTTTTGGCCTTCGCCCGACATTCCCAGCATTGACTAGATTCTGAGCCGGGTTAAGTCCACGAGCAAACGCGCCCTTTGTTTGTTTTGGCTTCAGAGTCCCAGAGGTCAACTCTTTGATGTCGTTAAACCCTTCCCGCGCCATGATCGAACTCACATTTTGGATTGTGTTCTTGACGTTCGAAAACCGCTTTTGTTGAGCATTGATGAGCGACAAGAACGTCGTATGAGTTCCCAAATCAGCTACCCCAATCGCGCCGAACTTGGACGCGGAAATGAAGAGCCGAAACTAAATAACCATCAGTCTCGGACTCCAAATCTAAATCAAATTTGTAAACCAAAGGATTCATCCCAACAGTTGCATAGACCTCGTTTGCCTCAAGAATTGGAGCAAGAGAATTTTGCCTTTCAATCGCTTGGTCTAGGATATTCTCGCTTAGTTTTGCCTCAACTACAAAGATTGTAAAATCGTAGGTCTGAACGGCCCCGCGAACTGTTAGCATTTCCGCTTCTGGGTTTGTCAGATCCACAACGCAATACGGCAAACCAGACTTTGGAGCAAGCGGTTTGCCGAAGTAAATCTTTGTGACATCAGGCCATGCGACCTGAATATTAGTAGCTAACTGATCCCGGAGCAGAGTGTAATCACCAAGGCTTGGCATTAGGCAGGTTCACCTCCAGGCCTCGAAACTCCGGTAGCAAGAGATACACCCCCAGCGTCGCTATTGTCGTTCAAAAAGTTGTCTTCTATGTGCAATTTCTGAATTCCTTCTGGTTCAATTTCCATGAGATTCACAAAGCAAAAACTATGATCCGCTTGATTCCCAAATTCGTGATGCTGGCTCGGAGTCGAAACTATGAACATTCCCCGCGATTCTTCGACAAGCGAACCAACCGGGAACCTATCTCTGTCACCAGGCTCCCACATCAACACGTGCGGACGGATCATTTCAATCCCGCTAGCCTCAAAAGCTACGGAACTAGAAACAGGATATAAATGCACTTTATAGGCAGTTCCGAGCGAATAAGAAACCCCCGCCACAATCAGAGTGACAGGAGTCTCGTTTTCTTGCTGTAACCGTCGAATAACTCGGTGGTTGAAAATCATTTTTAACCCGTTGCGTTCCAGATTTTTTGAAGAGCCCGAATAACTCTTGCCTGGTTTTCAGCAGACAAAACGTTGTCCCAAACAATAAGCTCATGGATTCGAAACGCCGCCGGAGAGTCCGCCGCAGTGTCACCGATTTGGATGACGCCTGCCGTTACCGCGTTAGTCGAGGAGGTTGTTACCGCAGAGGCAGTGCCTTTTTTGATTGTGATTGCACCCGATGCTGTTTTTGTCATCGTTGCAACAAATGGAGCGTCGAGAGTAGGCAAAGAAGTATTCGCGACATCAGAGCCAGACAAGCCTTTCAGGTTAGAGCTGTTAAAAGCAATTCGTCCACCATTGGTACCGCCAACTTGGACAATTCCCCGCGTCGTAGCATCGTAACTGTCAATCTGAGCGACCACAATAGCAGTCGAGGCAGTGCCAAAAAGGTCACCACCAAGAGCCCCCGCCGCCGTTAGCATATTGTCATCAGTGCCATCAAAAAGCAGGTAAGGCCGACCGTCGCCATTGTTGTATCGCTTCGGCTGTTGACCAGAGGTGCCTTGAGCCAAGTCAAAGCCGTAACGAGACCGGTCTTCCCAGCTGGAAACCTGCCCGGCGACTGCTGTGGTCAAATCGTAGGCCGAGTACCAGCCGATCAGACCAGAAATTGAGTCTGGACTAAATCCGATGACCCGCTCGACTGTCACCGTAAATCCTTGCGAAGCCCAACGGCTAGGTGCATTTGTTGCAGTGTCGCCCGCTGTAGTCCTCGTTACTGCGATATGGCACGTTACCGAGAATGTAGATCCTGGAGAAGTCGAATTACCGTACAAATCGTCCGGCTGAATTGTCCACCGCCACCTATCGCCAACTCTTGTTAGCGTGATAACGTCGTTTGCGCCGATTAGCTCAACTCTGTCAGTGGTTCCACCGTCGTAATCCCAGCCGAGACCGGTACCGTCAATCGTAAAATCAACATAGCCAAGACCATCAGCATCAACGAATTGAGCGACCTGCAAACCGGAGCTTACAAGGTTGAAACTTTGACCAAAAACGCTTACTTGTAGATAATTTGCTTTGCCTGCCATTTAGGTTACGATTCTCCGGTAACGGCATACCAAATCCGCATATTCGGCCTGCCACTGCAAACTACGCGCAGATTGAGCCGATGAGTCGTATTCAATCTCGACTAGTCCTTGTTTAAGCTTCTTGACCGGCCCGTCGCTACTTGTAAGTTGCGGAAGCAAACGCAAAGACGCTTTTTTCAGCAGGCAATCCGTTATATCGTCGAGCCTCGAATCAGTTTCAAGCATGAGGCCGGGTATCCCGACCACTTTCACACTCTGAGAGTTGTTCCCAACCGCAAACCCCCCTTTCACAAACTTGATTCTGTCAATTGGAGATCCCGAGCCATGAGGCTCCAAAGAATAGTCTGTGTTTTCGGTGTTCAAACTGCCAACGCCGGTAGACGGGTCGTAGCTTGAGTAAACTGCTGAAATTGAATAGTAAGGGGTGTCTAGCCAAACTATCCCCTCCCTTGGAGCGTCGTAAATTGCTTCAACCGAGCTAGTTGCAACAATAGTGTCTGCCCCAATATCATTCAAAAATTGCTGAACAGTAGCCCGCGCAACGCTGTCGGCATTGTACGGCTTCTCCTGACAAATCTTGCTAGCAATCAGGAAGTTTGCGAGATCATTCCCGTCAAAAATCACTTAGTTTTTTCAGGGCCTTTGACGTCTTTAGTTTCAGCTGGAACCTTCACGTCTTTTGTTTCGGCAGCCTTCGGGAACCTAGCTGTATCAAACTCTTCTTGAGTCATCAGCTTTTGGCTACCATCTTGCAGTCTCACTACCAAATATCCATTGTCGCGACCGATAATATCCATGACAGAAGCTAAATACGAAAAAGCCCCCCGGTTTCCCAAGGGGCTTCTCGTTTCGCAACTCAGTAAAGAATACTGCGTTATGTCGCGCGAGGCGTTGGGTTGTTGAATGTCTCTGACGCTTCGACCCCGCCAACAGAGCTTGACTGAGTGACGGGATTAAGATGAGCATTGTACCGAATTGCTATAAGAGCGAGTTCGGTGCCGTTGCCGGCTGTTCGTTGTGTGACAATTTTTACGTACCGTCTTGGAATTTTGTGGAAATCCAGGATGAATAGTTTATTATCGTCAGTGTCGGCGTCGTTGGCAATGGATGTGCCAATTTTGTCAATTGTTCCTGAACCATAGGTGCCAGAAGTATTGGAGCATTTTGCAAACATGGTGAAGACCCCGGACGCGGCGATTGTACCGATTGAAGCGATGACACACAGCGAATCGTAGCCTTGCATGTCAATTTCACCGGACAAAACAACCGCGCCGTCAACACCAGCACCAACTGTATAGTTAGTGCCGTCCCAGGTCACAAGCGAAAAGGCAGCGTTAGGTAGTAGGTTGTGAAACATTAGCTTTGTACTCCAACTCGCAGAGCGCGAGAATTTAGAATTGCGCCACCAACCCGGAACCGAAGAACAACGCCTTGCAAACCAGCTGTCAGCATAGCGCGGTCACCGTCGCCGTAAGGATAGGCAGACATTCCGACTCTTTCCACAAAGGCATAACCCTTTGCAAAATCGCCAACAACAAGAACGTTGTTAGCTGTTCCTGCCGCAGGCATGAACGCGGAGTAGATGATCGGAGCTCCGAGCATCATGTCCACGCGAGCATTACCAAGCGGATTCGAGAGCCAGCTTTGGACGAGTCCAATGTATTCGTTGGAACCCGCTTTCAGTTGAGCAAGTCGCGCCCAGACAGTCGAAGAGTTTGCAAGCCACTTTGCATTTGCTCGGTACTGAGCAGGAAGCGCCCCCCACAATGAAATAACGCCGTCACCAGAAATAGGATCAGTCACGTTAGTTGTTGGAGGTTCATCCGTTCCGCCAGGATTAAGCAAAATGCCTCTTGGCTTTGCGATACCGTTGCCAGTGTTGGAAACGATCACTTGATCCATATCGAGGCTATAAGCAGTGTTACCTTGAGCCACAATATAGTTCGCAAGGTCAAAAGATACGTCCTCAGCCATTGACCGGCTAAATTGGATGTCAATCGTTCCCTCGTGGATAGGAATTTCACGCATTCCCCAGTTTTGGAGCGACGTGTCCTCTGCTGTAGTTTGTAACTCGCCAGTCCATTGAGTTGTCACCCCGGAAGCGCGAATGTCGTCAGTTGTGTACCGGAACATTGGCATCCGGAGTTTGTCAGAACCGCAAGATAGCCTTGTGACGTTGGCAAGGATACTCGTTGGATGAGGCTCTCTAGCAATAATCATATCGCTGATTTCGCCAGGCACTAGGTAACCGCCGTAATCGTCGCGCCCCTCCTGGAGAGCCTTGTACGTCACGTCTGGCATGTTTGCAAAGTTCATCCGAACACCGGTCATCCAATCTCTGTAATAAGATGGCTCCCGAATCGCTCTTTGCTTCTTTTCTCCCATCCAGGACTCAGCTTCGCTAAAATCCTTGACTACCGGCCCGCGTTTTTCTTCGGGATCAATAGCAATAAGAGCCTCACCAACCTTTTCAGATTCACCAGGAGCTAGTTTTTGCCCCCAAGAGGTTAGGTCTACGCCACTTTTCAGTAGCTGTAGCTCATTTTGAAGACCTTTGCCTTCCTCCAGCAACCCCGACAGTTCAGTAACCTGGTCAGCAGACCGAGATTCCAAGTTAGTAAGCGCTGTGATTTTTGCAATGATCTCTTGATATTTTTTTTCAAGTGCGTTCATTTATTTATTTATGCTGTAAACAGGAAAGCGCGAGCTAAAGCGACGGCTTCAAGTTCGGCATACCCTGGGTCACTCGGAGCAGGCTCCGATTTTTCGGCAATAGCGAGCAACGAGGTTGCAAGCTGTTTTGCTTGAGCTATTCGCGCTGAAGAAAGTCCGCGCCCGTCGGCAGTTCGGAGTTCTTTCAGATTCGTTAGCTCTCGCAATGCCTCATCCGCAGCAGCACACACTGATTCGAGGCGGTCAACCAGGCGCACACCCTGGTAAAAATCTTTACAATCGAAAACCGTCGCTTTCGGATTAGCCGGTACAGTTACAATCGAGTATTCAAACAGTTCCTTGACCTGGTGGATAGCCCGGACTTCCTCCTCGCATGAAGCAATGGAGTCATCAATGAGGTTCATGGCGTAGCCTTTGCCTTTCGCCCATGCCATGAACTCTGAGCCATTAGAAAAATACTCAGACTCAGATACAGAAAAGCCTATCGAAAGCCCAACATCAAGCCCGTTTTCAATCCGTTCCTTACAAATCGTGCGGACATCTTCGGCAAAACTAGTACTATGGAACCGGGCTTCTGTGTAAAGGTCGCGACCACGCTCCTCGCAGATTGCAGGCATAGCGACAACCTTGTCGTAATCGCCCCAGTTATGCCCAACTGGAATAAAACCGGCTTTCCTGAAACCTTCGATAGCACCGCCAAAACAACCGGGCATCATGACGTCGCCATACCGGTCAAGGACGCCCATCGCTGAGGCTGAACCGGCAATAGTACGGTCATCAAGCGTTGCGCTTTTTAGTTTTAGGCTCTTGAAAACCTTATCCACGAACGCTAACTACGAAGACTTGCTATAATGAAAAATTGGCAAAAGACCGGCACCGTAAAACAGTTCTTCGAATCGGGCACGAACTATTTGTTAAAGTGCTTCGGAATCAAACGGGTTTGAAACCTGAAAGCCCATCCGATAATCGGACAATTGAGCATTTGCAATTAGTTAGACATGGCGTGTCACCAGAACCAGGCCATGCGCCAAGCGTGTCCTGTGTCCAAGGAGACATTGACGCAAGCTCTGGACAATCCGAGCAATGTAATTCCGCGCCACCTAGCGACCATTCAAATTCGGATTCTTCCGGCGAAGACTGAATAAACGAATCATTCGCGGTCCCTCTGAGTTTGCCATTATACATTGAAGATCGCGTCATTACAGACTGAATTTTCAAATTGCCTTGAGAATCGAGGTATCGACCGGATTCTAAATCGTGAAAGAAATTCAGAAGCCACTCTGATTCTTGGTCAACTTTTGCCCGGCCTGCTAATTCGTCGTAGATGTCCTCTGCCGAAAAATCACCGGCTAGCTTTCTGCCCAAAATCCAAGACTCTTTGTGAGACTCAAGCAGGATGTTCGAAAACCGTATGTACCATTCCTGAGCGTCAATTTGGCCTGTCTCAAATTGGCTAGCGAGCCTAAGTAGCCTTTCCTCCGTATCGCTATGGAGTTTGACAAAATCAGATTGAGACGGCTTTTTAGACCAGCCAGGAGTAGCCTTATACACTAGCAGGCTCAATTTCAGCCTCTTCTGATTTTCGTCTTTGTCTAGCCCGGTCTCCCGCAATTTTGATGAGAGCTTTAGCCCCACCATCAATGCCTAAACTCGCTTCAGTTGAATAAACTTCGTCTTCGGAATCAAACTGCAATCCGAGCATATTCTTCGCTTCTGATCGTTTGACTACCCCCGCCTGATAGATTTTCCCGACTCGCTCATACAGTGAGCTCTGATCCTCTTGCAGAGCTGCGACATTCGAGAAATCGTACTCGACTCGAATCCCAGGTTCGCCGTACCATTTCCGGGCAAAACTTGTCAGCAGCCTTGCCCGCCGAACCATCATTGGCATAAGCCCGTTTCGCCATGTTGCTTCTAACGCCTTGTCGTAGTTATCGTAAGTTTTAGACTCAGAAGGCAAACCCAGGGCAATATCGCTCGTTCCCATTGAGGCCAAAATTCGAGCAGCCGGCACCGAGCGGAGTTTGTCTAGCCCAAGTTTTTCAGGCCCAGAACCAGGTACTGAAATGTCACCGGCAAAAGGCACAATCATCATGCCTCCGTTACCATCGCCGGTGAAAGTGTCTTCGTATGCGTTTTTCCAGGCTCGAAGGTCGCCAGGAGACGGCCCAGGGCCGGTGGTTTCCTTGGGCGTGAAAATCATGCCTGGAACACCCATTTTTCTCAGAATTGAAGCCGTGTAAGTCGTGCCTAGATTGTCAGCTGCAATGTCACGAAGCAGAGCCGAGAGTTTTGACATTCCGTACCGTTGGTTTTCAGGATCAATTCCGTACCGCAAATGAATCACTTCATCAGGTTGGAATTTATAGCCTGCCGTTCCGTTCGGGCGATATTCGTAATGGTCAATCCAACCGTTCCCGCCAACGATTTGGACATGGATATGAGGCAAATAAACAAAAGCAGGACGCCCATTGTTCCGCCTGAGTGGCACAATGTAACCGTTACCTGAAACTATTTCAGAAATGGTAAGCCCAGCGTCAAGAGTTTCGCCAGTGTAAAAATCGTTACAGTTCGCCCAATCCTCCGGGAAAGTGTGGGATGGATCAATCTCCCAAATACCGTCCTTGTTTTGCCGTTTGACTACAAGTTCAGCTTGAGCCCAGTTTTCTATGAGGAAATTGAGCCCAATAGAAACTATTGAATTGTCATAGATTTTTCCGGCTTCTTTTCGGTAATCGACACCCGACCCGGGCGAAAAATAGCGAGCCCAACCATAGTTACTCGTGATATTTGAGTCCAGCAAAAACCCAGCCAGAGGCCGAGCTGCTTTTTTGATTAGGTCGCGAAACGCCACAACTCAAACTACGTTAGACGGCAAAAACGGAGCCCCAAGAGTTTGCAGAACCTGAACATAGCTCATTAAAAGCATCAGCAATAGCATCAATTCGGTCATCGTGCTTGCCCATCGGAAACTGCCTCATTTGCTCAATTGTGGCCTTATTCCAATCTCCTCGAAGCAGTACAACGTTCCCCGCGTTGACCTGCGAGCTAAGAGGATTTGCTCTCGTTTCCTTGCTCCCGGATACCGGCTCGGCTTTCACTGTGAAACCGGCAAACATCCTGACAAAATGTTCGGCAAGGCTCTTGCCTGCTGCGCCTGGATCTTGTGGCACTTTTACAGTTACCCCCCGTCCATCAAATTCGGCTGTCTGCCTCATTCTTCGGTCTCGTTCGCTAGAATCCCATTGGCCTGCTTCAATATCAATAATTATGTATTTGCCGTCCTTAGTTGGCCCAGCTACCCGCGCCCCTGCAGTTTCGTCACCAGTGCCTTTGCTAGAGGCAATATCCCAAGCCCGGCAATGCTTAAGCATCGAAGGCAAAACGTCAATAATTTCAATCTTCGAAACGTCGAAAAATGAGCCTGTTTTTGCAGTTGGGTTTTGTTGAAATAGAGCCTGGAATCCGTACTCGCCGTCCTCCCTCATCATTTGAGCTCGAATTCTATTTAGTGCCTCAATTGGGTAACGTTCAGGCCATAGAGCCTCGCCAACTTTTCTTCCAATCGGATCATCTTCTTCGGCAATCGCTCTTAGTTTTGCAACAAAGTATTTGCCCGGCTCTGATGCTACTGCTCGTGCTCCAAGGTCGTCGTGGTGCCACAGAGTCATGACAATTCCTAGCCAACCGTTAGGCTCAAGCCTGGTTAGAAGGTCATCGGTAAACCAGTCCCAAACTTTCTCCCGGTAAATCTCGCTTTCAGCATCTTCACGCCTACGAATCGGGTCATCAATAATGATTCCATGGAATCCAACACCAGTAGGCGGAGAGCCAACACCACGAGCCATAATTCCACCAGAGTAGCCTTCGAGTTCCCACTCATCACTAGCAGACTTTGAGCCTGACACCGGTAGCCCGCAGGCCGTTGCAAGTGCTTTTGTTTGCCTACCTAGCCGACGTGCAAATCTTTCGTTGTAACCGGTAATGAGGTACCAGTTATTCGGATTTTTCATGAGTGCCCGAACTGCAAGTTTCACTGTTGATGTTGTAGTTTTTCCATGTCTAGGTGGCATCGAAAGGAGAAATCTGTCAATGTTTCCACCGAGCACTCTGTCACAAAGCGACGCTATGAATTTGAGGTGCTCAGAGTCGAACGAATAGCTACCAGGCGATACCGATTTTAGCCACTCTAGGTAGCTCAGATTGTCAGTTTTCAGGCCCGTCGAGGCTTCTGGTGTTATCAATTGGCCCTTCGGTGTTTTGGGCAAGGGTTCGGGCCACAATCCTGTCGGCAAAATCGAGCGCAGTTCTTCCAAGTTCATTAGCTCCAAGGGGCTTGTTCATGACGAATTCGGGATCCTGGCAAAGAATTGTCCATTGCTTAACCATAGATACGGCGGACTGCAAAAAATCCATGAGTTCGAGTTGAAATTCTGCCCGTCTTTTTTCCAGCATTTCATACCGCTTACGTTGATTTTCCTCTATTTTCGCTTCAATATCAAAGGACGATGCATTAAATTCCTTCGAAACCGCAGTGATAGTGCCTCTCGAAATTCCTCTCTTTTTTGCTATCTCAGTGTAAGAGAGCCCCGCAACAATATCGGCGGCGATTTGAGCCTTTTTTTTTGGCGTTAAATGCGTGTATTTTGTCACGATTCCATCTTCCTCATTTTTGCAAGCGAAGGTTCCGCCCCATCGAGATTCCCCTAGGCATACCATTGTTGATTGCTTGCAAATATGCTTTATACACTGCACTCCCGGGCTTAAATAAACCGGGGCCGTTCAGGCGTAACAAATCATCAAACCAGCCTTCAATGGCGTCACATAAGCCCTTGTCATCATCGCCGTCAAGGTTCTCGCATCGAAAATTTCCGTTCAGATTAAGGGATCCGCGAAGACAAAAATCCCAATCGGAATTTCTAATACAAGCAATTTTTGCGTGAGTCCTGGTCTCGACAATGTTCTCTCGGCCGATAGCTTTTTCAACAAAAATTGCCTGATCCATTTTGCTACGACAAAAGCCATAGTCAACAATCAATTTTAACCCAAGCACTCGTTTAGATTTTTTCAAGTCAGCCAAATCTGAAATTTCTTGCATACCTGGTACCCAGGTCGAGATGACTAATTTTGACGGCCCGGTCTGATCCAGAACGCAAGAAATTGCGTCAATCATTGAAAAAGAGCCATTTGTCAAAATCGTAAACCCTAAATCCTTGTCAAGTTTGCCAATTGCACTTTTTGCTGTTTCTTGCCTTGCCACAAATTTTTGCGACAATCGCTTTTGTCTGTAATATGTAAGAGGATGGACGACAGCGGTCTTCAATTTTTCAAAACTTCCAGCCAACCCCAGCCCCAAAAACAACGCTCGGGTTTTTGCCAGCAGGCAGGTTCAGACCACCACCAAAGTAGCCTTCCGCGTTGTCAGCTAGAGCAATTCTTTTACCGATCAAAAACCCCGAAACCGGCTTTTTGGTTATCAACGTTAGACCTGCAAAGGCATCAACATCGAGGTCGAACCTTTTACCAAACACATTGGTTATTTTGCCTACCTGGGCCGTCGTGACAACCGAAGCCTCTTTGTACCTGAGGTCATACACATACGTGGCAGATTGAGCAAACAGGCTAGCGGAAATCAGAAATAGAGTTGAAGCAAAGAGAAACATTTTCATGCAGGCATATTCCCCCCAATCGCGCCAACAATCGCGCCTTGAATTACTCGGAATAATGCGAGCAGAAAGTCGAATTTGGCTTCAGAATTTTCTTTTCGAGACGCAATAAACGCATTCACATCAATCAAAATTGCTGAGATCGCGCCAATAAGGATTGATTTTAGTTGGAAATCCATCAAAAGCTAACTACGCCAACCACCGGAACTCGGAATGTCAAGGTTCAGCTTGCTACGGCGGGCGCGAGCCTTGGCAAAAAGAGGAACACCAGTTGGCAGGCTCATCGAGGGCTTGGGATGGGTGTTCCTACCCGAAGACTTAGAACTTCTAGGGCAGGATTTGAGACGGAAGCGGGAAAAGTAGGTTATTTTTCGTCATAACTAATCCCGCTTCATGCGATCACCAACGTTCAGCCGTTCGCCAATTATCAAAACATTGTCATAGGTATGCCTTGTCGTTTTTTCCAGGTCACTGATCCGTTTTTCGTGGTTCGCGCCTTGTTGAATCACGCCTGCATAAGTCATCGTGGCAGTGATAACACCCCCGATAATTACAACTACAATTCCCAGGATCATTTCAAACAATTTCACCGGTTTTTCGAGTCTAGGGGCCATCACGCTAACCCCACATCAGACTGCCAAACCCGAGCCTTTTTGTAAGTTTCAAAGTCACTCGTAGGCCATTCGCAATGGGGATAGTCTTTGAACTTTTTCCAATCTCCACCCCATTCGAGACCCTGAGCTCTGCACAAGTGACCAAAATAATCCCAAAGTTCGGGCGTACCGTTCCAGTCGTAATCTTTCTTACCCTTAATCTTGAGCCACAAGTCAAATGCCAGGCTCGACTGATGGTTCGACCGGTGGATCACGCCGTCTTTGTAGGTAACAATTTGTCCTTTTTTAGTTCGGCCTTGGGAATAGAGTTCCTTCTGGCGAGCCACCGACCGGTAACCTTCACCAAGCTCCGGTTTAATACCTGGTGCATGGACTTCGCACCACAGTGCCATCTCTCCAAGAATTTCCTTCACTCGGATGGCGAACTCAGGATACAAGTGCTCGATTTTGCGGTCAACGTTTGCCATCTTTTTTCTAATTACGGCAAGCTCCACTTGCAATTCTTGCCCTTCGGCTTGAAGTCGAGAACGATAATGTCAAGAGCAACTCTTGGAATTCCGAGAACCTTAGAAACCTCTCCCCGATTCCCTTTTTGACTCATCATTTGGTAAGCGACATCCTGGTAAACCTCAATCAGTTCTTTGGCAAGCGCGAGCATATTTTTTTTACTTTTTGACTTCGAATAGAGGCCAAAACTCGGCAATTGAGGCTCAAGTTTAACAAGCAATTTTTTAGTTTCCTGACTAGAGTTTTTCCCCAAATCGGCTAACCGCTTCTTGATCGCTTCGTCCACATCGAGCGGATATGACCCATTCTCATCGACTGCCAGTTCCAACGCAGTTTCGTCGAAACTGGACGAGATTGTCCGGTTGTTTTTCCTTGCAACATCGGCGAGAGCGTTCCTTGAGCAAATCGTTAGGTACGAATTGAGGTTCGTTCCTTTGCCGGGATGCCAGGACAACGCACTTTTCAGGAGCTTGATTCTTAGCAATTGTTCCGCGTCTCCAGTAGCCAAATTGTGAACCCTTCGGTGCCTCGCTTCGAGTTTGACGACAGGCTCTAAAATTGCTACCAATTGCGCTTTCGCGACCTCTCCGGCCCTCACAATTTCGGAGAGGCGAAGCACTTCTGCGGGGTTAGGGCGAGAGTTGTTCAAGTTAAATTTAGCTTCCTGTTAGTTCAAATTGCTTGGTTTCCGAATAAGTTTCTCATATTTGTGTGAATCCAAGCTTTTGATATGCTCGTTCCCGAATCTCAAGTATCTGATCGCGGTCTGCACGGTCGCAAAGCTTGACCCCACGAACAGGCAATGCACGATCAACGAGCACAGGCGCGACTTTACAGTAGTTTTGATCCACAGCCCAACGACAAGCACACCGAAATTCGCGCGGCGTTGGAAACCTATCGGAAACTCTGAGCAACCGCCGCATGGCAGACCTGACGTCGTTTGCCTCGAGTTGAATATCTTCAACCACACCAAGGTACGCCAGCGTCATGTCACGAATTTCGACATCGGTTTTTGGTGCAAACGGCAGAATCGAAAGAGCCCCGACACACTGCGCGATTGCGATTCGAAACTCATCCATGTTCAACTCCAAGAGCAGCTGCAGCAAGCATCGCGGTCGATACCATTCCACCGCTGTGAACCGGGAATTTTCCATCCAGTTTAGCTTTTATCGCGTACCGTTGCCGGTGTAACCCGTCCCAAGAAAACCTTCCTTTCCAGTCTGAAAACGCCTCTACGGCGAGCCTTACAGCCAATTCCTGACCGAACTCGGAAACCATCTGTTGGAGGCCGCTTGTGGGCTTTAGATATCGCCGAATGTCCACAGCACTAGGCCCAGGCTGGCCTAGTGCCTCGGCAAAAGCGCACAGCGCATCCTTGGCTACGTCATACGGTTTCGGCTTAGGCTCAGGTGGATCAAAATGTGTTTCATCCACTATTTTTTCTGCCTGCCCTTCAGTAACTTTAGTTACTGTATATGTATCTGTATCTGGTATAGCTTTTGATTTGCTTTCGTTTTGGTTTAGCAAAAGAAAACCATTTGGTTTTTGTTTGGTTTCTTTTTGGTTGCCAGTTTGCTTTTCTTTTGGTTTCTTCGGCCTGCCTCCTTTGGTTCCGTTTTGGATAAGTTGATCGCGTTTTCGATCGGCTTCAATGCGATCTTTTTCCATGACAGGATTCGCCCGTTTTCCCATCTCAGAAAGAGGAAACACTTGCACTAGTCGTAACCATAGTTTGCGAAAATCTGCCACCGACACACCGATCATTCTGGACAACTCTTCGATGTCATCTGGTATAAAGCCGTCCTCCCATTGGTACGCGAGTAGCTCGATATATGCGCCACGCTCAGCTAGTGACATTCTTCTCACAGTTGATGAGCTCAGCCAGTCTCGATGGCGAAACTGGAAATAATGGTTTGGGCTTGGCATTAACGTGTTGACCTCTCTGACATTTTTCGTGTGATGAGTGCTGAGGCTGAGCCGCGATCTAACTCGCGAATCAAATCATCTGGCACTCGCAGTTTTTTGAGCAGTGCAACCTGTTTATCTGATGGGCCAAGTGATTTCCACTTGACGTCTTTGCCAGCGACGGCCCCAATGCTTGAACCAAATGCTTGAACCAAATGCTTATCGCTATGGCGAAATGCATCGCTCAGTTCTGATCCAAGTGTAAAAACACCAGACCGTTTGTCGCTCTTAATTTCGAGTGACCAGTTTCCGAGTACATCTGCACTCAGCACACCTTGTCTTTGCTTTTCTGAATCGCTAGATCCGCATGAAAGCACATATGTTGATTCTGCAACCTTGAGCCACGAATAACGGCTTGCGCCAACCGCCTCATCAGCGACTTTGAGTTCGGCCAGCAAATCAACCTCCCGGAGCACTCTGTCAATTCCGTCCATTGAGAATTGGCGAGCAAAAAGAGCACCTCTAACGAATTCAGAAGCACCGCTGATCTTGTCATGAGCCTCAGTTACTGAGTGGCCATCTAAATCGAGGCCAGCAGGCAAGCCAACAATAGATGGCAGAGATGCAGCTGAATGACGATCCGTATTGTCAACGACATCCAGCACAAGACAGTCTGGCTTTCCTGAGCGAGCAATGGCACTCAGCCGCGCCTCTTTGTCATCAGCTAGTTCTGGCAGGTCAACAATGCCAGGAAGCGTTCGGGTACCGCGACCGATACACTGTGTAAACAATGCCCAGCTCTTAGTTGGCCTGAGCATAAGGACGCATCGGACTGAAGCGCAATCCCATCCTTCGGTCGCCACCTCGCAGTTGCAAAGTACATGAATGTCTCCGGCATCAAACGCGGCAAATATTTTTCTGCGATCATGTTTATCTGTCGTGCCGTCAACAACAGCTGACACGACTCCGCGCCTATAGAACTCAGCACAAACAGCATGAGCATGAGCGACATTGACGCAGAAGACGACAGTTTTCCTGTCTCGTGCCTTTTCGAACCATTTATCGACCGCAAACTCGTTATGACTATCCGTATTGACCACTCGCGCCAGGTCGTTGGATGCAAAATCGCCTCCGCGAATTTTCACTGACGCAAGATCTAGATCCGTCGTGCATCGATAGCCTTTGATGTCTGACAGCCATCCATTGAGCACACCGTCTTTGAGTGTGTACATATAAGGCACCTCGTCAAAAATCGCTTTTTCAGTGCCATGCAGAGGCTTATTGTCGAGCCTGTGAGGAGTTGCCGTTACACCTAAGTGCTTAGCACCCTCGTCAAATACTCCGTATCTGCGATATACCTCCAAATAACCATCAGCACATGCGTGATGAGCCTCATCAGTAATGATCTGTGTCGGCCTGAACCATGGGATACGACTGCATGTTTTTCTGCCCAGTGTCGCTACGGAGCCAACGATCACGTCACATCCATACGGAGCCCTCGATTGACCCGACTCAATCCCTACACGAATCATTGGATTCTGATCTTGTATTCGCCTCGCACCTTGCTCGAGCAATTCTTCGCGGTGTGCCAATACCAGGAACTTCGAACGCTCGTTTTGCTCCCAAATCATGCGAATTCGTTCCCCAAAAACCGAAGTCTTACCGAGTCCAGTCGCCAGGACAAGAAGTTGTCTGCGGACGTCACGATCTGTTGCGGCCTCAATCGCCTGAAGTGCTTCCCTCTGGTACGGCCTGAGTGTGATTTTCTGCTTAGGCTCTCTAAATAGTGATTGCGCACTCATAGTGACCCACTCCTCAAATGTGCATTACTCGAGTTTGCAATCCGCTCAATTTGCGAAGCAGACAGCTTAGTTTCGAATGGCCATGAATGCAAGCATTCATCAGGCCGGAGCCCTCGGCGAATCTGGCAAATTGTATGCATGGCTACCGAACGAGCAATAATTACTGAAGGCCGAGCGTGATTTTCGAAGTGAATCACATAGAGCTCACTGTTTCGCTCTATGGCCTCTCGTTCACGTCGAATAGCTATTGAAATCGGTTTGACGCGATTTCTGTACCGATTCTTACTATTTTCTATTAGCCGGTGCCTAATTTCTGGATTTGCGTATCGAACTCTGCCATAGCAGGCCTTGCAAAGTCCTCGCGCCCAGTGGTCTTGCGTTGTGCCACATTGCAGGCATGCCACAAATTTCTTACTGAAACTCACACAATCCTCCTTTGCTCATTTGAAAAGCTCTTTACGATACGAATCGCATCTTCCCAAGATCGCGCAACCTGAATTCGGCCATCAATCTCAAGCAATCTTTGCTCTAGCGAAAGCTTGGTATTTGGCCCCTTGACCTCGATCGCGAGCCAACATCCATCCTGCCAAGAGTTTTGAGTGACAAGGAGGTCAGGCACTCCTTTTGATGCACCGTAACCACGTCGGACTCCGCGAACAGTTGTCTGGAGAACCGTGTAGTGCAGAGCAGTGAGCCCATCAATAATCGCTCGCTGAATGTGTTCTTCTTTGATTGGAATTTTCACCGGCCTGCCTCTGCGATCTGTACCGGAGTGACCGCTCCGCTTTTAAGCATCATCTGCACAGTCTTGGTAACCTCCATTCGATCGCCCTCTTGGATCAAAATATAGCGATTACCGTATCGTTCGATCATGCCTTTTTCAGTTCCGTTGACAACTGCGAGGATCAATTCCTGCGCCGATCTCATGGTTGGCTCCTGCCAAATTTCTTTTGCCTCATCGCCAAGGTCGCGGTTGGTGACAATCGCATTAGGCATTGGCTCCCTCGGCTAATTTTTTGGCAATTGAAGGGAAAATTTCGTTGCGCTTTCGGTAGTACTGATAAGCTGACAGGCAATAGAATGGAGCCAATTCATCAATTTCGACTTGCCACTTCCGCTTAAAGTTGAGTAGATCTAGCGGTTGCCAGTCTGAGCACGACGTGTAGGTAACCTTCAATCTGGCTAAAACATCGGCTATGTTTCCGCCTTTTGCAAATGATTCGACTACGCTACATATAAAATCATAGTTTGCAGTTGTGCCATTGATTTGCATCAGAGCTGTTCTAAGCCGGTCGACGTCGTCCTTTGTCGCCTTCGTGCGACCGCTGGAGCGATCTCTGAACCAGTTATCTGTGCTGTATCCTAATGCCTTTGCGAGCTTAATACCGTAGCCGGCTGGCCGACCATTCCAGAGTTTTGCAAACTCATCGGTGTAATTCGGCTCAGAATCGCTTTCTGAAACCGCAGGTTCGGCAATTTCAGCATCAACTACAGGCTCAACTACAGGTTCTTGGTAAACATTTTCGACTTTTTTGTGTTCGGTCTCACCGGCAGAATTCCACCTAGTCAGGAATTCGCGAGCCTCTGCACCGTCGTCGAAAACGACGGGCTCAATGTATGCGTTGCCGTATCCGTCAAATTGGACAATAATCTTAGGCATCTGCCACTCCTGCCAGTAATGGCGAATCGCCAGGATTGAGCCTGGTTACCCGTGGCTCGCCCTGCTTGTCGCTTGTAACCATGACCGGTTGGCTCTGTTTTCGCGGTTTCTTCTCCGGCACTTCTGGAGATTCGATTGGCTTCTCCACCGGCTCAGGCTGATTGCCTCTTGCCCGGCGTTTGATCATCCCGATGAGCGATTCAGCGCACGTTCCAACCAGGAACGCACGTTCACGCGCCGTCGCGGTTAGCCACTCGCACGGTTTTTGTGTGATCCAGTTGACGATAGATTCAGCCTCATTTCGCGCTGGCAGAGCTAAATCCTGATCATTACGACATCCGAGAGCACGAG
>JACCDG010516001.1_pt1 | contig 30829 bp, 21 predicted proteins | sample 7442471 | NCBI WGS metagenome assembly JACCDG01 (sample SAMN15323444, study PRJNA562643) | freshwater metagenome | isolation source: river surface water | place: USA:Blue River Watershed | collected 2017-08-17 | reverse complement strand
TCGCCCTCTTTGATGTCGTTGTAGTTCTTGAGCTTGATACCGCACTCGAAGCCTTCCTTGACCTCGCGCACATCGTCCTTGAGGCGCTTGAGCGACTCGAGTTCGCCGGTGTAGATGACCACGTTGTCGCGCAGCAGACGGAAACGAGCCGAGCGCGTGACCATGCCGTTGGTGACCATACAGCCGGCCACGGTACCGATCTTGGAGGCCACGAACACGGTGCGGATCTCGGCGTTGCCGATGACTTCTTCCTTCTGCTCGGGGGCCAGCATGCCGGACATGGCGGCCTTGAGCTCGTCCACAGCGTCGTAAATGATGTTGTAGTACTTGATCTGGACGTCGTTGTTCTCGGCCAGCTTGCGGGCACCGGCATCGGCGCGCACGTTGAAGCCGATGACCAGCGCCTTGGAGGCGATGGCCAGGTTGACGTCGGACTCGCTGATGCCGCCCACGCCGGTGTAGACCATCTGCACCCGTACCTCTTCGGTCGAGAGCTTGAGCAAGGAGGCGGCCAGTGCTTCCTGCGAGCCCTGCACGTCGGCCTTGAGCACGATGGGCAGGCTCTTGACCTCGCCCGCCTGCATGTCGGCGAACATGTTCTCCAGCTTGGCGGCTTGCTGCTTGGCCAGCTTGGTGTTGCGGAACTTGCCAGCGCGGTAGGTGGCAATTTCGCGGGCACGGCGCTCGTCGCTCATTACCATGAAATCGTCGCCGGCCTGCGGCACTTCGGCCAGGCCCTGGATCTCGACCGGGATGGATGGACCAGCTTCCTTGGTCGGCTTGCCGTTTTCGTCGAGCATGGCGCGCACGCGGCCGTAGGTCTGGCCGGCCAGCACCACATCGCCCACCTTGAGCGTGCCGGACTGCACCAGCACCGTGGCCACCGAGCCGCGGCCCTTGTCCAGGCTGGCTTCGATCACCAGACCCTTGGCGGCGGCATCGACCGGTGCCTTGAGTTCCAGCACTTCGGCTTGCAGCAGCACCTGCTCGAGCAGTTCATCCACGCCCATGCCGGTCTTGGAAGAGACGGCCACGAAGGGCGAGTCACCACCGAATTCTTCGGGCACGACTTCTTCGGCGATCAGCTCGGCCTTGACCTTTTCGATGTTGGCATCGGGTTTGTCGGCCTTGGTCATGGCGACCACGATCGGCACACCAGCTGCTTTCGCGTGCTTGATGGCTTCCTTGGTCTGGGGCATGACGCCGTCGTCGGCGGCACAGACCAGGATGACGATGTCGGTGGCCTGCGCGCCACGGGCGCGCATGGCGGTGAAGGCCTCGTGACCGGGGGTGTCCAGGAAGGACACCATGCCGCGCGGGGTTTCCACGTGGTAGGCACCGATGTGCTGAGTGATGCCACCGGCTTCGCCCGCAGCGACCTTGGCGCGGCGGATGTAGTCCAGCAGCGAGGTCTTGCCGTGGTCGACGTGGCCCATGACGGTGACCACAGGCGCGCGCGGCAGGGCTTCGGCCTGGGTGGCGGAGGCTTCTTCTTCGGTGAAGGCTTCCGGATCGTCCAGAGCGGCCACGACGGCCTTGTGGCCCAGCTCTTCGACCACGATCATGGCGGTGTCCTGGTCCAGCGACTGGTTGATGGTGACCATCTGGCCGAGCTTCATCAGCTGCTTGATGACCTCAGACGCCTTGATCGACATCTTGTGGGCCAGTTCCGAGACCGTGATGGTTTCGGGCACATGCACCTCGATGACACGCGCTTCCTGCGTTGCGGCCTGCTGATGATCGTCGCGGTCATCGCTACGGCCCTTGCGGCCCTTGGGGCCGGCACGCCAGGCATTGCGGCCCACGCCACCAGAGGTATCGCCTCGGGTCGGGATGGCCTTTTTCTTGGCCGGATCGCCTGCCCAGCTGGAAGACAGCTTGGCGGATTTGACTTCCTTGCCAGCGCCGGGAGCAGCCGGGGCGGCAGCAGTGCGGGCTCCTGCGGCTGGCGTGCCAGCGGGCTTGTGCAATGTGCCCTTGACGGCCGGCTTGACCGGCTCGGCCTCTTCCTTTTTGGCCACCAACACCTTTTTCGGGGCATTCATCATGGCGCGGATGGCTTCTGCCTCGGCCAGGGCCTTGCGGCGGCGCTCTTCGAGTTCTCGGGCGCGCGCGGTTTCTTCATCGGCACGCGCCTTGGATTCGGCTGCGGCTTTGGCAGCAGCTTCTTCGCGAGTGCGTTTGTCGGCTTCTGCTTTTTCCGCTGCAGCCTGAGCAGCATTGTCCTGGGCAGAGGCGGTTGCCGCTGCGCTGGCCTTGCCAGCCTGTGCAGCCGCGTTGATGCTGGCCGCTTCCTGTCGAGCACGCTCCTCGCGCTCTTCACGACTCAATCCGGGCTGGGCTGCGGCGGCCTCACCAGCGGCTTCGGCCGCGGCACGCTCGGCTGCCTCGGCTTCGGCCTTGGCGCGGGCTTCAGCTTCTTCGCGCTGGCGGCGTTTTTCGGCCAGCTCTTCTTCCTGGCGGCGGATCAGCTCGGCCTGTCGGCGCGCCTCTTCTTCGCGGCGAGCCAGTTCGGCGTGGTCGATGACCGGCTCGGCTGGCTCGGGCACAGCGGCCGTCACAGGTTCGTCGTCGCGCTTGATCAGGGTGCGCTTCTTGCGCACTTCCACCTGGATGGTGCGGGCCTTGCCGGTGGCGTCGGCCTGCTTGATCTCGGTAGTGGACTTCTTGGTCAGGGTGATCTTCTTGCGCTCGCCTGTGCCGTGGCTGGCCTGCAGGTAGGACAGCAGCTTTTGCTTGTCGACTTCGCTCAGCGGGTCGGACGCAGAGGATTTGGCAACACCGGCCGAGCGCAGCTGCTCAAGCAGGGTGTCGGCGGGTTTCTTGAGTTCATTGGCGAACTCGGCGACAGTGGTACTGGTCATATTCGCTACAAGCCTCCATCAATTTCAGGCTTGGCCTGCTGCGAACCAATGTTCGCGGGCTTTCATGATCAGGGCGGTGGCTTCTTCAGCCCCCTGCCCCGTGATTTCGGTGAGCTCGTCCGTGGCCAGGTCGGCCAGATCGTCACGCGAGTGCACGCCGGCTTCGGCCAGCTTGGCGATCAGCTCGGGGGTCAGGCCCGGCAGGTCACGCAGGTCCTGCGAGACATCTTCCACGCTCTCTTCGCGGGCGATTTCCATCGTCAGCAGGGCGTCCTTGGCGCGGGCGCGCAGCTCGTTGATCGTGTCTTCGTCAAAAGACTCGATCTCCAGCATTTCCTGCAGCGGCACATAGGCAACCTCTTCGAGGCTGGTGAAGCCTTCGGAGATCAGGATGTCGGCGATTTCCTCGTCCACATCCAGCTTTTCCATGAACAGCGCTCGGATGGCGGTGGTCTCTTCGGCCTGCTTCTGGGCCGATTCGGCTGCGTCCATGATGTTGATCTTCCAGCCGGTCAGCTCGGAAGCCAGGCGCACGTTCTGGCCGCCACGGCCAATGGCGATCGCCAGATTTTCCTCGTCGACCACCACGTCCATGGCGTGCTTTTCTTCATCGACCACGATGGACTGCACGTTGGCGGGGGCCAAGGCGCCGATCACGAACTGGGCGGGGTCTTCGCTCCACAGCACGATGTCAACACGCTCGCCGGCGAGTTCGTTGGTGACCGCGTTGACGCGGGTGCCACGCACACCGACGCAGGTGCCGATCGGGTCCACGCGCTTGTCGTGCGAAATCACGGCGATCTTGGCGCGCGAGCCGGCATCACGGGCGCACGATTTGATCTCGAGCAGGCCCTGCTCGATTTCGGGCACTTCCTGGCGGAAGAGTTCGATCATGAATTCGGGGGCGGAGCGCGACAGCAGGATGGGGGCGCCGCGCAGGGTCAGGTCGACGTCCATGATCATGGCGCGCACGCGGTCGCCGTTGCGCAGGTTTTCCTTGGGAATGGTTTCGCTGCGGCGCAGGCGGCCTTCGACGCGACCCGATTCGCAAATGATGTCGCCCTTGTCCATGCGCTTGACGGTGCCAACGAAGATCTTTTCGCCGCGCGACATGAACTCGTTGAGCAGCATTTCGCGCTCGGCGTCGCGGATTTTTTGCAGGATGACCTGCTTGGCCGCCATGGCGCCAATGCGGCCGATCGGCAGGGACTCGACCTGCTCTTCGATGTACTCGCCCAACTCGACGTCGGCCACGCGCTCCTGGGCATCCATCAGCAGCTCTTCGGCGTCTGGGTTTTGCAGGCCGGCGTCGTCAGGGACGACCAGCCAGCGGCGGAAGGTTTCGTATTCGCCGGAATCGCGGTCGATGGACACGCGGATGTCCACCTCGCCTTCGTACAGCTTCTTGGTGGCCTGGGCCAGGGCGGCCTCGACGGCGCCAATCACGACATCGCGCTCGACATTCTTCTCGCGCGAGATGGCATCCACCAGCATCAACAGTTCGCGGTTCATGACTCGACTCTCCTATTCCAACAGCCCGATGGCGGGCTTGCTCAATTCAATGTCTGGCCTGACAGAGTCAGGCGCTTCCCTTGGGCTTGCGCCCCTTGAAATCGACCACGGGCGCCAGGCGTGCCTCGCGCAGTTCATCCAGCGTGAAGCCCAGCACCTGCAGCGGCGCAGGTATGCGTTTCTTGCTCACACGTTGTCCGGGTTTGGCCTCGGGCTCGTCGCTCCAGACGATTTGCCAGCCCGTGGCGGCGGCATCGCGTTCGAGCGTGCCGCGGAATTTCTTGCGGTTGGCATTGACCAGGCCGCCAGCCGCCTCGCCCATCGGGGCCTTGAGGGTGATGTCGATCAACTCGCCAGCAAAACGCGTGAAATCCTGTTCGTGGCGCAGCGGGCGGTCGATGCCGGGGGAGGACACTTCCAGCCGGCGGTAATCCACAGCGTCAACTTCCAGCGCGAACTGCAGCTGCCGGGTGACTTTTTCACAGTCTTCCACGGTCACAAACTGGTCGGCGGGCGACTCGGGCGTCCAGGGCAGGTCGATGGTGATGCGCAACAGGCCCCCGGCGGAGCGTTCGATCTCCACCAGGTCATAGCCCAGTCCGGTCACGGTTTCTTCGACGATTTGCTGCAAGGCCACGGGTTGCGGGTGTTCCTGACGGTTCAAATGGATTGACCAAAAAAAACGGGCGGTGAGAACCCGCCCGTTTGGTCGTGAAGCTCGTATTCTAGCCTAAAAATCAGCGTAAGTGCGTGATTTTTCAAGACAAAACAACCCGGCTGCAGCCCCTGGGCGCCGAATTCAGCCGACAAACGCCGCCAGCAGGCCCTGGGTGTAAGGGTGCGCGGGCTGCGAGAAGACCTGCTCGGCCGCTCCGGACTCGACCACCTGGCCGCGTTGCAGCACCAGCACGCGATGGGCCATGGCCCGCAGCACGTCCAGGTCGTGGGTGATCAGCAGATAGGCCATGCCCCGGCGTTTTTGCAGGTCCTGCAGCAGGGTCAGTATCTGCTGCTGAACGGTCACGTCCAGCGCGCTGGTGGGTTCATCGAGCACCAGCAGCTCCGGCTCGACGATCAAGGCACGCGCCAGGGCGATGCGCTGGCGTTGCCCACCCGAAAATGCATGCGGGTAACGCGAGAGCAGACCCGGAAATGCTTCCGGCGTGAGGCCGACCTCGGCCAGGGTGGCCAGCACGCGGGACTGCACCTCCTGCAACGAGAGCTGGGGCTGGTGCAGCTGCAGACCTTCGGCCACGGTCTCGCCCACGGTGCGCCGGGGCGAGAGGCTGCCAAAGGGGTCCTGGAACACCACCTGTACCCGGCGGCGCAGCGGCCGGTCGGCCGTGGGCTGACCTTGCCAGGTCTGGCCAGCCAGTTGCAGTTCGCCTTCGTGTGCGATCAGGCCCAGCACCGCCTGTGCCAGGCTGGTCTTGCCCGAGCCTGATTCACCCATCACGCCCAGCGTCATGCCAGGCTGGATGCTGAAATCGGCGCCCTGCAAGGCCTCGAAGCGGCCCTGGCGGAACCAGCCGCGCCAACCCGGCAGCGGCACGGGGTACTGCACGCGCAGGCCACGCGCCTGCAAGATGGGCGCTGCGCCCGCAGGGGCGGGCGCCAGTCCGGCGCGATCTGGCCGGCTGCCCAGCAGCTTGCGGGTGTAGGCATGTTGCGGACGGGCAAAAACCTCGGCGCAATCGCCTTGCTCCACCAGATGGCCTTTTTCCATCACCGCGATCTTTTGCGCGAAATGGCGCACCAGGGCCAGGTCGTGGGTGATCAGCAACACGGCCATCCCGGTGCGCGCCTGCAGTTTGGCCAGCAGTTCGAGCATCTGCAGGCGCAAGTTGGCGTCCAGCGCGGTGGTGGGTTCGTCAGCCAGCAGGAGTTTGGGCTCGCTGGCCAGAGCCATGGCCATCATGGCGCGCTGGCGCTGACCGCCCGAGAGCTGGTGAGGATAACCGTTGGCCCGACGCTCGGGTTCTTCGATGCCGGTGTCGTGCAGCAGTTCCTGGACTCGCTGCCAGGCCTCTTGACGGTCCATGCCTTTCTTGAGCTCCAGCACCTCTGCGATCTGCTGGCCAATCGTCAGCAGCGGGTTGAGCGCAGTCATCGGCTCCTGGAAGATCATGGCGATCTCGTCGCCACGGATGGCGCGCATCTCCCGCTCATTGAGCGTCAGCAGTTCCCGGCCCCGCCAGCGCACCGAGCCCGACAGCCGGGCCGACTCCAGCAGCCGCAGGATGGCCAGTGCGGTGACCGACTTGCCCGAACCGGACTCGCCCACCAGGGCCAGGCGCTCGCCCGGCGCGATCGACAGGTTCACGCCGTGCACGACTTCGGTGCCGTCAAACGCGATGCGCAGGTCACGAATGTCCAGCAAGGCTTTCATTGATCGGCCTTTCGGGGGTCCAGCGCATCACGCAGCCCATCGCCCATGAAGGTCAGCAGCAACAGCGTCACCACCAGCACGCCGAACGTCGACAGCGAGATCCACCAGGCGTCAATGTTGTTCTTGCCCTGGGCCAGCAATTCGCCCAGCGAGGGCGTGCCCGGCGGCACGCCCAGGCCCAGAAAGTCCAGTGAGGTCAACGCCAGAATGGCCCCACTCATGCGAAACGGCAGAAAGGTGACCACCGGCGTCATGCTGTTGGGCAGCACATGGCGCCAGATGATGGTCCAGTTCGACAAACCCAACGCCCGCGCCGACTTGACGTAGTCGAGCTGGCGGTTGCGCAGGAACTCGGCGCGCACATAGTCGGACAGTCCCATCCAGCCAAACAGGCTCAGCAGGATCAGCAGCAGCGCCACGCTGGGTTCGAACACCGCCGAAAAAATGATGAGGAGGTACAGCTCGGGCATGGCGCTCCAGATCTCGATGAAGCGCTGGAACACCAGGTCGGTCTTGCCCACAAAAAAGCCCTGGATGGCGCCGGTGATCACCCCCAGCAGCACGCCGATGGCGGTGAGCGCCAGCGCAAAAAGGATGGAAATCCGAAAGCCGTAGACCAGCCGGGCCAGCACATCGCGCCCGCGGTCGTCCGTGCCCAGCCAGTTGCGGCCCGTGGGCGCCGCGGGGTTGGGCAGTGGGGCAAAGTAGTCGAGCGTGCTGTGTTGGTAGCGGTTGGGCGCATACAGGGTCCAGTTGCCGGGCTTGGCCAGCTGCTGCTGGATGAATGGGTCCAGGTAATCGGTCGGCGTTTCAAAGTCGCCGCCAAACACCGTCTCGGGCAGGGACTGGACCACCGGGAAATACCAATGTCCCTGGTAGCGGGCCACCAGCGGCTTGTCGTTGGACAGCAGCTCGGCGCCCAGACTGAGCACGAACAGCACGCTGAAGATGAGCAGGCTGGCAAAGCCCAGCCGGTGGCGGCGAAAACGCAGCCAGGCGCGGCGTGCGGGCGAAAGCTGGGCGTGGGGCAAGGTGCTCATCGGTCGAACTTCACCCGGGGGTCCACCCAGACGTAACAGAGGTCGCTGATCAGCTTGGTCACCAGACCGATCAACGTGAAGAGGTACAGAGTGCCCAGCACCACCGGGTAGTCGCGCCGGATCACCGACTCGTAGCTCAAAAGCCCCAGGCCATCGAGCGAAAAAAGCGTTTCAATCAGCAGCGAGCCGGTAAAGAAGGCGCCAATGAAGGCGGCCGGGAAGCCCGTGACGATCGGGACCAGCGCATTGCGCATGACGTGGCGCCACAGCACCCGCCGCTCGGTCAAGCCCTTGGCGCGGGCGGTCAACACATACTGCTTGCGGATTTCTTCGAGGAAAGCGTTCTTGGTCAGCATGGTGGTCACTGCAAAGGCGCCCAGCACGCTGGCCGTGACCGGCAAGGCGATGTGCCACAGGTAGTCGGTCACTTTGGCCGCCCAGGACAGCTGCTCCCAGTTCGACGAGGTCAGCCCGCGCAGTGGGAACCACTGCAGTTGCCCGCCAAAGATCACGAGCAGTGCCACGCCCAGGACAAAGCCCGGTATCGCATAACCCACCAGCACGATCAGGCTGGTAATGGTGTCAAAGCGGCTGCCGGCACGCACCGCCTTGGCGATGCCCAGCGGCACCGAAACCAGGTAGCTGATGAAAAAAGTCCACAGCCCCAAACTGATCGAGACCGGCAGCTTCTCCTTGATCAAGGTCCAGACGTCCTTGGGGTAGAAAAAGCTCTTGCCCAGATCGAAGCGTGCGAACTGGCCCAGCATCATCCAGAAGCGCTCTGCAGCAGGCTTGTCAAAACCGTACAGAGCCTTGATCTCCTCGATGCGCTTGGCGTCCACGCCCTGCCGACCGCGGTAACCGGCGCCCGCAGCAGTCGCCCCCTCCCCGCCCGAATCTCGGCCCTGCAGCTGGGCGACCATCTGCTCGACCGGACCGCCCGGCACGAACTGGATCACGACAAAGGTCAGCAGCAGAACGCCGAACAACGTCGGGATCATCAGCAGCAGGCGCTTGAGGAGGTAGCTCAGCACGTCATCTCCCCTTGTTGCCGGTAGCCCACCAGACGCTGGTGACCCAGGCCTCGGGCTGATAGTACAGCGGCATGATCTCGGGCTGGCCGAACTTGCCCGCACGCCAGGCCACGCGGTGCACCGCGCCATACCAGTGCGGCACCACATAGTGTCCATGGCGCAGCACGCGGTCGAGCGCACGTAAAGCGGCCACCAGCTGTGGCCGGGTCTGGGCGCTCACGGCCTTGTCCAGCAAGGCATCGACGGCCGGGTTCTTGATGCCGATCACATTGCCCGAGCCTTCGGTGTCGGCCGCCCTGGAGCCAAAGCGCTCCAGCAACTCGGTGCCGGGCGCTTCGCTGCCCACGGTGCGGTTGCTGATGATGTCGAAGTCGAACACGTCCATGCGTTTTTGCAGCAAGGCAAAGTCGATCACCTTGTACTGGACTTCAAAGCCGAGTTTTTCCAAGTTCTTGGCATAGGGCGTGACCACCCGGCCCATGGAGCCGGAATTGTCGAGGAACTCGATGCGGAACACCTCGCCTTTGGCATTGCGCAGCTTGCCGTCCTGAATGGTCCAGCCCGCTGCCTTGAGCAGGTCACGCGCCTGGCGCAGGTGGTCACGCAGGGTGTGACCCGAAGCCGGATCGAGCGAGGTGATGGGGGGCAATGGCACATCCTCGTCAAACACGGTGGTGGAGAGCTGTGCGCGCAGAGGTTCGAGCAAGGCGAGTTCATCGGGACCGGGTCGGCCTTTGGCCTCGAAGTCGCTGCCCACAAAAAAGCCCCGCACCCGGGTGTAGGCGTTGTAGAAAAGCTGCCGGTTCATCCACTCGTAGTCCATGGCCAGACCGATGGCCTGGCGCACCCGCACGTCCTGGAACTTGGCGCGGCGCGTATTGAAAAGAAAACCCTGGAAGTCCCCTGCGTTGCGGTGCGGCAGCTCGGCCTTGACGATCTCGCCACGCTCGAACTGACGCCCGGAGTAGGCTCGCGCCCATTCGCGCGCAATGAAGGCCTGGATGTAGTCGAACTCGCCTGCCTTGAAGGCTTCGAGCTGGGCCGTGCTGTCCTTGTAGATCTTGTAGGTGATGCGGTCGAAGTTGTAGAGCCCGCGGCGCACATTCAGGTCGCGGGCCCAATACTGCGGGTCGCGCACGTAGGTGATGTCCTTGCCGAACTGCACCGGGCCAATCTTGTACGGACCGGAGCCGATCGGAATGTCGGTGACCAGCTGGTCCAGGGGTTTGTGGCCGCTGGCGGTCTGGCCCCAGGCTCGGCTGAACACCGGCAGACTGCCAACGATCAGGGGCAGCTCGCTGCTGGGGCGCACAAAGTCAAAACGGATGCGGCGCTCGCCCTCGACCACGGCGGCCTTGACCTCGCTGAAATGGGTGCGGTATTGCGGCGCTGCCCCTTTGCTGGTCAACCGTTCGAAGCTGAATTTCACATCTGCGGCCAGCACGGGCTCACCGTTGTGAAAACGCGCCGCCGGATGCAGCTCGAAGGTGACCGATGTCTTGTCAGGCGACACCTGGATGTCGCGCGCCAGCAGGCCATAGGCGGTGGTGGGTTCGTCCATGGTGCCCGTGAGCAGGGTGTCGAACAGCAGACCCGAGAGCGCAGGCGGTGCACTGCCCTTGAGGGTGAAGGGGTTGTATTTGTCGAAATTGGACTGGCGCGTAGGCGGCACCAGCACGATCTCGCCCCCTTTGGGCGCTTGCGGGTTCACGTAGGCAAAGTGGCTGAAACCGGCCGGGTATTTCATGTCGCCGAATTGCCCATAGCCGTGGGCGGCCCAGAGCGGACTGACCGCCAGACCCAGCACCCCCATGGCCCACCAACGGGCGAAACAGCGCCACAGATTTCGCATGCGACAATTCTGCCCAGAATTTTTCGGAGATTCCCCCATGACCACAAAAACAGGTTTCCTCGCGGGCAAAAAACTGCTGATCACCGGCGTGCTGTCCAACCGCTCGATTGCTTACGGCATTGCCAAGGCCTGCCATGCCCAAGGCGCCGAACTGGCCTTCAGCTATGTGGGCGAGCGTTTCAAGGACCGCATCACCGAATTCGCGGCCGATTTCGACTCCAAACTGGTGTTCGATTGCGATGTGGGCAGCGACGAGCAGATCGAGCGCCTGTTCAAGGACCTGTCGGCCCACTGGCCCAAGTTCGATGGTTTCGTGCACGCCATCGGTTACGCCCCGCGTGAGGCGATCGCTGGCGACTTCCTCGATGGCCTGTCGCGCGAGGCGTTCAAGATCGCACACGACATCAGCGCCTACAGCTTCCCGGCGATGGCCAAGGCGGCATTGCCGATGCTCAACGACAACGCGGCCGTGCTGACCCTGTCCTACCTGGGTGCCATCCGCACCGTGCCGAACTACAACACCATGGGCCTGGCCAAAGCCAGCCTCGAAGCGTCGGTGCGTTACCTGGCCGAATCGCTGGGCTCGCAAGGCCGAGGTCTGCGCGCCAACGGCATCTCGGCCGGCCCTATCAAGACGCTGGCGGCCAGCGGCATCAAGGGCTTCGGCAAGATCCTGTCGGTGGTGGCCGAGAACTCGCCCATCCGCCGCAACGTGACCATCGACGATGTGGGCAATGTGGCGGCTTTCCTGCTGTCCGATCTGGCCGCAGGTGTGACGGCCGAGATCACCTATGTGGACGGTGGGTTCAGTCAGGTGGTGGGCGGGATTGCGGAACCGGCTGCTGAAGCCTGATTTTCTACGGAGTGCCACGCCAAGCGCCGCCAGACCGGCGGCGTGTATGGCCAAGCCTCAGAAGCGCAAGCGCCCGACATCGGCCTGTCCACACCCACCACCGGTCAGGCTCTGTGGTTCATCTAAAACAAAAGCGGTCTTGAGCCGCTTTTGTTTTTTCTGGAACGTAGCCGAGGGGATCGTGGGCGCTGATTGGGGCGATGTCGGGCGCTAGCGCTTCTGAGCCCCGGTCAGTGCCCACGGTCTCCTCGGCGGAACCAAGGCACTGACGGCCAATTTCAGGCCTTCACACAATCCGCGTAATACCGCTTCTTGCCGTCCTCGCCAACGACCTCCACCAAGCCGTGGATGTCCGTCTCGAATCCCGGGCACTCCAGGTTGAACTGGCGGGCAAACTTCAGGTAATCGACGATCTTGCGGTTGAACACCTCGCCAGGGATCAAGAGCGGAATGCCCGGCGGGTAAGGCGTCACCAGACCCACCGTGATGCGGCCTTCCAGGTCGTCGATCTCCACCCGCTCCGTCTTGCGGCGGGCGATGTGGGCATAAGCATCGGCCGGGGTCATGGCCGGCGTCAGGTCCGACAGGTACATCTCGGTCGTCAGGCGCGCGATGTCGTAGCGGGCGTACATCTCGTGCACATGCTGGCACAGGTCGCGCAGGCCCATGCGCTCGTAGCGCGGGTGCTTGGCGCAGAACTCCGGCATGATCCGCCACATTGGCTGGTTCTTGGCGTAATCGTCCTTGAACTGCTGCAACGCGGTCAGCAGCGTGTTCCAGCGGCCCTTGGTGATGCCGATGGTGAACATGATGAAGAAGCTGTAGAGGCCAGTCTTCTCGACCACCACGCCGTGCTCGGTCAGGAACTTGCTCACGATCGAGGCCGGGATGCCGGTCTTGTCGAACTTGCCGTCCAGGTCCAGGCCGGGCGTGACGATGGTCGACTTGATCGGGTCGAGCATGTTGAAGCCGTCGGCCAGCTGCTGACCGAAACCGTGCCACTTGCTGGCCTTCTTGCGCGGGTCGTTGCGCAGGATCCAGTCGTCGGCCTTGCCCACGCCCTCGTCAGCAAACTTCTCGGGGCCCCAGACCTTGAACCACCAGTCCTTGCCGTATTCCTCGTCCACCTTGCGCATGGCGCGGCGGAAGTCGAGCGCTTCGGCAATACTTTCTTCCACCAGCGCGGTGCCGCCCGGCGGCTCCATCATGGCGGCGGCCACGTCGCAGCTGGCAATGATGCTGTACTGCGGGCTGGTCGAGGTGTGCATCAGGTACGCCTCATTGAACAGCGGGCGGTCCAGCTTGGTGTTTTGCGCATCCTGCACCAGCACGTGGCTGGCCTGGCTGATACCCGCCAGCAGCTTGTGAATGGACTGCGTGGCGTAAACCATGGACTCTTTGGGGCGAGCCCGCTTTTTGCCCATGGCGTGGTACGGGCCATAAAACGGGTGGAACGCCGCATGTGGCAACCAGGCCTCATCAAAGTGAAGGTTCTCCACGTAACCGTCGAGCATGCCTTTGATGGTCTCGGTGTTGTAGAGCACGCCGTCATAGGTGGATTGCGTGAGCGTCAGGATCCGCGGCTTGACCTTCTTGGCATCCACGCCCTTGAGCAGCGGGTTCTTCTTGATCTTGGCCTGAATGGCTGCAGGCTCGAACTCGCTCTTGGGGATCGGGCCGATGATGCCGAAGTGGTTGCGCGTGGGCTTCAGGAAGACCGGAATCGCACCGGTCATGATGATCGAGTGCAGGATGGACTTGTGGCAGTTGCGGTCCACCACGACCACGTCACCTGGTGCCACGGCGTGGTGCCAGACCATCTTGTTGGAGGTGCTGGTGCCGTTGGTTACAAAGAAACAGTGGTCGGCATTGAAGATGCGCGCCGCATTGCGCTCGCTTTCGCCAATCGCGCCGTTGTGGTCGAGCAGCTGACCGAGTTCTTCCACCGCATTGCACACGTCGGCGCGGAGCATGTTCTCGCCGTAGAACTGGTGGTACATCTGGCCCACGGGGCTCTTCAAGAACGCCACGCCACCCGAGTGACCCGGGCAATGCCACGAATAGGACCCGTCTTCGGCGTAATCGAGCAACGCCTTGAAGAACGGGGGTTGCAGGCCCTCGAGGTAACTCTTGGCTTCGCGGATGATGTGGCGCGCCATGAACTCGGGCGTGTCCTCGTACATGTGGATGAAGCCATGCAGCTCGCGCAGGATGTCGTTGGGCAGGTGCTGGCTGGTCTTGGTCTCGCCATAGATGTAGAGCGGCACGTCGGCGTTTTTGCGGCGCACTTCCTCGATGAAGGCACGCAGATTCACCACGGCGGGGTCCAGGTCCGGGCCCGGTGTGAATTCCTCGTCGTCGATCGACAGGATGAACGCGCTGGCGCGGCTTTGCTGCTGGGCGAACTGGGACAGATCGCCATAGCTGGTCACGCCAAGCACCTCAAAGCCTTCCGTTTCAATCGCCTGAGCCAGTGCACGAATGCCCAGACCCGAGGTGTTTTCGGAGCGGTAGTCTTCGTCAATGATGACGATGGGGAAACGGAATTTCATGCTGGCAGGCCCGGGTGGCCACAAAGAGGACAAACAGCCGCGAAGTTTAAGGAAAAATCCGCTGCCAGCACCAAAGCGGCGAAAGTTTTCTTCAGGTATTGCCAAGCCAGCCAGGCGACAAGCGAAAAAAACGCCCGCTGGCACTGCTACAATAGAAGGCTCTGGAGCGGTGGATGAGTGGTTTAAGTCGCACGCCTGGAAAGCGTGTGTGGGTTAATAGCCCACCGCGGGTTCGAATCCCGCCTGCTCCGCCAGAACAAATGCAAAGCGCCTTCGGGCGCTTTTTTGTTGTCCACGATCGTTTCACGCTGCTGGCGATAAAAGACTTTCAGTCGGCAACGCGATCAGCGGCATGCTGGCGCCAGTAATCTTCGGCGCTGCGCTGCACGATCTGCTGGGCCATGCGCTCCATCTCTGGACGCAGCGCCACCAGCCACTGGGCCACCAGCTTTGCCAGCAGGTCCTTCTCCATGGCACGCGCATCGAGCGCAACCGCCAGCCGCTCGGGCACGCTGGGCATGCGCTGGGACTCTGTCAGCTCGGGAATGTTGTCGGGTGTCTGACCGGCCATGTTCATGTGCTGCTTGCTTCTGAAAGGTCGTGGCGCACCAGCTCGTGCCCCAGCCGGCTGTATTGCCGCCAGCGCTCGCGCCCCTGGGCGCGGTGAAGATCGTCCACGCTGACCACGTCGATGATGCGTTCGAAATCTTCAAAACCCTGCGGGATAGACTCGCCCAGATTGATCAGGATCTGCCGATCCCAGTCGACCACCGGCTGCTCGGCCAGCAAAACGGCCGAGGCCGAGCGCATGGCCGAGGAGGCATCCGCAGCGCAATGGGACAAAAAATCCAGCGGTGAAAAAGTCCACAGCGCCTGGTCGAGCTGGGCCAGTGTGGTGGCGTGCCCGACCACCTGTGCACGCAAGCCCCGCGCCTGCACCTTGCGCAGCAATCGGCAGGTGTAATGCACCAGCGCGGGTGCATTGAAATGGAACTCGATGCGGGCCATGCCCTGATCAGGCCTTGCGCGATGCGCTGCGACCCGCGGTCTTGGGCGCCTGGCGCGAGAGCAGGTATTCGAGCAGCAGACCGACCGGGCGCCCGGTCGCGCCCTTGGCGGCGCCACTGCGCCAGGCGGTGCCGGCGATGTCCAGGTGCGCCCAGGCCAGCTTGCCAGCAAAACGCTGCAGGAATTTGGCAGCGGTGACGGAGCCCGCAGCGCGCCCTCCGACGTTGGCCACATCGGCAAAGCGGCTCTTGAGTCCCTCGGCGTATTCGTCGTCAAGTGGCATGCGCCAGCACAGGTCTTCAGACACTTCACCGGCGCGTGTCAGGGCTTCGGCCAGGGCGTCGTCCGGTGTGAACAGGCCGCTGCGCACGGCACCCAGGGCGATCACGCAGGCGCCAGTCAGGGTGGCGATGTCGATCACGGCAGCGGGTTTGAAGCGCTCGGCATAGGTCAACGCATCGCAGAGCACCAGACGGCCTTCGGCATCGGTGTTGAGGATTTCAATGGTCTGCCCGCTCATGCTGGTGACCACATCACCGGGCTTGACCGCCTGACCATCGGGCATGTTTTCGGTGGCAGGGATCAGGCCGACCACATGCACTGCGGGCTGAATCTGCGCCAGGGCCTCAAAGACGCCCAACACGCTGGCCGCGCCACTCATGTCGAACTTCATCTCGTCCATCTCGGCCGCCGGCTTCATGGAAATGCCGCCGGTATCGAAGGTGATGCCCTTGCCCACCAGCACCACGGGTGCGCCCTTGGCCTTGGCAGACTTGTACTCCAGAACAATGAAACGCAGCGGCTCGACGGCCCCGCGGGCCACCGCTAAAAAAGCCCCCATGCCCAGGCGCTCGACTTCTTTGGGACCCAGCACCTTGCAGCTCACACCTGGGCGCTTGCCCAGGGCGCGGGCGGCCTGCGCGAGGTGGCTGGGCGTGGCATGGTTGGCGGGGCGGTTGGCCCATTCCTTGGCCAACTCGATGCCCTGCACAAGGGCCTGGGCTTGCTGAATGGCTGTGCTGTGGTCGGCCGACACGCTGGCCATGCCGATCACCACCTTGGCGAGCTTGCGCGGCTGCGGCTTGCTCAGGGTGTGGGCATAGACATAGCTGGCATCGGCCAATTCGGTCACCACCGAGCGCAACGCCGATGCCGGCAGCCTCTCGCCTGCGCAATAGACCGAAAGGCTCTTGATCTGTGCCGACTGCAACGCACTCCAGGCCGCGCGCAGGGCCTTGCGGATCTCGCGGGACTGCCCCTTGCCGCAAGCCACCACCACCAGATGGCGGGGCCTGACCCCGGGCATGCCGTAAGATTGGAGCACCGAACCAGCGCTGGTCTTGAAATCTTCCTGGCGGCGGGCCTTGGCGATCCAGTCGGCCAATGCGCCGTCCTCACGGACGGTATCGGGCCAGAGCACCACCAGGGCATCGTGTGCGCCTTGGGCGGCCTGGTTCAGAGTGGTTTGACGGATTTCAAATTTCATCGTCGGCATCGTCCTTATCTCGCTCAATGTTATTCGATTCTTCACTGCGCAAGGACCTGGCGAGGAACTTCGTGGCTACGGCCGTGGTGATCCTGACGATTGTCATGACCATCATGCTGATCCGCACCCTCGGTCAGGCCAGCCGCGGCTCCGTCAATCCTTCCGAAGTTCTGCTGATCATGGGTTTCAGCATGGTAAGCCAGCTGACCACGGTGCTGGCGCTGAGCCTCTTCATCTCGGTGATTGCCACCCTGTCAAGGGTCTACAGCGACAGCGAAATGGTCATCTGGCTCAGCAGCGGTCGCAGTCTGGCCTCTTTCGTGCCCGTTCTGCTGCGCTTTGCCTGGCCCATACTGCTGGCCATCAGCCTGCTGGCCCTGCTGGCCTGGCCCTGGAGCAACCAGCAGATTCAGGAGCTGCAGGAGCGTTACGACAAGCGCAACGATGTCGAGCGCGTGGCACCGGGGCGGTTTCAGGAGTCGGCCGGCGGTCGCCGCGTTTTCTTCATCGACAAGGATTCGCCCGATCAGACCGTTGGCACCAATGTATTCATCTCGGCCACCGACAACGATCTGGAAGTCACCACGACCGCCCGGCGCGGGCGCATCGAATGGCGCGGCAATGACCGTTTTCTGGCTCTGGAGCAGGGCGAGCAATGGCTGCACCAGCCTTCTACCGGCGAGATCCGCTGGACTCGTTTCGAACACTACGACCTGCTGATCGACGACTCGGTCTCGCGCAACAACAGCCTGCAGGCCAGCCGCCAGCTCCCTACCCTGACCTTGCTGGAGAACCCCACCCCGATCAATTCGGGAGAGCTGTCCTGGCGCCTGGGTCTGGGCCTGTGCGCGCTCAATTTCACGCTGCTGGCCCTGCCGCTGTCGGCCGTCAATCCCCGTCGGGGCCGCAGCTACCAGTTTGCGCTGGCCATGCTGGTGTTCGTGGTTTATTACAACCTGGTCAACATCGGTCAGAACTGGATTTCGCACGGCCGCTATGGTCTGCTGCAATGGATGCTGATGCTGCACGGCACGGCCACCGTGCTCACCCTGATGTGGTTGTGGGCACGCCACCGGCAGTGGTCGTGGCGTGACTTGCTGCCAACACCCAAGGACAGGAGCGCCCCATGAGAACCGTGCGTCGACTGCTCTACCGCGAAATATTCCTGGCCGTCGGCTTTGTGGCCCTGGGCTTTCTGGGGCTGTTTGTCTTTTTCGACATGGTCGAGGAGCTGCAAAACCTCACCAAACTGGCAGCGCAGGGTTACCGCATCCAGCACGCAGTGCTGATGGTCGCTTCCAAAGTTCCGGGGCACCTTTATGACCTGCTGCCGATCTCGGTGCTGATCGGCACCATCTTCGTGATGGCGCGCCTGGCCCAAAGTTCCGAATTCACCATCCTGCGCTCCGGCGGACTGGGGCCGGGCCGGGCCCTGGGGCTGCTGCTCAAGATGGGCTGGGTGTTTGTGCTGGTGACCCTGCTGCTGGGCGATTACGTCTCGCCCTGGGCCGAGCAGCAGGGCCTTCTGCTCAAGGCCCGCTTTCGGGGCGACCTGACCTCAGGCCAGACCGGTGCCTGGCTTAAGGAGCGGCAAGGTGAGCAGCAGTTCGCCATCAACGTGCGGGCCATGAACAAGGACGCCCGCATGATCAATGTCCACATCCAGCGCTTCGGCAGCGATGGCTCGCTGCAGGGTAGCCTGCGCGCTCGGGAGGCGGATTTTGGCGATCAAGCCTGGCAGCTGCACGATGTGCAGGTCATGGACATCCAGTTTCAGGGCGAGTCCGCCACCATGCGCAAGCAGCACTTGGCCGAGATGGACTGGCCCACCCAGATCTCTCGCGACATGGTGGGCGCGGCGCTCATAAGCGCTGACCGGATGAAGATCTGGGACCTGGTGCTCTACACCCGCCACCTCAGCCAGAACAACCAGAACGCCCAGCAATACGAGATCGAGCTGTGGCGCAAGGTGTTCTACCCGCTCAGCTGCCTGGTGATGCTGACGCTGGCCCTGCCCTACGCCTACCTGCATTTCCGCTCGGGACAGATTGCCGGGCATGTGTTTGGTGGCGTGATGGCAGGCATCAGCTTTTACTTGCTCAACAACGTCTTCAACCACATCGGCAACCTGCGCAATTGGGAGCCCTGGATCACCTCGGCGGCCCCTTCCCTCATCTACACCCTGATATCACTGGCGGCCTTTGGCTGGATGGTGCTGAGACGATGAACAAAGCTTCCTGCGCCGTGGTGCTGTTTGCCCACGGCTCACGCGACCCGCTGTGGCGCGGTCCGATCGATGCCGTGGCCGAGGAAATGCGCCGCCAGTCCCCACAGGTGGCGGTGCGCTGCGCCTTTCTGGAACTGACGACGCCGGACCTGCCCAGTGTGGTGGACGAGCTGATGCGCGAGGGCCACCGTGCCATCCGCATCGTGCCGATGTTCCTGGGTGTGGGCCGCCACGGTCGCGAAGACCTGCCCGCGCTGGTGGCCCAACTGCGGCAAAGCCACCCTGAGCTGACGCTGGAGTTGCTGCCCGCCGTGGGCGAAATGCCCGAACTCACCCGCTGCCTGGCAGGGCTTGCGCTGCAGAACCTCGCGGCCGCATAAAACCAGAAGGCATAATCTGGTTTGCTGATATGGCAAATCGAATATGAACCTGCACCAATTCCGATTCGTCCAGGAAGCGGCCCGCCGCAACCTCAACCTCACCGAAGCCGCCAAGGCGCTGCACACCTCACAGCCGGGTGTGTCCAAGGCCATCATCGAGCTCGAAGAAGAGCTCGGCATCGAGATCTTCGCCCGCCACGGCAAGCGGCTCAAACGCATCACCGAGCCAGGCCAGCATGTGCTCAAAAGCATCGAGGTCATCCTGCGCGAGGTGGGTAACCTGCGCAAGATCGGTGACCAGTACAGCGCCCAGGACAGCGGTACGCTCTCTATTGCCACCACCCACACCCAGGCCCGCTATGTGCTGCCGGTACCGGTGGCGCGCCTGCGCGAGAAATACCCCAAGGTCAACATCAGCCTGCACCAGGGCGCGCCCGACCAGGTGGCCCAGATGCTGCTGCAGGACGTTGCCGAGATCGGCATTGCCACCGAGTCCCTGTCGGCCTACGAAGACCTGGTCACCCTGCCCTGCTACGAATGGCAACACGTTCTGGTGCTGCCGCAGGATCACCCCCTGACCGGCAAAGCCCGCTTGACGCTGGAAGACATTGCCGAATACCCGCTGATCACCTACCACCCCTCGTTCACTGGCCGCACCCGCATCGACCAGGCGTTTGCATCGCGCAAGCTGCAGCCGCGCATCGCGCTCGAGGCCATCGACTCCGACGTGATCAAGACCTATGTCCGGCTGGGCCTGGGCGTGGGCATCGTGGCCGAAATGGCCGTTCAGGACGACCCGGTGAAGGACCTGGCCGTGCGCCCGTTGGGGCCACTGCTGGGCATGAATGTCGCGCGCGTGGCCTTCAAACGCGGGGCCTATCTGCGACACTTCGTCTACCAGTTTGCCGAACTGCTCAGCGACCGCCTGACGGCAGGCCTGGTCGCCAAAGCCATGTCCGGCCACGCCAGCGATTACGAACTCTGATCCCGATGAACCCGCGTACCCCCACCTTCCCGTCCAAGACGCCCAACATGGGCACCACCATCTTCACCGTGATGTCGGCCCTGGCGCTCGAAAAAGGCGCCGTCAACCTGGGCCAGGGCTTTCCGGACTTTGCCTGCGATCCCCGCATCGTCGACCATGTGGCCGATGCCATGCGCGAAGGCCTCAACCAGTACCCGCCCATGACCGGTGTGGCCCCGCTGCGCGAAGCGATGGCCGCAAAGATCGAGGCCCTGTATGGCCGCCGCTACGACCCGGTGAGTGAAATCACCGTCACCGCCGGTGCCACCCAGGCCATCCTGACGGCCATCTTGGCCATCGTGCACCCGGGCGATGAAGTCATCGTGCTTGAGCCCTGCTACGACAGCTATGTGCCCAACATCGAACTGGCCGGTGGCGTGGTGGTGCGTGTGCCGCTCACCCCCGGCACCTTCCGACCCGACTTCGACAAGATCCAGGCGGCCATCACCCCCAAAACCCGCGCCATCCTGATCAACTCGCCGCACAACCCCAGCGGCATGGTCTGGACGCGCGAGGAGATGCTGCGCCTGCAGGAGATCCTCGACCCGACCAATGTGCTGCTGATCTCGGATGAGGTGTACGAGCACATGGTCTACGCCCCCATGCAGCACTGGAGCGCCGCGCAGTTCGAGGGCCTGGCGGCACGCGCTTTCATCGTCTCCAGCTTTGGCAAGACCTACCACGTGACGGGCTGGAAGATCGGGACCGTGGCCGCACCGGCAGCGCTGAGCACCGAATTCCGCAAGGTCCACCAGTTCAACGTGTTCACCGTGAACACGCCGATGCAGTACGGCATCGCCCGCTACATGGCTGACCCCAAGCCCTATCTGGAGCTGCCGGCCTTTTACCAACGCAAGCGCGACCTCTTCCGCCAGGGTCTGGCACAAACCAAGTTCCGTCTGCTGCCCGGCGAAGGCACCTATTTCCAGTGTGTGGACATCTCGGGCCTGTCGGTGCCCGAAAAGAACCTGGGTGAAGCCGAATTCTGTAAATGGCTGACCACCGAAATCGGCGTGGCCGCGATACCGCTGTCGGCCTTCTACGGTGGAGGCTTTGATCAACAGGTGGTCCGTTTTTGCTTTGCCAAAAAGGACGAGACCCTGCAGCTGGCGCTGGAGCGGCTGGCGCGGCTCTGATCAGTCGTCTTCGGCGGCGCTGATGTCTGGAAACAGGACTTCGGTGAAGCCAAAGCGCCTGAAGTCGCGAACCCGCATCGGGTAAAGCTTGCCGATCAGGTGGTCGCATTCGTGTTGCACCACCCGGGCATGGAAACCGTCTACCGTTCGGTCAATGGTCTGGCCTCTTTCGTCGAACCCTGTGTAGCGGATGCGCGACCAGCGCGGCACCACGCCGCGAAGCCCAGGTACTGACAGACAGCCTTCCCAATCTTCCTCTTCCTCGGCGCCCAGCGGCGTGATGACCGGGTTGATCAGCACCGTGGGCGGCACCAGCGGCCGGTCGGGGTAACGCGGGTTGCGAGCCGTGCTGCCAAAGATCACCAGCTGCAGGTTCACCCCAATCTGCGGCGCTGCCAGGCCCGCGCCGTTGACGGCTGCCATCGTCTCGCGCATGTCGGCAATCAGTGCGTGCAGCTCGGGCGTGTCAAAGGCCTGCACCGGCTCGGCGATGCGCAGCAGGCGGGCATCGCCCATCTTCAGGATTTCACGAACGGTCATCACGGCCCCTCGTTCGTCCACTTAGATTGGCTCTCTGCCCCCGAGGATGCCATCTCACCTTGGGACGGCACGGCGGTGCTCATGGCTTTTTCCCCTCCAGCAACTGCATCAGGCCGGCCTCATCGAGCACCGGCACCCCCAGCGTCTGGGCTTTTTCGAGCTTGCTGCCCGCCTCGGCACCGGCCACCACATAGCTGGTTTTCTTGCTGACCGAGCCGGCCACTTTGGCACCCAGGGCTTCAAGCTTGTCCTTGGCTTCGTCACGGCCCAAGGTGGGCAGCGTGCCCGTGAGCACCACCGTAAGGCCGGCCAGCGGCATCTCGGTGGGTGCCAGAGCCTCGCCCTCAGGCCACTGCACCCCCGCACTGCGCAGCGCCTGCACCACCTCGCGGTTGTGCGGTTGGGCAAAAAAGGTGTGGATGCTGTGGGCCACCACCGGCCCGACATCGGGCACCTGGGCCAGCGCGTCCTCGCTGGCGTCAATGATGGCCTGAAGCTGGCCAAAATGCCGCGCCAGCGCCTTGGCCGTGGCCTCGCCCACATGGCGGATGCCCAGGCCGAACAGAAAGCGCGGCAAGGTGGTTTGCTTGGACGTTTCCAGAGCATCGAGCAGGTTCTGTGCCGATTTTTCGGCCATCCGGTCCATGCCCGCCAGATCTTCCAGATTCAAGCCGTACAGATCGGCCAGGGTGTTCACCCGGCCTGAATCGACCAGCTGATCGACCAGCTTGTCGCCCAGGCCTTCGATCTCGACCGCACGGCGCTGTGCATAGTGCAGCACAGCCTGCTTGCGCTGGGCGGTGCAAAACAGTCCGCCGCTGCAACGGTAGTCGGCCTCGCCCTCCTCCCGCTCAGCGTCACTGCCGCACACCGGGCAATGCCGCGGCATGCAAAAAATCTGCGATTCGTGAAGCCGTTTTTCCGTCACGACCGACACCACCTCGGGGATCACATCGCCCGCACGTCGCACGACCACGGTGTCACCCACCCGCACATCCTTGCGGCGGGCCTCGTCCTCGTTGTGCAGCGTAGCGTTGGTCACCGTCACGCCCCCCACAAACACCGGCGCCAGCTTGGCCACCGGCGTGAGCTTGCCGGTGCGTCCGACCTGTACATCGATGGCCAGCACCTGGGTCATTTCCTCCTGGGCCGGGTATTTGTGGGCCACGGCCCAGCGCGGCTCGCGCGTCACAAAGCCCAGCTGTTGCTGCAGGGCCAGGTCGTCCACCTTGTAGACCACACCGTCGATGTCATACGGCAAGCTGTCGCGCTGCGCGGCGATGCGCTGGTGAAACGCCACCAGCCCGGCTGCACCCTGCACCAACGCGGTCTGCTCGGCCACCGGAAAGCCCCAGGCCTTGAGCTGCATCAGCATGTCGTGGTGGGTTGACCACAATGCGCGACCATCCGGCGGGGCCGAGACTTCGCCCAGCCCGTAGGCAAAAAAGCTCAGGGGCCGGTCGGCCGCGATTTTCGAGTCGAGCTGGCGCACCGCGCCCGCCGCCGCGTTGCGCGGGTTCACAAAGGTTTTCTCGCCCTTGGCTCCGGCAGCGATGCGCTGGCGCTGACGTTCGTTGAGCGCCTCGAAATCGGTGCGGGCCATGTAGACCTCGCCGCGCACCTCCAGCACAGCAGGCACATCGACGGGCAGACGCAGCGGCACCTGGCCGATGGTGCGCACGTTCTGAGTCACGTCTTCGCCTGTCTCACCGTCGCCGCGGGTGGCCGCCTGCACCAGCACGCCGCGCTCATAGCGCAGGCTCATGGCGAGGCCGTCGAACTTGAGTTCGGCCACATAGCGGACGGGCGGGTCGGTCTCGGCCAGTTTCAGCTCGCGGCGGATGCGCGCATCAAAGGCTTCGGCACCGCTGGCTTCGGTGTCGGTCTCGGTGCGGATGCTCAGCATCGGCACCGCATGGCGCACCGGGGCAAAGGCCTCAAGCACCTTGCCGCCTACGCGCTGGGTGGGCGAGTCCGGCGTGAGGAGTTCGGGATGCGCGGCTTCGAGGGCCTGCAACTCCCGGAACATCCGGTCGTATTCGGCATCGGGGATCTCGGGCACATCGAGCGTGTAGTAAAGATGCCCATGGTGGTGCAGCAGTTGGCGCAGCGCGGCAGCACGCGCCTCGGGGGTCTCGGCGGCGGGTTCTGGCGGCAGGCTGGCAAACAGGTCCAGGTTGGACATCGATCAATCCGCGTCTCAGGAAAAGAGCCGCCGCGCCTGTGCAGAGCCGGCAGACAGTTCACGGCTGTCGAGCGCATCGTAGAGCTGCACCAGGTCTTGCCCGATCTGATGCATCACCTCAGGTCCGAGCACCTGTTCAGAGCCATCGGTGATCAGGCCGTCCATCTGCTCGGCCAGCATCTGCGCGGCTTGCTGCAGGCGGGCAAAGGGCTGGTCGCCGCGCGGCACCTGCGGCACGTCCAGGCTGAGCACACATTCGCGGATGGCCGTCAGCGCCGGATCGTCGGCCATGGCGGCCTGGGTGTCGAAGGTCAGCGACAGCACGGGCGGCAGGCCTTGGGTCTGGGCGGGCAGCACCATGCGTCCCGGGATGACACCGGCGACGAAACCGAGGCGGGCTGCATGCTGGTGGATGAAGCCCGGGCTCCAGGCGGCAGCGCGGGCCAGCAGCGTGAAGCTCAACTGCGCGTCATGAGCGCTGGCGAACTGGTCCAGCTCCCGGGCCCGGGCCACTTCTTCGAGCATGTCGCTGAAACTGGGCGAGCCGCCCACGGCGTCGGCAAAGGCCTGGGTCTTGACCACAAATTCGGAAAACTCGATCTCGTTGAGGGGGCCCATGCGGTTGGCCAGCTGCACCCCTGCCTGGAAGGCCGAGTAACGTCGCCCCGGCATCAACGGCTCCCACTCGCCACTGAGCTCGCTGCAGCCTTCCACATGAAAAGGCTTGGTGCCGACGCGACGTGTGCTGGGCAGCGCGGCCAGCGCAGCATCGCCTGAAACCGGCTGGTCTACCTCGATGGTTGAGATCACGTCGATCAAGGCGTCAAGCACGGGCTTGCGCTCGGGCTGTGGCAGATTCTGGAAGTCGTGTTCGAGCACAGGTTCCACGGGCTCGCCTGGTTCCGTGGCGGGCATCTCGACCGGGGCGTCGGGCTCTGACAACTCCGCCTGTCGCGGGGCGCTCTTGCGTGAGACCCAATGGTTGTAGAGCACCACAGCCAGCAGCGTCACGCCGCCGGCCACCAGCAAACTGATCTGCAGGGAATTCATTGCTTTACGTTCCTCAGGCTTCGGCCATGCCGACCGCCGACTCCATGTCCACCGCCACGATGCGCGAGACGCCCTGCTCCTGCATGGTCACGCCGATCAGTTGTTCGGCCATTTCCATGGCGATCTTGTTGTGGCTGATGAACAGGAACTGGGTTTCCTTGCCCATGCTGGCCACCAGCTTGGCGTAGCGCTCGGTGTTGGCATCGTCCAGTGGCGCGTCCACCTCGTCGAGGAGACAGAACGGCGCCGGGTTGAGCTGGAAGATGGCAAACACCAGCGCAATGGCGGTGAGCGCCTTCTCGCCGCCCGAAAGCAGGTGGATGGTCTGGTTTTTCTTGCCCGGAGGCTGGGCCATGACCTGCACACCGGCGTCCAGGATTTCCTCGCCGGTCATGACCAGGCGGGCCTGACCGCCGCCAAACAGCTCGGGGAACATCCGCCCGAAATGCTGGTTGACGGTATGGAAAGTCGAGCCCAGCAGTTCGCGGGTTTCGCCGTCGATCTTGCGGATCGCGTCTTCCAGTGTGGTCATCGCGTCCACCAGGTCGGCGTTTTGCGAATCGAGGAAGGTCTTGCGCTCGCGGGCGCTGGAGAGTTCATCGAGCGCGGCCAGGTTCACCGGACCCAGCGCGTTGATCTCGCGGTGCAGGCGATCAATCTCGCCTTGCAGGCCATACAGGCGCACTTCGCCCTCTTCTACCGACTTGGCCACCGCTTCCAGATCGGCCTGAGCGTCGGCCAGCAGCTGGGTGTACTGCTCCAGGCCCAGGCGCGCAGCCTGTTCCTTGAGCTGCAGATCGGTGATGCGCTGGCGCAGCGGCTCGAGTTCACGCTCGAAAGCCACGCGGCGTTCGTCGCTGGCGCGCAACTTGGCCGTGAGGTCGTCGTAGGCACTGCGCTTGGCAGCCAAGGCCTGCTCGCGCTCCATCTTGATGGCCAGCGCATCCTGCAAGCCGCCTTGAGCGGCGGCGTCGGTCAGGCGCGAGAGTTCGTCGTGGGCGCGTTGTTCTTCGGCCGCGATGCTCTGGACCTGCTGCTGCGCGGTCTCGATGGTGCGCTTGAGCTCGCCTTCACGCGCCTGCAGGCTGCGCTGGGCGAACTGCGCTTCCTGCGCCTGGCGCTCCAGGCTGCGTTGCTGCTCGCGGCACTCGGCCAGCTTGCGCTCGGCCTCGATCACGCGTTCGTCCAGGCTAGCGTGGCGCTCCTGGCTGTCGGCCAGCTGCATGTCCAGTTCTTCAAAGCGGGCTTCGGCGGTGACACGGCGCTCCTGAAGCTCTTCGAGCAGGGCATCGACTTCCGCCAGATCGCCCTCGATGCGCTGGCTCTGTTCGCGCATCTGATCGGCCAGCTGCGACAGACGCAGGGTCTCGACCTGCAGCTCGTGGGCCCGGGCCTGGGCGGCGGTGGCCTCCTGGCGCACGCCAATGAGGCGCTGCGACGCGTCGGCATAGGCCGCTTCGGCCCGCACCAGCGCTGTCCGGCTTTCTTCGGCGATCAGGGTCTGGGCGCGCAGCTGCTTGTCGAGGTTTTCGATCTCCTGTGCGCGGGCCAGCAGACCGGCCTGCTCGGAGTCCTGGGCGTAAAAGCTCACGCTGTGCGCGGTGATGGCATGCCCGGCCTGCACGAACAGCACTTCGCCCGCCTGCATCTGGCCGCGCCAGCCCAGGGCATCGTCCAGGCTGGGGGCGGTGTAGCAGCCCTGCAGCCAGTCGGCCAGCAGTGCGGCCAACCCGGCATCGTTCACGCGCAGCAGATCCGCCAGGCGGCGGCAACCGGACGGCAGGCCCGCGCGTGTCGGCACCAGCGCGGCGCCGGGCGGACTGAAGAAGGAGAGTTTGGCCGGCGGCGCATCGCTGGCGAAGGCGCGCACCATGTCCAGGCGCAAGACTTCGAGCGCACCGAGCTTTTCACGCAGGGCGGCTTCGAGCGCGTTTTCCCAGCCGGCTTCGATGTGGATGCGGCTCCACAAGCCTTCGAGGCCCTCCATGCCGTGCTTGGCCAGCCAGGGCTTGAGCTTGCCGTCGGTGCGGACCTTGTCCTGCAGCGCCTTGAGCGCTTCGATGCGGGCCGTCAGGTCGGCCAGGCGGGCAGATTCGTCATTGACCACCTGCTGGCGGTGGCGGCGGTCTTCATCGAGCTGTGGCACCTGTGCCTGCAGTTCGTCCAGACGTGCGGCCGACTCCTGTGCGGCAGCTTCGGCAGCGGCCAGGTGCTCGCGCAGATCCTGAAGCCGAGCTTCATCGGGCGTGGCCAAGGCGTTGCGGTCGGTGACCAGCCGCTCGCGGCGCTGGCCCAGCTGGCGACTTTGTTCCTCGATGCTGCGTTGCTCGGCGGCCAGCACCTGGATCTGCTGCTGCACCTGCGCAACCGAGCCCCGCTGTTCGTTGGCCTTGTTCTGCGCCTGTCGCAGGGCTTCCTCCAGATCAGGCAGCACCATGGCCTGGTCTTGAACCTGGGCCGCAAGGGTCATGCTCTGGTCTTCGGCCAGAGCGGCTTGCTCGGCCAGGGTGTCGAGCTCGGCCTGGGCCTGCTCGCTACGCAGCTGCCACTGGACCGTCTGCTCCTTGAGCTGAACGAGGCGCTGCTCGGCGCGCTGGCGCCCTTCGACCACGAAGCGGATTTCGGCTTCGAGTTTGCCCACTTCGGCACTGGCTTCGTAAAGTTTGCCCTGGGCCTGGTTGACCTCGTCGCCTGCGGCGTAATGCGCCTGGCGGATGGTTTCCAGATCGGCTTCCACATGGCGCAGGTCGGCCATGCGCGACTCGAGCGCGTTGATCGCCTGGTCCACTTCGGCCTTGACCTTGCCCTGGTCGCCCTCGGCCTCACGGCGCTTGAGGAACCACAGCTGGTGCTGCTTGAGCGTGCCCTCAGCCTGCAAGGCGTTGTAGCGCGCGGCGACCTCGGCCTGTTTTTCGAGCTTTTCGAGGTTCGCGTTGAGCTCGCGCAGGATGTCTTCGACCCGGGTCAGGTTTTCGCGGGTGTCGGAGAGGCGGTTTTCGGTCTCACGACGGCGCTCTTTGTACTTGGACACGCCAGCGGCTTCTTCGAGGAACAGGCGCAGCTCTTCGGGACGCGACTCGATGATGCGGCTGATCGTGCCCTGGCCGATGATGGCGTAAGCGCGCGGCCCCAGGCCCGTGCCCAGGAAGACATCCTGCACATCACGCCGGCGCACCGGCTGGTTGTTGATGTAGTAGCTGCTGTTGCCGTCACGGGTGAGCACGCGCTTGACGGCGATTTCGGCAAACTGGCCCCACTGGCCACCGGCGCGGTGGTCGTCGTTGTTGAAGACCAGTTCCACGCTGGCGCGGCTGGCCGGTTTGCGGCTGGTGGTGCCGTTGAAGATCACGTCCTGCATGGACTCGCCACGCAACTCGGACGCCTTGGACTCGCCCAGCACCCAGCGCACGGCGTCCATGATGTTGGACTTGCCGCAACCGTTGGGGCCGACCACACCCACCAGCTGCCCGGGGAGCAAGAAATTGGTCGGCTCGGCAAACGATTTGAAGCCTGAAAGCTTGATGGAATTGAGGCGCACGGCGGTCGACTGGAACGTGGAATGAACACCAAGGAATTCGAAACCGATTTCCGGGTGCCCGAACAGGCCCTGCCCAAGGGCCAGGACCAAAGTTCAATGTTAACCGAGAGCCATCCCGGATAATCGGGGGATGAATCCCCTTCTCTCCAAGCTGCAGCCCTACCCTTTCGAGCGGCTGCGCCAGTTGCTCGCGGGCGTCACGCCCAACCCGGCCCAGCGCCACATCAGCCTGGGCATTGGCGAGCCCAAGCATGCCACCCCACCGTTCATCATGCAGGCTCTGACCGAGGCCCTGGGCACCGGCCTGGCCGGCTACCCGGCCACTGCCGGCGAGCCGGCCCTGCGGCAGGCCTGCGCCGCCTGGGTCGAGCGCCGCTATGGCCTGAAACTTGACGCCGCCACCCAGGTGCTGCCGGTGCTGGGCTCGCGTGAAGCGCTGTTTTCGCTGGCGCAGACGGTGATCGACCCGACCCGACCCGGCGCCACCGTGGTCAGCCCCAACCCTTTTTATCAAATCTACGAGGGCGCAGCCTTGCTGGCCGGCGCCACGCCGCACTTTGTGCCCAGCGTCCCAGCGCGCAATTTCGCACCGGACTGGGACAGCGTGCCCGCCGAGGTCTGGGCGCGCACCCAGCTGGTGTTTGTCTGCTCTCCGGGTAACCCCACTGGCGCCGTGATGCCGCTGTCCGAATGGGAAAAACTGTTTGTCCTGTCGGACCAGCACGGCTTCGTGATTGCGTCTGACGAGTGCTACAGCGAGATTTACTTCCGTGAGGAGCCGCCCCTGGGCGGTCTGGAAGCCGCCGCCAAGCTCGGGCGTGGCTTTGAGCGCCTGGTTGCCTTCACCAGCTTGTCCAAGCGCAGCAATGTGCCGGGCCTGCGCAGCGGTTTTGTCATGGGCGACGCGGCCATCCTCAAGCAGTTTCTGCTTTACCGCACCTACCACGGCAGCGCCATGAGCCCGGTGGTGCAGGCCGCCAGCGTGGCCGCCTGGGCTGACGAAGCCCATGTGGTGGAGAACCGCAACCTCTACCGCACCAAGTTCGCCCAGGTCACCCCGGTGCTGGCCGATGTGCTGGATGTGAAACTGCCCGACGCGAGCTTTTACCTGTGGGCCGGTGTGCCGGCCGGTTGGCAGGGCGACGACGTCGCCTTTGCCAAGGCGCTCTTCGAAAAAGAACACGTCACCGTGCTGCCCGGCAGCTACCTGGCGAGGGAATTCAATGGCGCCAACCCCGGCCGGGGTCGCATCCGCATGGCGCTGGTGGCCGAAACCGCCGAATGCCAGGAAGCGGCCGAGCGCATCGCCCGCTTTGTCCGTGCCCACCCCCACAAGGCTTGAACATGACGACTTGCCACGACACCCTGCGCCTGGCCGAGCAGCTGATCGCCCGGCCGTCCGTCACACCCGACGACGCGGGCTGCATGGACCTGATCGCCGAGCAATTGCATCCGCTGGGCTTTGACTGCGAGTTCATCGAATCCGGTCCCGCCGATTTCCGCGTGCGCAACCTTTGGGCCAAACGATCCGGCCGCTCGGGCCAGACGCTGGCCTTTGCCGGCCACACCGATGTGGTGCCCACCGGGCCGCTGGCGCAATGGACCTCCGACCCTTTCACGCCCAGCCACCGCGGCGGCAAGCTCTTTGGCCGCGGCGCCAGCGACATGAAAACCTCGCTCGCCGCCATGGTCGTGGCCGTGCAGGAATTCCTGGCCGCCACGCCCGATCCGGATCTCGGAATCGCCTTTTTGCTGACCAGCGACGAAGAAGGCCCGGCGGTGGACGGCACCATCATCGTCTGCGAACAACTCAAAGCCCGGGGCGAGGCGCCGCAGTTCTGCATCGTGGGTGAGCCCACCTCGGTGCAGCAGACCGGCGACATGATCAAGAACGGCCGCCGCGGCACCATGAGCGGCAAGCTCACCGTCAAGGGCGTGCAAGGCCACATCGCCTACCCGCACCTGGCCGACAACCCGATCCACCGCCTGGCCCCGGCACTGGCCGAGCTGGTGGCCATCCGCTGGGACGAAGGCAATGCCTTCTTCCCGCCCACCAGCTGGCAGGTGAGCAACATCCACGCAGGCACCGGCGCAAGCAACGTGATCCCGGGCGACTGTGTGGTGGATTTCAATTTCCGCTTCTGCACCGAGTCCACGCC
>JACCDG011831791.1_pt1 | contig 30833 bp, 43 predicted proteins | sample 7442471 | NCBI WGS metagenome assembly JACCDG01 (sample SAMN15323444, study PRJNA562643) | freshwater metagenome | isolation source: river surface water | place: USA:Blue River Watershed | collected 2017-08-17 | reverse complement strand
TCTCTCCCAAAACACTACACACTTCACTTCGAATTCACACAGACTCCTCGCCGCTCTACAATGGATACACATATCCACTCAAGACCACCACGAACTCTCACTCGCCATACACGACGCACAACATATCCTAGCATTCTCTTGATCGAAAATATTTCATCCCTAAATAAAAAAAAGAGACATGGCCTTTTTTAGTGTAAATTTGATCTTATCTATTATCTATAATAATAATAGATAAGATGAACTTCTTTGAAACCACTCATTTGAAACCTTCTACATATAAAACATACAATACACATGTATTACGATGGCTCTCTTTATTTCCATCGGATCACAATGATTTATCATTTGTCTATACCCATCCCAATTATGCAGTTGTCACCCTTAGAAAGCACCTTGATAGTACCCATCAAAATAATGCTCGCACCGTTAATAGTTTTATCAAAGCTCTTATGGCAGCAGTTAAAGGAAACATCAAACTGGTTTCCCACATCGATACAAATCTTCTTAAAACTTCAACATTAAGATGGACAGAACTCCGTCAAATTACATTTAATCATGCATATACATATCGGATGGAACAATTACCATCACCCCTACAACAATATATGTCTGGTTCAACACTTACTCTTGATGATCTCATCAAATTACGCGATGCTCTTCCAGACGGTTCTATTCATAAACTTCTTATTGGATTTTACACACACATTCCTCCCGTTCGTGCAGATTACTTTGCTACTCAACTATTGCCTTTTGGACAAACACCCACTTCTCCTAATTATATATTCTACGACTCTACCCATTCACACTCCGTTATTACTGACTTTAAAACAAGTTCGTTTTATAAACAAATCACAAATGATCTTCCATCTGAATTACATCGGCAACTTATTCTATCTCTACAAAAATTTCCGCGAAATTACCTATTTGTCAATAAAAATGGAAACCCATTCACTAGAAACGGGTTTACTAAATGGGCGTCAGATAATCTCTTTCAACTCTCTAAAAAAGGCCTTACCATCACCATAATTCGACACATTTATATCTCCTCTCTGGATTTTAATTCACCCCCTTCTCTATTATTAGAAATTGGAAAGAAAATGGGTCACCAACTCTCACAACAGATGCTCTATAAATGGAAGACCAAAGATCCGACTAGTTCTGAAGATGATGAATGACCCTGATCATAATTATTCCATCGCTAAATAAAAATTGAAATAATACCACATCAAACCTTAAAGTTGTCTACTATAAACATGTCACTACGATTGAAAATTCCCATACCGTCCAAACTCAATCTTACAAATAACACTATTGATGAAGCACGTAACATGATTCACACCTTCTTCTCTGTCAATTACTCCTACGGAACATACATCGAAGATCAAATCACAATGTCAGCTACCCATCCCAATTTCCTTGACACGCTTGACATTCTTACCGATCGTATTACACGAGTACGAGAGGCACGAGGTGCTCTTCATATTCATATTTACGATGTTCCAAAAGAGGACATCAAACTTCATCATCTACGTCATTTCTGGTCACGTATTATTCCTTACGACAAATACTTCGGTTACTATAATCTAATCATCTACGCACATGGTGAACGCAGTGATACGCATCATATTCACAATCAGGCTCTCTAAACATATAGAAAAAACAGGTACAACTATTTTTTCTATCTAGTTGCTCTATTGTTATCAATCGACCTCTTCGAACGCAGAAAAATCACGATGTAACGGTGGCGGTTCTTGTTCTTGTGATTCTTCTAACTCATGTGACTCCTGTGGTAGGGGATGTGATGGTGATGGCTCTGGGGGAACAATGACAACAGTGTTAACAGGTTCTTCTGCTGGAGGAATGATAACAACTGTATTCACAGGTACTTCTGTTTGCGGAGATTTCACTGCAATCGACGAATAATCGCTCGGCATCGATCTTTGACGTGTCACTCGTGTGCGTCTCGACTGTCTTTGATTGGCTGAAGAATCAGAATGTGTATCATCCATATCATACTGTGATTTACGATCAGGTACTCGATATTTCTCTTTTATCGCTCGCAACTCTGCGATATGTTGTAATTCATACGTAAGCTGATCTCGTTCGAATTTTCTCTCTGCCACGTATCGTTCCAAATGATTATGTAATTGTAGAGCATGTTCTTGTTCATTATTTGCTCCCATGATCTTTATTCCAGGAATATTAGAAAAGACAGGAGGTAATGACACGCTCGACTCATTATATTCTGGACCCATCAAATATTTTTTACGAAATTGCTGAATAATATCATTATCTAACAATTGTGCCACCTCCATCAGATTCTTAAATTTCACTTTGATCACGTCCAACAAGATTTTCGCAGGTTGGCGCTGTTTTCGTCGAAGCGACAATTCGATCTTGATTTCGTTTGAAATTTGGGCAAATTGAAGCGAACAAATACGATGATTTTCACTTCGTTCATTCAGTTTCATATACGACGTGATACTCTTCATAATCGATACAAATACACTTGACGCTCCTAAGATAATACCAGTATATGGATAATTAATACCGATACCTGTGATGAATCCGATCACAGCTGTAAGAATAATGGATGGGATGTTCAACATATCAAATCGATACTTATATTTAATATACGACATTTGATGAAGAATCGAATAGACTTGCGAGTGTTCGCCGTTTTCTTTTAATAATTGCTCAAATTCTGAGTTGTAATCGATCTCGATCGTGTCGATTTCTTCATGTGAATCATCGTCGTCATCTGCTGGCATTTATGTATATCTACCTTTGATTGTTTATGTTGATTTTAATTCTCCCTTTTTATTATAATGAAACCTCCGCGTCTCATTCATATCTCCAAAACAGGCGGACAGGCCATCTCAACTGTCGCATTAGAACAAGCCAATCTTCGTTGGGGCATGTTTGATGAAGAATATGGATGTGGAATGTCATGTCATCGATTATTATCCAATATTCAAAAAAAAGACATCATTGATAAACATGACTGGTTTATGGTAGTACGAAATCCATACGAAAGGTTTGTATCGCAATATAATTGGCATGCTACCTGGCGCAAAGAGCAGATCGGTATCAATGAATACTTGTGTCGAGAAATAGCATTGATTGATTCAGACATGAACAAAAAAGGATATCAATTTACAGAACAATATCGTTATCTAGAAGAACAATACAATATCAAGGTTCTGCGCTTTGAAAACTTAGAAGAAGAGTTTAATCAATTGATGAAAGAGCATGGCTACAATATTGTTCTTAACAAGAAAGTTAATGTATCCACAAAATTGGCTTGTTTAGTCGATCTCGCTCCTACAACAATCGATCTGATTAACACCGTGTACGAAAAAGACTTTACAACATTCGGTTATGAAATGATTCATTGAAGGGCTTGTTGCTTCTCTTTCTTCTGCTTACGATATTGACGCTGATATTCTTGTTGATATTCCTTACGAGTTTTCTCTTGATTGAGAACTACCACTTTTTCCGTATTTTCTACCACGGTGTTTACTGGCTCTGCATATGTTTCTGCTTCTTTTGCATAAACGGTATCATCGATGACAATATTCTTTGGAGCAATGCGAGGATTCTCTTTGATCACAACAACTTCTTTTTCGATCTTGATCGGTGTAGAATTGATCTCGCGCAACAGATTGTTTTCTTTTTCTAGTTCCGCGATCTTATCTTTTAGAAGAGCGATCTCAGATACATAGATCAATGCGTCTGCATGCATCATATCCACAAATGGTTTTAATATAAATACGGAACTAACGTGTGACATATCTGTATCAATATAGTAATAAGGGTTTATATTCAGATTGTAAATAAAAGATACGGTAAATTATCTAAATAGTGTATATAGATGTCGTCTCCTTCTGGAACTAATTTTAGTACGGTTTCTATCTCAGGAGCATGGCGTCAAAAAGATGTTGGCTCCGCAAAACGTATGTATCGTTGGAAACGATGGTCAAACAATGCAGTTGGAGGAAAAGCATGGTCAATTGTTGGATCAAATGATCAGGCTACATGGTATTTGGTGGATCGTGCATCAAATAAAGATACAAATAATAACACAGTCGAAGTAATTGTTAATTCAAATTATAGCCAATATAGTTATCGATATTATCGATGGATCGAGGAAGAAATGACAACTGGAACATCATATGTTCTTAATCATTTTTTTGGCTGGTATGATCAAAATGGTAATTTTTTAACGTATGATCAATCATTTACCACCTCGTCAGGTACAGGCGATGTTACACCTGGTGGAAACTCTTCTTCGGTATTTGATACTACATTTAGTACATATAATTGGCAACAGTCTAATAATTATCTTTCAACGGGAGCATACACTGGTTCAACTGTGATGACTATATATGATCCTACACAGCCGCAGGCAGGACCACCAAGTGCCCCTACATCATTATCAGCATCCGCACTAGATCAGAGCGTATCTATTTCTTTTATACCTGGTTCAGATGGAGGTAGTGCCATTACTAATTATAAATATTCGATTGATAACGGGACATCTTATGTCGAATTTAGCCCTCCTGTCACATCAAGTCCTGTTATTATTTCTGGTTTAACAAACGGTCAATCATATAGTATTAAACTGCTTGCAGTAAACGTAAATGGTGACGGTACTCCATCAAACACCGTTACTGTCACACCACATACTGTTCCTGATGCGCCGACTAATCTTGTTGCATCGTATAACGGTTCTGGCTCTGTATCCATCTCATTTACACCAGGATCAAACGGAGGTATGACGATTTCAAATTATCAGTATTCAATTGATTGTGGTGTATCATTTACACCGTTGAGTCCGATCGATGGAATTTCGCCAGTCACTATCAGTGGTCTAACAAACGGACAAACCTATTGTATCGAACTCAAAGCCGTGAATAGCGCAGGTGCAGGTATCGCATCTTCTTCTGTAGAATACACCGCATCTGGTTTACCTGGTGCTCCAACATCCATTACATGGTCCGATGTTTACAATGGTACTATTTCTGTATCATTTGTATCTGGCTCATCAGAAGGATCCCCCATTTTAAATTATAAATACTCGCTTGATGAAGGAAATACATTTACCGTGTTAAATCCAATTGATTCATTAAGTCCTATTACAATCACTGGCCTTACTCAACGAACTAATTACAATCTTGTGCTACAGGCCATTAACGCGAATGGAGATGGTACGCCATCTGATCCAGTTGCTTTGTACTATATGTGCTTCCTTGAAGGTAGTAAGATTCTATGCTATGATCCCGATGCGAAAAAGGAAGTCGAACGCCCTGTTGAGTCTCTTCGCAAAGGAGATCTCGTTAAGACTACCATGGACGGCTATAAGGCTATCGATACCATCGGTACCAGCAAGATATACAATCCCGCTAATTTGATGCGTTCTAAAAACCGTCTATACAAGTACTCTAAGGAAAACCATCCTGAACTGAAAGAGGATCTTGTTATTACAGGATGTCATGCAGTCCTTGTCACGGAATTATCTGATGAAGAGCGCCGTGATCTGATCGATATCCAGGGTAAAGTATACGTCACCGAAGATTACTATCGTTTGATTGCCTGTGTCGACAAACGTGCTCAGCCTTATGAGAAAGAGGGGTTATTCAACATCTGGCACTTTGCCTTAGAGAACGACAACTATTACTTCAATTACGGCATCTATGCTAATGGTCTCAAGGTGGAAACCGCATCAAAACGCATGATGAAGGAAATGTCTGGCATGGATCTGATCCAGTAAATGGATAGATCTTAAATATCATTGTTTTATCTTGTTATAGATAGAACCATGACTTCTCAGATCAATGGCGAGTGGCTACAGTATCAATTGCCTACACAGGTGGTTATCAATTACTATCAACTTGCCGCCTACGTATCACTTCCCAACGCAGAACAACCCTATTCGTGGGCGTTAATTGCATCAAATGACGGCAGTACATGGAATACGATTGACACACGTGGTGGTCAAAGTGCGGTCTACTGGGAAAGTAAGGGAACGGGTCCGACTCATTATCGTACTTACACAGTTCCAGATAATACAACAGCCTATCAATACTATCGTATTATCATTTCCTCCACCGATCCAAATGCGAGCCCTGTCGGCCAATTGACACTCTACGCATTCAATCTCATTTCTGGAGGAACCCTTGATCAAGCGGGCTTTTTACAGTCCGGTTCAGGTGGCACCGTGTATCCCGATGAAACACTTACATCTCCCTCACAAAATGGATACGTTGCCAGTCAATCTGCTAATTGGTTTGTTACACGATTCAGTGTACCTGATACATATCGTCACTTCGGTCTCTATCTATTATCTGCTAATCGACAACAAACGTTTGGTTCCATTGATGCCAATATTTATTTAAGTATCAATTATTACATCAATACACTCACCTCTGCTCCCTACGCATCTGGATATGATCCACTCTATAATGCCCCTATTGTTCCAGGTGAATGGCTTCAAATGAATCTGCCTCTTTCTATCGTACCCTCTTACGTACAAATTGCTGCAACCTATCAAACTGCCCCTTACAACGTCGTTCTTCTTGGTTCCATCGATGGAACGTATTGGATTCCTATTATTACCATTTCAGATAATCAAGAAACTGGATATAATGGGACAGTATCGTATCTGACGGCTCAGTGCGATACGGATGTCTCCTATCAATATTACCGTCTCTCCATTCCGATTGGAGATCTTAGTTATACCGTTCCGATTTCTATCATTGGATTCAATCTCATTTCGGGTGGAGCAGTCGATTCCAATGGGTTTTTGATCAGTGGTTCAGGTGGTACCGTGTATCCCACTGAAACACTCACCTCTGCGTCTCAAAATGGATACGTTACCTCTCAATCCTCTGGATTCGATACGTTTCTTGATGCGGATGGTAATTCAATGGGAGGATGGTACATTTTAAGCGTAAATGCTTCCAATCAATCCCTCAATTCGCTTGTGAATACGCGTGCAACCATGTCTAATTACGCTGGATTATACGATGATGCTGGATACTATAAGGGAAATATCTCTTCTCCTCTTCCTTATGCTACTACTACCTCAAATTTTGTACCCCCTCCTAATCCAATCTGTTTCTTGGAAGGATCAAAGATTTTATGTTACAACTTGACCACTTATAAGGAGGAATATCGACCGATCGAGACTCTTCGCAAGGGGATGTTTGTAAAAACACTGCTCCACGGATATAAACGCATTGATCTGATCGGTCATAGTAAGATCTATAATCCTGGAAACTCCATGCGTAGCAAGTATCGTCTCTACCGATGCTCCAAAAAGAACTATCCCGCCTTGATCGATGATCTGATCATTACTGGATGCCATTCTATTCTTGTTCAAAAGCTGTCTGATCAGGAAAGAGCCGATGTAATCGAAGTTCAGAATGCGACCTTTGTCACTGATCATTTGTACCGACTTCCTGCTTGCGTTGATCATCGATCTGATCCGTTTGAACAGGAGGGGCTTTTTACGATCTGGCACCTCGCTTTGGAACACGACGATCCCTATGTGAATTATGGTATTTTTGCGAATGGCCTACTTGTTGAAACGACGAGTAAGCGAATGATGCTCGAACGATCTGGTATGGATCTGATTGAGTAAGAATGATGAATTCTAATCAAATAAAAAACAGGACGGCTTGCTTTTTATTTGCTTTTCACTGTATAAATGTTGTACTTAATGATAGGCCAGCCAGGCGGATTCCAGGATGCACCGCGCCACAGATGCTTGTGATGATTCTTCTTCTTGTAGCGAGTTCAGGCACGCGATGATGGACTCTTTTGAGCCATCAATGAAGAGAAGACGGGCAAGCAAGTCTTTGAATTGTGTGGCAATGTCATCAAAATCCTCTGGTGCGACGCTAATAGGAAGCTTTTCAACAAGACGCATGAAGTGTGGTTTGATGAGATTGAGTTCAGGATGACATAGGTCGCCGTCACATTCATGACAAACGTGCATTCCAAACTCTGGACGGCATGGCGCGGCATCGGCCCCACAGAACCGACATGTATCGGCAGATACGCCGCACTCTTCGCAAAACATCTTGGAGTACAGGTGAGGCATGGACTCTTTCTTAGTGTTCGCGTTGTATTATATTACATAGAGTATGATTTCAATTTTTATGAACTTATTTAACGACTACGAGTCTTTCTCTTATTTTTTGTTCGCTTTGACTTTTTTGTTCGCTTTGACTTTTTTGTGCGGCAGCGTCTTCCACCCGAATTTGGCGCTTCTAATTCATTCACATAATTAGGAAGATTTCCATCAGCATCACACATAAGAATCATTTCATATGGAACCAAACATGTGGCATTTTCATGTGTGAAAGAGTGTAATATCTTATCTCCATTTTTATTACGAATTGTAATAGGACTTGAAAGCAACACGGTAATATGATATCGTCGCTCATAATGGTCTGGACGTTGTGAATGAGCGCGAAAGTAATCTTGATTAATTGTAATGCTTATGGCACGTAGTACTCCTCTTATAGAAGAATAATTAGGCACTTCAATATCATTATTACCTTCGTCGTTCTTGGCACCAGTGTTATATCGAATTTTATGAAATGCATTAAAAGGTTGATATGACACATTACTGTTCATTATAGGAGACACAAAAATTTGCTCATTTGGCATACCAATGGCGGCTAGAGTCTGAGAATTGGTTAATGTGAATACAGTATCTTTATCCCAATTCCAATTATTATGATTTAGCAAAAGCGACGTATTTCTATTAGAAGTATGGGTTTTATTACTAGTATAACCAACAATAGGATGTAGCATAGGAGGACCATTGAGCCCGAACTGTGCTACATGTATCGCTTCCATACGTTGTCTGACTACATCCTCTCGTTCGAACGGAGGACGAAAACCAATACTTTCTGCTAGCGCCTCAGCTTCAATCCATTGATGTAGCTTTTGTGAAAAGGTTTGTCCTCCTGGAAATGGATGAATACACGACATTTTACTATAAATATCTTCATATACAGCCTCAAGTATAGTATTATTCACAATTCCTTTATCTCCCAATAAATCACTCGGCTGTAATGGCTCATACAGTGCTTCTCCATGATTATTCAAAGTTGACAGCACTAATCTAGCACCTATAATCAAATCCTTATCATCTCCAGACAATGTTTTAAGAAACTTATCAGTTAGCGATGATATAGACATACGACTATCACATTCAATTGTAGTCATATCACCTGTCATAGATTTAATATGAACATTAAATTTAGGAAAAGCGTTTACTGCTAAACTGCCATTATTTAGTCTAGAAGACGAAGATGCCATTCTATATACTTATAGATACGAAAAATATATGATCTCTTTTTTGATAAAATAACCCGTACTATTTATGATTTATGAACCGTCTATTACTACATCAAAAAAGACCCTGTCAGGTTCTCTTTGATTTGATACAATTTATCATTTTTACGATTGGGTATATAAATTCATGTGCTCTCTTTGCTTCTTACCAATATTTGGTTCGGATGTCCTCGATGAGGGACATGGCGATGTGAATGTGACCCTCAATGTACATGTCAGACATGTTGAAGGGGTCGAGTTTGTGCGACTTTTCGATGAGCAGCTCCTCCAGAATGTTCAGTTTCTCCCACACATCCTCGCGGAATCCATCAACTGACTCCATCAGGATGGGAGTGTCGCGCACATATTCGTAGAGGTGGATGAGTTTCTCGAGACGTTCTGCGTAGGTGTTCACCTTAGAAACCTCTTCCATGAGGTGATTCTTGCGGTCAATTGCCTGATTCACCAGAATCATCTTGATTCTGTTCTCTTGGAAGCGGGTCGGGTAACGGTGAGACATGGATGGCTTGGTTGCAGGCTTGTGTTTGACTCCTTGTTGTGTCATGTGCGATTTCAATTTTTATTACAAGAAAAAAAGGGTTTCCCCATTTTTCTTCTTTTTTTCTTATTATTTGTTCTTTAATAATATTTCTGTCGAATCATGTTCATCAGGTTGTGAAGACGAGCGATGTTTGTTCGAGTGCCGAGGACGTACATATCAATGTCAAGTGTGGAAGGAAGACGCATCAGCGCATCGGTCAGCTCTTTGTCCAACTGAACCATCTTGTGCCACACGGTATCTTTCATGCGGAGGTGGGTCGTGAGTAGGACGGGGTGTTCGTACAAATATTCGAACAGTTTGATCGTTTCGGTCACCTTGTCCAAGGTGGACATGCTCGCGGATATGCGGGCGAGAAAGTAATTCACGATCTTGCTGGAAGCTTCTTGTTGCCTCATCAGTTCGTCTCGTACCACGTCTGTTTGGGTTGCCGCCGCTTGGCGCTGCGGTGCTTGGATTGGCGCTGGTTGTGCGGCATGCGCCTTCTTCAGTTGGAAGCGGGTCGGGTAACGATGGGACATGATAGCGTGGATTTGTGGGAGAGTATGACTTCTTTTAGGGCCGTGTGTGATTTCAATTTTTTAAGTGACCTTCAGCCGCTCAAAGCGGAACGCGGGTATACAAGAAAAAAGGGTTACCCCTCTTTTCTTTTTCTTTTTTTACTAGTATTTCTTCTTATTGATTCATTTTGACGAGGAACTCCTCAAGTGTTTCCTGGAGTTCGAACAGCTTGTCCTCGCGGGCGTATCCGCATTCGCCTCGAAGGATTCGTTCGATCTCGAACGGAATGTCGTCCAATAATTCGGTTGTCTTCCTTTCAATCACCCGACACAGTCGTTCGTAAGACTTGATGAACTCTGTGCAAGTTTGAAGGTACTTGTACAAGTTGATCAATGCTTGGAGATTGGCAATGCCACGCGGATTCGCGAAGCACTGCTCTTGGAGTTTTTTGATGGTGATGGTGGTACATTTGTCTTGGAAGCGAGTACGGTAGACCGTACGAACAGGAGTCTTCTTGGAAGACGCGATCTTGGCTTGGAAGCGAGTGTTGTAGCGGTGCATGGATGACTTGGTAGAGCGGGTTGATTGTCTTTGTGGCCAGAACCTTCTTCAATTTTTATATATGAAAAAGAAAAAAGGGTTGCCCCTCTTTTCTTTTTATTTTTCCTTATTTTTTTAGTGTTTCTTCTTATTTCTTCTTACCAATACTTCGCGCGAAGCCACTCCATCTGGTCAAGGAGTTGGATGACGAGGCCTCGGAGGTGCCAGAACTCACTGGTCTGCCCAAGTGTGGCAGGAAGAGTCTTCAGTTTGGCCAAGAGCGTGACCTCCTGCTCGTTCATCTTCGCCCACGTAACGGCACGGAAACGCTCGTAGTTCGTCAGCAACTGCGGCTCGTCGTACAAGTGCTGGTACAGCAAGAGGATGAGCTCGAGTTTCTCCACGAGAGCAGGCGTCTTGTCGATGAGCGTAAGCAGTTCGCGCGAGTACTCAACGGTTTTCGCCAGAGCGGCCTCTGCTTCCGCAGCACGGCGCTTTTCCGCTCGTATTTTCTCCAAAGCGGCAGCCTCTTCAGCGAGACGCTGTTGTTCCGCCTGGATTTTCTTCGTTTGGAGGCGCGTCTGGTAGTGACGCGTAAGGGCGGCTTGGAGTTGTTTCGCTTGAAACGTGGCTTGGAAGCGGGTCGGGTAGCGGTGAGACATGGATGGCTTGGTTGATGCAGGCTTGTGTTTGACTTCTACTTAGGCGGCAGCTCCCTTCAAATTTTTTTCAAGACCATGCGGCAGTGGTGCTGCGTTTTGTTCGTTCTATGAAGTCTTCCTTATACTTATTAGGGGTTGAAAGGACGACGATGCCATAAGAAGCGCCCCACAAAAAAAGAGGTTTCCCTCCCTTTTTGTTTTTATTTCGTTGGGCTTGTGTTTTCATTGTTTAAAGGGCATTGAGCTCCGCATCTTTCTTGTCGCAGTAGGCGGCCCATTTCGCGTAATGATCCTCGTCGAGCTCATCCGCAAGATGAGCGCACTCTTGAAATTCTATGTCGAAGTAGAGAGACGCGTAGGTGATTTGTTCGGGTGTGACGGGCACGGGCTGGAAGGGTCCAAGAAGTTCCTCCCATTTAGTCTGCGCCTTAGGGTCGCCGAGTTCGGCCCAAGGACAGCGCTCCTGGAGCGCAAGCCAGCAGGCTTGGACGCAAACAGGGTCTTTCTCGTCGTACCAAGGACAGTTATCCTCCATCGCAATGGCAAATTGCATGGCGTTCTCCTCGTCCTCTTCCGTGGGCGCGCCAGGGAAGGGCATGACGGTATTGACAGGAATGTCTTGAAGCGCTTGAAAGAGTGCGAGGCGGCGAAGAGGGTCGAGGAAGTAGGGGAGTCCATACTCCCGACCGCAGTGGACGCAACGCTCGATCTTGTTGGAGCGCCAGTAGCGGTCGCAGTAGGAGCACTGGAGAATGAGAGAGCGGATGTCGAAGGTGGTTTGCATGGCTTGGATGTCTTGGATGGCTTGCGGTTACTTGTGTTTGGTTTCTCTCTAACGAAACTCTGCGTTCAATTTTTTTAGAGATCAAGAAAAAAGGGTGCTCCCTTCTTTCTTCTTTGAACTTTTTTAATTTTTATTCTTGTTTCGTTGGGTTTCTTGTGGTCGTGCCGTGTACCTACAGCTCAATCACCTCAGGGCAGAACGTCCCCTTCTCGTCAGATGACCAGCGGTAGTCGTGCTCGAAGAAGGCCATGGCGAGGTTGGCTTTGAGGCTCGATCCGCCGTACAAGCAAATGTCTCTGTGGCAGGCTTGAATGATCTTGCGGTTCTTGTAGTCGTACCACGGTGCGTACTTGCGCAGAAGGACACGGAACTTCCCGAACTCGTACCCACTCTGCGGCTCAGTCAAGGAGAGCCCAATCAGTTTCTGGCAGCCTACTGCATCGAAGAGGTCCTTGAACTGCCCCATCTCAAGGAGCAAGCGGGTGCCCACTCGGCAGCCGCACTTCGGGCAGAGTGAGGCCACGTGGGAACGCCAGATGGTCTCGCACTTGCTGCAGGAGACGAGCGGATGGGCGATTCCCTTGTCGGCTTGGGACTCTTCTGTCGGCATCTGAGGGGCAGGGAAGGCGTGGATGGCTTCGATGGATTGCATGGAATGCTTGCGGGAGGGCTTGGAATGCTTGCGTGGCTTGTGGTTGGTTTCTCTCTAAGGGAGGCGCGTTCTTCAATTTTTATTTTAAGAATGGACAACAATGTTCTTCCTTGACATAAGGACAAAGAAAAAACAAGGGGTCTCCTTGCTTCTTCTTTGTTTTTGATGATTTTCTCTTGTTTCTTACTTCTTGCCCCACGGACGCGGCGTGAGATCCTCTCGCAGAGCATCCTCCACATCATTCGCCCACATCGTATAGAAGGATGCAAGCTCGAACACGTCAATCTCCGCATGTGTCACATCCAGAACAATGTCCTTGACGGCAGGGAAGCATGCAGCGAATCGGTCACGGGCCGCAATGCTCTTGGCGATGAATCTTTCGTTGGGCGGATTGTACTTGTCGGCACTCAGCTTCAGGTGCTTGATTTCTTCCAGGTTGTCCTGGCTGATGCGGATTTCGTGGACGAGCCACATCATGTCGTTTGCCATCGCATTGAGGTTCTTGATAAACGCTGTCCGTGCCTCCGCGGACGTGCGAAACTCCTCGAGCGGAGTCTGCTCCAAATGGAGCGTGTAGGCGGCGATGCGCTCAAACACTTCGTTGGAAGAGTCGTAGTAGGCCATGGATTGCTTGCGTGCTTGGAATACTTGTGGGCTTGTGTTTGGTTTCTCTCTAAGGAGACACATCGTTCAATTTTTTTATAGAACACTGCTGCCTAGTGTGTTCTATGAACTCCTCCTTAGAGATCCACAAAAAAGAGGTTCCCCTCCTTTTTTGTTTTCCTTTGGGCTTTTTTATTGTTTCGTTGGGTTTCATATGGTCGTATTGTACACTTACTGCTGAATCACCTCAGGGCAGAACGTCTTCTCGTCATCAGAGGCCCGCGCCCACTCCTCCTTGAAGAAGCGAATGGCGAGCGCGACTTTGCAGCTCGCTCCTCCGCTTGTGCAGAGGTTGTTGTGGCAGGCTTGAATCATCTTGCGGGATGTCCTGTCGTACCACGGCGCGTACTCGTCGAGCAGGGCGCGGAACTCATCCAGCGCCCATGCCAACCCCTCACGGGTGTACGAGGAACGAACCTCTCTCTGGTCGTGCGCGGCGTCATGCAGGTCGATGCGCTGGTCGTAGTCCAGAAAGAGGATCTTGCCGGTATCGAGGGCGCATGTCGGGCAGAGAGTGAATGCGCGGGAGCGCCAGACGGTCGCGCACTCGCCGCAGGTGCGGAGCGTGTGGGCGATTCCCTTGTCGGCTTGGGACTCCTCCGTGGCTTGGATCGCACGAGCCTTCAAGTCCTCCACAGTGAGTGGGACGTATTCGGTGGGCACAAAGGGCTGCGCATTGATGGGCTGGGCAACTGCCTGGTTGGCCTCAAGGGCCTCAAGGGCCTGGACGAGTTGCATGGCTGGAGTGGCTTGGATGGTTTGCATGGCTTGCTTGGATGGCTTGAGTGGCTTGCGTGGCTTGCGTGGGTTTGGTTTCTTCTTAGAGGGCCACGACCCTTCAATTTTTTTACATCCATTGAGATGTCATACACCAGTGTGTTCGTTCTACGAACTCGTCCTTGTTGAAAGAAGAGATCCACAAAAAAAAGAGGTTTTCCTCTTTCTTTTTTTTTGTGAATGTGTCTTTTTAGTGTTTCGTTGGGTTTGTTCTTTTTAGTGTTTCGTTGGGTTTGTTCTTTCCAATTTTTAGTGGGATTTTGTGATTTTCTCTTTTACCAGCTAGGGTGCTGGAGGTCGTACTGCTCGTCACGCTCCTGGTACTGAATCACCTCAGGGAAGACCGTCTTCTCCTCCTCGGGCGCGAACGCGTAGTCCTCCTTGAAGAGGGCGATGGCGGCGGGTGTGGCGAGGTGCGTTCCCATCCGCGCGGAAACGTACTCGTAGCACGCCTGGATCAACTGGCGCGAGTTGATGTCGTACCACGGCGCCTCCTCGCGGAGGCGGTTGCGAAATCTCCACACCTGGAGATCCATCTGCTCCTCGGTGTAGCACTCCTTGTACTCCAGCTGGTACATGGCCACGAACAGGTTCGAGGTCTGGCGGGCGGTCAGGCTCATACGATAGCCCTCGTCCTCGCCGCACATCGGGCAGCGAGAGCGTCCGTGGGAGCGCCAGACGGCGTCGCATTCGCCGCAGGAGACGAGCGGGTGGTCAATTCCCTTGTCGGCTTGGGACTCCTCCGTGGGCTCAACGGGGAGTTGGTAGAGGTCGGTTTGGGCGGGTTCGGCGGCTTGGATGTCTTGGATGTCTTGGATGGCTTGCATTGCTTGCGGGTGGCTTGGTTGGCTTGTGTCGTCGGTTGCGCGGGTTTGGTTTCTCTCTAAGGGGTCCCCTCCTTTCAATTTTTTTCTAGATTTGACACATTTTCACAGGCGCGTAGACCCCCTCCCCCCTCCTTTGACATAAGAAGGATACTGGGGTACCCCCCCCTCACTTAGCCTAGAACATCAAACTCTATTAAAAATTGACACCCTTGTCAAAGGAGGGTACCCCCTCCCCCCTCCTTTGGCCTAAGAAGGGGAGGGGTGCCCCCCCTTGCCCGCCTCACGGAAACGGTCAAACCTGAAATAAAATTGAAGGGCATGGGGTCCTTAGAGAGAAACCAAACCCGCGCAACCGAACGAGCAAGCAATCCACGCAATCCAAGCAACATGTCGAACATCCAGAACATCACCGAGCAGTTCAAGGGCCTCTCCGTTGAGGAGCTCCTTGCCATCATCACCGCCGCCGCCGCCGAAGCCAAGAAATCCGCGAAAGCCGTCGCCAAAGCGCCCAAGGAGGCCAAGGAGAAGAAGGGCAGCATGCCCAAGGGTAGCGTCCCGCCGCAGCTGGTCAAGCCGCGCGCTTGGGTGAACTTCACCCTTCAGCACGCCAACAACTTTGGCTGGGAGTCCTTTGAAGTGAAGGGCCAGACGGAGCCGATGGCGGCATCGGTTCTGGTCGACGGCAAACCCGTGTTCGAGGCGACGGGCAAGCCGATGAACAACAAGCAGGCCATGTCGCTGTCCAAGGTCCGTTGGGACCGCAAGGCGGGCAAGGGCACTCGCGAAGACCTCTACAAGGAGTTCGAGGCGCAGCCCGAGTGGCTGGTCGAGGCCGCTGCGGCCAAGGAGGCCAGTGTTGCGCCTGAGGAGTCGGCGTCCGCCTGCTCCGTGTCCGAGGTCGAGGTCGAGGTCGAGGCTCCCAAGGCCAAGAAGGCGGCGGTGCCCAAGAAGACCGAGGAGGAGAAGAAGGCCGAGAAGGAGGCCGCCGCCCTCAAGAAGGCCCAAGAGAAGGAGGCCGAGAAACTCCGCAAGGAGGCCGAGAAACTCGCCGCGAAGGAGGCAGCGGCCGCCGCGAAAGCCGCTGCGAAGCAGCCGGCAGCTCCCAAGGCCAAGAAGGCGGCCGAGAAGGTCGAGGAGAAGAACGAGGCGGTTCCCGCGTTCGACCACGAGGATGACGGATTCGCGCACCCGTGGGACTTCAAAGGAAAGAAGTTCCTTCGCGACTATGAGGGCAACATGTGGTTCCGCATTGACGACCCCGTGACCGGTGAGGCGTCGAGCGCCGGCTGGGCGGGCAAGTACGACAAAGCGACCAACTCCATTGACGACTCTGCTGAGGAGCCCGAGCTTGAGGATGAGTAAACCAAGAAGAAACACTAGAAAAGAACAAACCGACTAAACAATAGAAACAAGAAGAAACTGACTAAACAATAAAAAGAAGAAACAAGAAGAAAAAGGGCGAAAGCCTTTTTTCTTGATCAAAAAAAAATTTGATAACTGTGATCGGCATAGGAGAAGTCAAACCAGCTGCTCTCCAAGATGTCCATGAACCAAATCGTATGGCGCCCCGCGAAGGAAGTCCTTGATGAGGAGGACGCGCTCGCATTCAAGCCGCCAACCTGTATGTATGGATCCGTCCTCTATCCCATCCGCAAGGAGGGCGAAGTCCAGCCGCCCACTCCACTCATCGACGTCAAGGACTTGCCCGCCTCACAATGGCGCAAGGAACAAGAACTGCGCCGCAACGCACCCTTTGGAACGCGCGTCCTTCTTCGCCGCCGCCTCCACGATCTCGTGGCGGGAGACGTGGTCCAAGACACCATGATGGTCCGTGTCGACAAGCCATGCGAATGGGAGACGTACCACGTATTCTACTTTGAACACGAATCGTCTCCTCTCCCGCTTCACACAAAAAAACGCAAATTCACCTAAGCTCACACAATCAAAAAACATTTCACACTTAGAAAATAATTCAAACTACACACAAGGAGAGGGAACTCCTTTTTTAAAGTAGAGTTCTAGTTACAATCATGGCAAGGTCGTTGCCATGGACTGAAGAAAAAAATTGAAGCACCGTGCGTCTAGAAGGAAAGACAAACCCACGCCACCGAACTCCACCAAGCTATGAACTCCACCAAGCACTCCATGACCGCTCTCTACAACACGCTGCGCAATATGGCCTTCCAGGACCCTATCATGACTGCCATCGCGACCGGCAAGATGTCATGGGCTGACGCCTGGACAGAGCAGGACGAAGCCAACTACCAGAATTACATGACCCAAGGCGAGGTCGCGGAGATGATGAATCAATTCCGCGAGGCGATGACCCGCGAGAACGAGAAGAAAAATAAGAATGGACGCGGTGTCCATTGGAACGACAGCGTCGAGGTGTTCGATGTGCCGTCTGAACCCATCAAGACGCGCTCCGCTCCGATGCAGGTTCAGCAAGTCACGACGACTGTGCTGTTCAACCCGAACCAAATCAAGACGCTCATCGCTCGCAATCTGCCGCGCGATGTGACATCGGACGAGCTGCGCGCGCTCTTCGAGAAACACGGTCCCATCCGTGACACCTACATTCCCAAGAATCTAGACACAAACAGCCCTTACTACGGGACTATCAAGGGCTTTGCCCTCATCAAGTTCATGAGTCACACCGACTCCACTCGTGCGTTCGTTGCGGAACAGACGCGCTTGTGCCTTCGTGGAAAGATGATTACCATCGAATTTGCCAAGGAGGACCGTTAGACCACTAAAAATAGATAGACAGAAATACAAAGAAACAATAGAAAAATAAGAAAAAAAGAGGCGTAAGCCCTTTTTTCTTGCTAAAATTGAACAGATCATCGATCGATATGATACATTGACCTATCATGCATCCCTTTTCCAAACTCCGTTGTAATGAGTGTGATGCCGCATTCCAGTACTATCAATGTGTATACGCTGATCAGCAATGTGAGCCGTGTACACGGTTTCATACATGCCCTACCTGTCACACTCCTGCCTATTACGCCGTCATAAACCTCTTCGAGCAAGAGGAACTACTCGATATCGTCGATCACATCTCCCAATTTAAATCGGACGATCACCTTGAGGTCATGAAAGAACTTTCTTCCTGTCTTTCTTATACTACATGGTTTGAACATACCCATCCTCTCATGGAAGCATGCCTCAATGCTCTGCCTGAACATGAACAAATCGTGCGGGCCTATCTAGAACATATCTATGAGCAAGTGTATGAAAAGACTTTATAATTCGATGTGGAAAGCAATAGGGAAAAGAGGCGGCGGCCTTTTTTATTCGGTCTAAAATTTGAATAGTAATGTATGTATGAAATCATGTACACACACTCATGTCTTCCTTTGGTGTTGGATTCATGGGTATCCATGCGGGTATTTATATGAACGTCTATGATATTACTCCTACTGATACGCTTTCTCAGGACGATTTCAATGGAATGATTCACATTCTTCGTACCGAATTACTGGAGCCTCTTCAAGCCGATTGTGAGGATTTCCGTTTCCGCTCCACGATGTACGACCTTCAAGACATGTTTGGCGAAGCGGCTGCCGTTTCACTTAGTGAATTAATGACACATTCAACTGTCGAGATGGCCATTCGCACTCTTGCGTGTGATTCGCAAGACATCATTTTCCGTACCCAGCGTGACGGTGAGCAACATGATATTAGACTTCGAGAGGAAGGATCTATCACACGCCTCCAACAATTACTTGAAAACAATGGCTTTATTTAAAAAACACGAAATTTGACGAATGAAATATCAATATATGAAGACATACCGCCATGAACCATACCTACTTCTGCTGCAATTCCACGTGCCCCAATGCTTCCAATGCTTCTCATCAACTGATGACGTGCGGCCGATGCCGACTCTCCTGGTATTGCGATGGAGTATGCCAGAAAGTGGACTGGCCTCATCACAAACGCGAGTGTCGCGAACAGGCGCAACAAAAAGCAGAGAAGGACCTGTTTGCCTCCATTGGAAAACGTATCGGATGCGATACCGATACACACACCTACGAACAATTCAAAGATTTCATGGTACACGAATCACAGAACTACACCGCACGAACCACTCAAGAATACATCGAAGACTGGCTTGGCGGCTGGTACACCGATGACCGCGAGCGCAAGGAGATGCTTCGTTCGATGTTTCAGACAAACGGCCTGAAATGGTCACTAGATGCCTACCAGTTGTATCTGGATTGGACCGCCGACCTGAAAGGCAATCGTTACCAGAAAATGACCGAATTTATCAAAGCCACTCATTCACTGTTCTAACTCATTCTATATAAAAAACGGGCGAAAGCCTATTTTTTATGTATAAAAATTGATAAAAAGAAGTATATTGTCTTAGGTAACGAATCATGACGTGGGTCAATGAATGGCGCATCATGCTACAGCACAAATCACGTGCCTCTCTCCAATCCTACCCCATGAATTATCACGCAGACATTCACGATGAACTCCGTCTCTACTGCTCAGACAACGGTCTCGTCTACTTCCCCGCCATGTACGAAGAATATGTGACGTGGTCTGCAAATAACGATACGACTTTCTCTTACGAGGACATCTGTGAATACGCCACTCATTCCAAGCACATCCAAGAACAACTCAACGAATTCGACTCCATTCGTAATCTGGAACGAATCGCGCGAACGGAACACATTCGATTTTACGATGGCGATAGCATCATAGAAAAAGTCTCATTGGCCGCCCATTATATGGGACTTCGAAGTGGCGGATAAACGTAGTGACAGTGAAATAAAAAATTGAACATTTCACCCTCCCTCAAATCAATCACCCACCATGTTTATCTATCAAACGCACCCCGATCCAGAGCGCGCTCTTCTCGTGATTCGCCTGGATCTCGGCGAATACGAGATGACGTATCACCACATGCATCATGACGATGACCACCAACTCGTTTCCTTTTCCCAGAATCGCATTCCTACCAATGACGAGGTCAACTACATTCGCGGATGGGTTGCGCCGCTCTACGAACAGTATCACGTCATGAACACGTTTCGTACCACCTTTGAGAATGTGCTGAACATGAACCAGCTCTATTACTATGCCATGTAAAACAAATATCCTATACATAAATCGTGTGATACAATTTGGTTTGTATCTTTTTTAAGTATAAACGATGATTTCCATAGCTAACCAAATGGATCCACTTGCGCCAGCCCCTCCTCGAACCTATCCTTTTCCTTGTACTGTCTGTCTCGGACGATTCCAATGTCATTGTGCGGGATTGGAAGCGTCTGGATTATGCCTCACCTGTAAACGTGATCCTTGCTCTTGTCCTGGCGAGCGTGAATGGGACGATTTTATTGCATGCGAACGATGCGAAGGTCGATTTGAATGTTTCTGCGATCTTCTTGTTCTGGATGGACATTGTGCGAAATGCCTTACGGCTGATTGTGCCTGCTATCCTCCATTTTGTTCCACCTGTTACTCTATCTATATCTGCGATTGTGACGGTGATTTTCATAAAATTGACGAATCACAACCCCTGTAGATAAACCATAATCATCATGTCAAACGATTTCACTTCCACTCTTGTTCTGAACCTCCAGCAGCGCGTTGTCTGTATGGAAAATTCGATTGCGTTTCTGACGCGCGAAGTCCATCGTCTTTCGCAAACCGCTCCACAAGCATCACACCAGGGATTCCAAACGACCATCCCTCTCCAGCCTACTTCACATGGTCGCCGTCCTTATCTGCCGCAGCAAGAACCATCTCCTCGTGAGCCGCTTATCCCTCATCTACAGCATCAAAACGATAAACCCATCGCACTATCCGATATCCTATTTAGGGGCGAGGTGGTTACCTTCGGCATTCATACAGGGCGCGATACCTCTGGCGGTATGACCACTTCACTGCTCACCACAACATTTGATGGCACCAACCTGACAGCCACGAATTGTGACTCCGTGCCATCGCTTGTCGGCACACAGTCTGCGAAACCTGGTGAAATTCTCTTCAAGTTCATGAACGGTCTCATTGAAGTAGGCCTGCTCCAGCGCACCTTTAACGCCCTTCCGTGGCGTCTGGCCTCGGTGATGCGCAACGGCTTGCCTGTAACACTCGCACAGCTTCGCCGCATCAAGCAGGAGGACGCACAAAACATTTCCGTCTAAACATATCATAAAATCAAACATATCTTATTTTTGATCTAAAGATACTGTACTACTTCCTAATCAATGCGAGTTGCTTACATCGTTCTTACTTGTGAAAAATACGTGAACACGCGAGTTCAATGGCAACTCCAAACCATGTTTCGTCACGTGGACCGATCCGATCTCTATTTTTTAGGGCATACCATGGATCCAGATCGACGCCTTTTCTCGTGGGGAGCAGGCGATTCTTACGAAGAACTTCCCGCCAAATTCATTGATTTTTTCAAACATACCGATCTGGATTACGACTGGTACATATTGATCGATGACGATACCTTCGTCTTTACCGAACGTCTTACTGCTCTTCTCTCCACTTATCAATCTCACGACTCCTTTGCAGTAGGACAACTTCTCGATCACATTCGTGATACCTATTGGGGATACTACTTGTCTGGCGGAGCAGGGACGATTATCTCTCGAATGCTCTACCAGCAATTATGTACCTATGTTCGAACCACTCCTATGAATTTCGTTTCCTGTCATTGGTGTGCGGATATCTGCTTAGGAATGTGGATCAAACGCGTAGGAGGGCAACTCTTTCATCATCCCCATTTCCATGCCGATATCTATGATCCGTTGAAAGGGGGAATTGAAAAGGCCATTACCTATCATCACTTGAAAGAATGGAACGATTACGAGGATATGTTTCATGCTATCAAGAAATAAAAAGTGTTTTCGGGGAGTATCGATCTCCCTACCTTTCGATTATGAGACGAATGCTCTGCCAAGTGAGCTACGAAAACGTGTTATCGTCTTCCAGAAGATGACGTGTATATATCCATCGTATTTAAAAATTGAAAAGCATTGCGAGTAAGATAGAAAGGCATACAACATGTTTCCAACTCTCCAAGGTGAAGCGACGACTGGCAAGGCCAAAATCTGGTCCATTCGCGTGTTCGAGCGTCACGATGGCGGTGTCATCGAAACGTCACACGGATATCTCGGCGGCAAAATCCAAGTCAACGAAAAGGTCATTGCGACTGGTAAAAACATCGGCAAGAAAAATGAAACGACGCCGCTTCAACAGGCTGAATCCGAAGCGCGCGCCGCTTGGATCAAGAAGAAAGAAAGCGGATATAAGGAACAAGATGGTGTGGCCACTGCTGAAGATACAGTTGATGCGGCTCCCAAGAGAGGAAAGGGAATCGACGCGGATGTTCCTTTGCCCATGCTTGCGCACGAATATCAAAAGCGCGGCAAGGGATTCGAATTTCCCTGCTATGTCCAGCCCAAACTCGATGGAACGCGCGCCGTTGGTATGCCTGGCAAGGGCATCTTCTCGCGTCTTCGCAAAACATTCCCTCACATGGAACACATTCTCGCCGAGATGTCGCAACTTCCTGAAGACCTGATTCTCGACGGCGAACTCTATACCAACGAGCTCACCTTCCAAGAAATCGTGGGACTCGTTAAAAAAGAAACACTCAAAGCGGGCGATGCTGAAAAACAGTTGAAAATCAAATACCATGTCTACGACTTGATTGCGAACCACCCCTATGAAACACGTAAGGGGATGCTCGAGGCGCTCTTTGCGCGCCATCGCTTCCAGCATCTCGTTCTGGTTCCCACGAGTCGGTGTGAATCCGAGGCGCAGATGAAACAGCAGCACAACGCGTACGTGGCTGACGGGTTTGAGGGCATTATGCTTCGCGCTCCCTCTGGCGACTACAAACATTCTCGCTCCGCCGATTTGCTGAAATACAAAGAGTTCTTCGATGCCGAGTACGAGGTCGTCGGATTCAAGGAGGGAGAAGGACAAGAAAAAGGGTGCGTCCTTTGGATGTGCCGAACGGAAGAAGGTCGAACCTTTCATTGCCGTCCGCGCGGAACGCGCGAGAGTCGCACGGAGTTGTTTCAGAATGGCGGTGAATACGTGGGAAAGAAACTAACGGTACGTTATCAAGAGGAAACCGACGAGGGGTTGCCGAGATTCCCTGTTGGAATTGCGTTTAGAGATTACGAGTAAAGGGGCATATACTAAGAATCATAATAGGAATCGTAAGAACATATAACCAAGTAAGATAGGTGGCATAATTGCCGTCACCCATTTTTACGTACACGATAAAACACGAACAGACAAGCAAATGAAACGCATTGATGCGTGCGATGATTTCATACATACTCGGTAGTAATACGTATTGTTCATGATGGTCATACGCAATAATAAGGGCGCACATGATTAGCATCTCGAATGAAAGTATCGCGGATACGATGGGAGACGTTGTTCTCCATTCAGGTGAATCTTTCACATCATATGCAAACCACATCATAACGAGCGAACTGGTGAATACCAAGAGCGCGGGAACCATCCCCATAAATGTCTGTAGATTGGATGGGCGGTTGATGAGATAAAGAATATGTCGTTCCTCATCGAATGACTCCATGTTATCTTTTTGTTACACTTTTCATAAGATTCAAATTTACGAAAAATTGAATCTAGATTGGTATCTATAAAAGGTACAATGTTTCCACTCCATTCCGTCTTACGATACCATTTCTCCAACGACGACCATTACACCGCCAAGGTTCTCCGCGAAGGAGTCCTACAAATTAAAGGCGGACCTCGTCTTATCCATTCCTCTGTAGAAGAATGGTTGAGCACTCTTCCTGGTTCTCCTGATCCATCCAAGCTTGTTGTCACATCAAACTACGAAGAAAACGAACAGCGCAAGAAGCAGCGCGATCAACAAAAAACTGAAAAAAAGAAAACAACATGGCATGTCCCTCCCGCTCGTAACATGATGCGGTCCCTTCCATGGGCTCGCTATATCTATGGTCTGATCCGCAAACACCATCGTGTATGCGGTAGCGGTCTCCTACAACGCGAAGACATGCGACTTGCTTATAATTATCTCGTAAAAGTCCTTACTGAACATTCGCATCAGCTTCGTACTTGTACTCCTTTGGGCCCCTATTGGTCTCTGCGAGGTGTTCATATCTCCGAACTAAAACACTACATTATTCCGATTCACACAGCGTCCATGGACGAATTGACAACAATCGTTACTAGCGCATACAGTCCATTGTATACCATGCTATGTGACAGTGTGATACCATATATGGAACGCGTTGTAAAAGAACGACGAAAGAAGCGAGACACAAAGATCTATCAACGACTTCGTGCGAAATACGTTCATAAAATGATGATACTTACGGCTCGATATGAGCGTGAAGCAGAGCATCTGCGTAGTCAAATGGATTACTGTCAGGACAGACTGAATCGCATGGAAACGGAATAAAAACGCGTGTATCAATAGAGATGAGCGCAGCAAATTCAGTTAAACCAATTAAATTTCATATCAAAACATTGAAAAAAAATAGAATTACGCCTATCAATACAATAAATACTAATGGTATAAAACACCATTATACAAAAGTGAAAGACTCACATTTAGTAAAAGCAATAAATTTTTTTTCTTCTAAAATTAAGAAAAATGGCGAATTGCTGGATGAAGAGCCTGGTATATATACTTGGATCCTAAAAGGTCCTTATCCTGATGATCCGAATTATAAAAATTTTTATGAGAATAGTACGTTTTACGCGATCAAAGTAATCAGTCAACAAGAGATTGGAACATTACATTTCATTCTTAATGAGTTAAGTGGAGATGACAACCCACTCCTCATCGCAGGAGAATTAGAACTCAAAGACGATAAGTCGATTGTTTTTAATCTTCAATCTGGAACCTTCACTAAACCATTTTTTGATGCATTAAAACAAAATAAAAAAATTGCCAGTTTACCAACATTAATACAACAGATCATGGAAGAAAAAATTGGAGAAAATGTAACGTATAACGAACATCCTCTTATCGACGATGCTGATATTAGAACGAATGGGCATAATATTTTTATCTTAAATTCGTTATTTAATAAAAATAAACAAGGTGGAAAGCGTAAAACATGTAAACATAAAACGCGTAAAACACGTAAGTAATTCGTCATTTAAACCTTATCACACGATGATCCTATCAGCATGTTTCAAGGTACTCAACGTATTCCAAATGAACTCTTTTCTTTTCTAGATCATACTGATCTCGCGTCAGTATCACGTGTCAATCACCAGTTTGCACATGAATCATATGATGAAAGAAGAAAAAGGTGTATGAAACACGCATTGCTATATTTTCATACTCACAAAAATAACGATCAGTGAAGTAGATATGTCCTATACCCCTTTTGCTTTTTTCGGATACGAAATCCAACTCCATCCCGAGATGGATCTTCGATCATCGATCTCCATGTTATACGATCTGAATGGAATGATCCCTTCCCCCTTTGAGATCAGATGTATTCTTACTACTTTCTACCCTGCCATGAACGAAGAGGAACATGCTCGCATTGTGATCGGATTTGATCCCGACCATGTTGAGCAGTTGATCGATCTTGCCGCTGATCTGAAATCATTTATTGGTGATACTCCATTATTGGACGGACTAGAAGTATCTGATAGCGCAGACTTTCATTGTGGGATCGAATGGCATCCTGAGCCCGAATCGGACATCGAATCCGAGATCGGATCAGAATCTGGATCAGAATCTGAGATTGAAACTGACATTGAAACCGATGATGATTAATATATCTCTTTGATAGAAATGATCATCGCCTTTCTCTATCGCATTGGTGAAAAGCTGTATCACGGTAAATATATCGGATACATGCCAGTTGAATATGAAGAAGGCCTTGACATTGAAGTGTTAAACAAGTGTTATCCGATCTGGAAACAAGTCTACTCATTAGAGGATACATCAGACGTGTGTGTAGCAATCATTTCACATCAACGTAATGGTCTTGACTATTTTTCAGAAAATGAAAAACTCGTATTTGATACATTATATTACCATTGGACCACTCAACCTGTGGAGATATTTATTGAGGGAAAATTATGGAAAAATTCTAACGATCTATCATAGAGATGAACGTCACCTTTGCATATACCATTGGCGCTCCTAATCAAATCTATTATGGCAAATATTACGGATATGCCGGTTCACATGACGACTTATTGACTATTCTCTTTCCCAGTTTACAGCAATGTTATTCGATACAAAGTGTGAATGAGATTACCCTCAGTGTATTAGCGACTTATTCAAATGAGGAGTTCTCTGACAGGGATCCATTTAAATACAATTTTGTCTATTGTAACACCCCGCCTGTTCGCTTCTATCTGAACGGAACATTGATGAACTGAAAATAAAATTGATGTGGTAGGTTTTGCTGGATCTAAACAGCATACCACATATCTAGTTTAACATGTCCAAGTACGTCCCTCGTTTCATGAAAGATTCTGCTGCTGCGCCCTCCACGCCTTCTGTGCCTGCTGTCGAATCTGCTACGCCCGTTCGTCGATGGGGCGCTGAATTGAAACCGGTAGTCAACACCAGTCTTCCAGCGCAACTCGCGCCCAAGTTGAAGCCTGTGACTTTGGCCACAGCTACTGCTGCGCCTTTGGCTAACGGAGTACCTTTGGCACCTATTAACATCAAGAATCACAAAGCAGCTGCCAATGTTTCCTCCATGGAGGACTTCCCATCACTTGGCGGGAAGTCAGTCGTAAAGCCAATGGCTGTCAGTGGTACCAGTTTTGCCGCACTGTCGCGTAATTGGGCCCAACAACAAAAAGAAGACGATGCCAAAGCCAAAGAAGAAGCAGAGCGTGAAGCCAGCTGGAAACAATATCAACTACAACTGCGCGAGAAGGAGGCAATCGAAAATTCTGAGATGCGGCGCATCAGTCTCAGTGGAGCGGTTCATCTCTTGAATAAAAAGAAAGGAGACAGTGATGACGAGAAATTCTTTGAAGATGATAAGAGTCACCATTCAGAAGACTATTACTCATCAGACGAACCTGAAGAGGAGGTATTCGATGATGATGAAAATGAGGAGGATTACGTTAATGACGGAACATGGGATCCGCGCAAGCACCGCGACGAGCTTTACTAAAACGATAAACAGGTACGAAATAGTATATATTTTTTAAAAATTGAATGAAAACACATGTTTTATGATTGGTACAACCATGAAACATTTGCTACTCTTTATCCTAGTCATTATCATGACGTACATTCTTCAAGCCGAAGCATACATTCGCCCACACGATATCAATCATGCCTTCTTTACACAAAAAGTACATCGTGCTCGACGATGCCACGACGATTGTTCTTTGACCGAATTCAAGGGAGAATTTTAGAAAATATACACTATTTATTTTTTATAAAAGACACTCAGTGAAGTTTTTCTTAAAAAGCTCTTACATCTTATAAAAACTCATCGCCGCCTGATCAATCAATTCTAATTGCTGTTTCAATCGATCCTCTTTTGACGGTTCCTTCACCTTCTTTTGTTTCAGGCCTGTCACCGTTGCTGGTAGCAATTTAGGAGGAAGCGGAAGCGTCAATACTTCACGGAAAAACGTCTCCGCCTGACTCACCATTCGTTCCATCTTGGTCGGATCAGGGACCAAACTCGGTGCCGCAGGCACTTTCCATTTTGGAACTTCTGTCAAGATTTGGATCATGACACCAATCGTATCTATCTTTCGCTTTTGCGTATTTCTCGGATCCTGCGCACGATACACATCCAATAACGCTTGAAACTCTTCATGCATTCGTACCATTCCTTTCTCCGCAAATTCCTTATAGACTTCTGCCAATACTGCAATCAGATAATATCCAACCGATGTTTTTTGTACCCCTTTCAAATGGGGCGGCCCGCGTTCCAATGTCGTCAACCCTGAGTTGTATTTCTTTCGAATGATCATATCCTCTTCCATTAACCATCTCACCCAGAACAAGGCGCGTTCCGAGGCTCCTTCCGTAATCGCAAACACCATCTCATTGCCCGCATGTAACATCGGTTCCAAATCTGAATTACGTTGCCACACTTTTCGCACCGCCGCCTTATCTGTCGTTCGCAATGCCGATCGCAACCAATTCTCATTTTCATGTGTCGCGGGAGGGACGGACGGTATTTTTGGCTTGGTTTTCTTAGGACAACTTTGAAGAATCAACGCAATCTCAGAAACCTGATGCTGAATCTCAGACGAACGACAGAATGCGTCAAATGCGAGTTTTGATGATTTATCTTTTACTTCCTTAAATTTACGTAACAAATAATGAAAAATCCGCGGTGATGCTACACCAATATGATCGTAAGCATACTCCCAACAGAGCTTCTCCCACAAGAGAAGTCCACCGGACGTAATCATATCCGCCGTAAAATGAAGTAGCTTTCCAGAAGCAATCGAGCCAGCGTCGCCCAAATTCTGGACAAACGCACGTGCCAAATCTTTTAGTAGATATCCTCGTCTCGACGTAATTTCCTGTTCTTTTTCATCATCGTAGTCCATTGCTTTGCTACCTTTAGATATTGCGTTGAATTTAAGGAAACTCTCTCTTACACACCAATAGAATGAGCCATCCGACCACGAGCATCTACATTTTACAACTCGAGCATGGCAAGTATTATGTAGGCGAATCGACGGATCCTGTAAAAGCATTAGAAGAGCACCGTGAAGGACTGGGTCCATCATGGACTCAGATTCATAAGCCAGTCCGAATTCATCGGATCATCCCCTTTAAACATCATGATGAATTGGATTTTCATACCAAACTCGCTATGAGAGAGTTTGGAATTGAACATGTTCGTGGCGGTTCATGGGATGCCTTGCGTTTGAATGATTCGGACCGCCATGCGCTTCACAATGATAATAGTTCTGCGTGTATTGTTGCCTAATTGTATTTTTTAGAAACACGTCGGGTACCATTCGCTCGCGGAATGAGACCCTTTGCCTTTAATGATGAACGCATCGTAAATCCGATTGATTTGCCTTTCTTCCACAACAGAAGATATTTTTTATCTCGTTTTGTGGCACGATAACCGCCTTTATTGCATCCGCATCCACCTTTTGCTTTCTTTGTGACTCGTCGACGTGTACCTCCTCCCATTTGTGGAGCGGTACACATTGCTGGACCACACGACATTCTATGATATGGTAATTTAATAAATTAGCCTATCATTTAAAAATTCACTTGAACCACGTTGATGTAGAATTGGCGCAATGATAACGCTGAGTTCGAAATGATACGAACAGAATACGTGAATGTTCCCACACCAGGCGTATCCACGAAGGTAACCGAGTTTCCAAGCGCTGTTCCAGACGAGGTACATGACCCTGCCATCAAGTATGTATTGACGGAGCTAATCAAGATGTCAGTTGTTGAAAATACAGTATTATTGGCCAAGTTGGTGGCATTCGCCGTTGTTGGCGCAGTATTTCCTACCGTTCGACCGATGGTGGAGAGGAGATAATCACTTCCACCTGATACATTGCGTGCTTGCATGTTCACCATAATCATGAACTTCGCCGTCGATGAGCTAGATGTGACAACCACTGTATTTGCTGCGAAAATGGCGGTATTCGATGTAAGACCAATTACGTTTGGACCAAGACCTCCAACAAACAAGTTTCGTGTAGGACCGGTTGGTCCTGCGTTTCCTGTTGGACCAAATGCTCCCGTTATACCTGTAAATCCTGTTTGACCCATGATACCTGTGAATCCTGTTACACCCGTTGGACCGAAGTCACCTGTGTATCCTGTTGGCCCCATAAGACCCGTTGGACCCATGAGACCTGTTGGACCTATATCACCTGTATAACCTGTTGGACCTATGAGTCCTGTTGGTCCCATGAGACCTGTTGGACCTATATCACCTGTTGGACCCTGAATTCCTGTGGGACCCATGTCTCCTGTGGGACCTGTATCACCCGTTGCACCTGTATCACCAACAGCGCCTTGGTCTCCTGTTGGTCCTTGAATACCTTGGATACCTTGGTCTCCTGTCGGTCCTTGAATACCTTGCTCTCCTGTCGGACCCTGAATACCTTGCTCTCCTTGTGTTCCAGTGGGACCCGTGTCACCGCGATCGCCTGTTGGACCTTGGATTCCTGTTGGACCCGTGTCACCCTGAATACCCTGAATACCTTGCTCTCCCGTCGGTCCTTGGATTCCCTGATTTCCTGTCGGTCCTTGGATTCCAGTTGGACCCTGTTCACCCTGGATACCTTGGTCTCCTGTCGGTCCTTGAATACCTTGCTCTCCTTGTTGTCCTGTAGGACCTGTATCTCCAGTGTTACCCTGAATACCTTGCTCTCCTGTTGGACCCTGGATACCTTGCTCTCCTGTTGGTCCCATGGCTCCTGTGGGACCTGTGTCACCTGTCGCACCTGTATCACCAACAGCACCCTGGTCTCCCGTTGGTCCTTGGATTCCTTGGATACCCTGGTCTCCTGTCGGTCCTTGAATACCTTG
>JACCDG011967236.1_pt1 | contig 30835 bp, 25 predicted proteins | sample 7442471 | NCBI WGS metagenome assembly JACCDG01 (sample SAMN15323444, study PRJNA562643) | freshwater metagenome | isolation source: river surface water | place: USA:Blue River Watershed | collected 2017-08-17 | reverse complement strand
CAGTTTTACAATTATAAAAGGAGACATTCAGCAATTGGATATTTAACACCACATCAGAAATATTCTGAGTATAATTAGGGCAATAAACTGGCTTTAATAGTCTACAGAAATATTAGACCATTACAATGATGAATGGATCATTAGAACCATAGACATAGCTATAACTGCAATTAGCAAATAATGTCCCAATCATATCTTGGCTAGTAATATTTAGTTGTGGCGCTTTTAATAATGCCGCAGTTTGATAAGCTACTAAGCAATGAATGCCCTTCCCACCTCCTTCAGTGAATACTTCAATTAAGTCCTTATTTACATATTTAAAAAATTCATCGGCAATTAAACAGATTTTTCGTTTACGATTTGGCAATTTCAAAAGCACCGAGATTATTGCTTGAACAATTGCATAAGATTCCTTAGTTTTTGTTTGTAAATACCAAACACCACCATCGGCAATTAGCTGATCAATGCTAATTCCACCTTTAGCATTAATACAATCCCAATCGGCTAAAATCTGTAAGCTGGTTTCAATTTTAGATTTTTCATTATCTTTAGCTGTTGGATTAAAAAACTGCTCATAATGAGTTGTCATGATATCGCGAATAGTTATCTCTTCCTGAGTATTAGCTACAAACTGTGCCAGGCTTAATGCGATTCGTTTCGCTTGCTTCTGATAGTAGTCGGTTGCCATATCTGAAGTTTCTTGAATATTACAGAGTTGCAGAATTACATCTTGAAGTACGTCCACATCTTTGGATTGTAATATATTAAGCTGAAATGGAGCAGATACACCAAACTCCATATAGGTATATGGTTGCTTTAACTCACTTGCGGCTTTGTAAAGCAACGGAGCCATAATGTCATCGCCACCATTTTTAACATCCAGCATAATCACAAACTCACCAAATATCATCATTTGTACCGCTAATGGTTGGATGCCTAAATTTTTTCCAGACTGGCTGCGACCTAAAAACTGAGCATGCTTCTTGCTGAATTTTGCATATTTTTCATATATAGGTTGATTATTCTCAGCATCCCAATTTAAAAACACCAATTGCTTATTAGCTTTAAAGTAATTAACAGGATTATAATTTTTAGGCTGAATTTTATTAATTTGCTTTGCCAATTGTTCAGTGCTCATGGTACTATTAAAATTAGTTTTAGTAAAATAACTAATCAAAGCTTGAAATTTAGTTCCCCATTTACGTTTTACAAAAATATACCCTAGTAACGCAACACTAAAGCCAATAGCAAAACACACTAGCAAATAAATAAGCGTATGCTCTAAAAAATCTCCTCGCCTACTTGCCTGCATCTGGCGACCATAGTCATTAATAATGTCAGGGAGTGAAACATATAGCAAATACGTTGTTAAACCAAAGTACCCGAAAGATAATCCCATACCAACTCGATTGATAAAACTCAAAATAATATTTTCTGATTTTAAACTTTTCAATACTAGCCAGTAGAAACCTCCCGATAACATAGCCACCCAATAAATATTTGGAAATAAAAACTTTTGGTTATACGGCTGAATAAAAAAGTACTTGATTAAAAATATAAATGCTTGATCTAAAAAATTTTGCATAATAAGAACCTTTATAAAATAAAACACACATTAGATAAGACGACAGGGAACCATAAAGCCATTGCGGCGGGTCTTAAGTTTAAGCAAGCAATGGCTTTATGGGGCTAGCTCGTTCAGAGCTCCGCCTCCATAGCGCAAGCGAAGGATGGGGGTGCCACTTAGTCAACAATCGCCCAACGATTGTAGCAACCCAAGTTGCTGTGACTTAGTGGGGGCTTGCCCGCGCCATTCGCCTGCCACAAAACAGCGCCAGCGCCCCCTAGGGTTTTGTGAGCGAGGCTCCCCCATTTTAAGTAACAGATAAGTCGGCAAACAAAGTGCAGCTGACGTAAGATGTTACGGCGCATTTAATCTGGATTAAGCAAAGCTAAAATACGCGATAAAATGGGGGAGCCTCGCTCAGGCGGGGCGAATAGCGCCAATAAATAACAACAAGGCATGAGCCCTAGCGAATAGCTGCAAACCCGCGTCCAGCGGAAGTTTGTAGCGAGCCTTGTGGATACCATCACTATGGTATTAACCTATCCCACTCGTTGTTTTAAATCGTTGTCAGCCTGACACGAAGAAAACAACGAACAAGACAACGAATAAAAAAAGAGCTAACTATTTCTAGTTAGCTCTTCGTTTGCTTTTTTTATGAGTTTCTTGAGGTGAATCTCGAGCGCCTCATCAAGATCAAGCATCAAATTTTGCTCCTCTGCAGCTGCCTTTAGCCGCTCAAGTTCACTAACAACTTGATGAGAAATTTTAAGCTTTAACTCGGATTTATTTTCAATAGCTTTAATTAATGCCATAACACTACTCCTAAAAATTAAACTAATTTTAATAAATAATTTTGAAATTCATCAAAATTAATGAATTCAAAATATGCCTTATATTCATCGGAAAAATGAATATCTTGGTGATTTTTGCCTTTCAAAATAGTTACCGGATATAATGCCTTACGCATTACTTCAGCATTAAGATTATCGACACAAACAAATAACACTTTACTAAATTTACCAGACAAACAATCCGCCAAACATTTAGTAATCTTATTCTTTAGTCCTTCAAGGCTATAGCGATTGCGTTGCAATTCAATACTAATTTTTTGTTTATTGATAATTACTAAGCCATCTGGATAACTTTTATATTGTTTTGTTTGTATCAAAAATTTTTCAGTAGCCCACTCAAGATTGCTTCGCGTTGCTATGATTTGTAACTTTTGAACTTGTTCAGAATGAGAAAAACTCTGCTGCGAAATTTGTGGAGTCCTTAATTTTTTGACTTTATAGCCTAGCTCTAAAAGCGCATTCGTAGTAATAAAATAAACAACTCGATAACCAGTAGCACAAACAAACTTCCCCTTACTAATTAAATAATCTTTCACCATTGTATTTAAAATTCTGCGAGTATATTTAACATGCTTAACACCAAGCAGCATCGTTAAATTATCTGCAGTTGACCATTCAGTTATAGCAAGAAAATTTAAAATTTTATCTCGCCGCATCTGATTAAGCTTAATTTTATCCGCATAATTGAGGCTTAATTCTGTTAGATTATTCATATGCTGAAACCTTCTCAGAATTGAGTTGGTTAAAAAACTGAATATAAATATGTTCGGGATCATCAGGATTAAATTTGCAAATATCATGATAATTCAAATATAGCCAATAAAGAAACCCAAGATAATTAGGAGCTAAGCACTTCCGCGGGTTACCAATAATAACTCTTGAAGGAGTTAAAATTTGTTGGGCTATTAGTTCGCGACTTAATGAAGATTTTTTGATTTGCTTTACCAATCCCAGATAAACCTGATTACCAATGTGAGAATCAAAAATTTTGTATCTTTGCTTTCTTTCTGAATCAAGTAACTCATTCAGAATTGGTAAATGCCAATTATTTCTTAAAACCGAGCGTGTATAAGCCTCAGTGTTCCTTACTTCTGATCTTGAAGCCGTATATTGTTTAGCCGCTTTGATTTCAAGCTCAGAATACTTATCCACAGCGACCAAAGACTGGCTTATGTCAGTTATTTTTTCTATATTACTTTTATTTTGGTTTATATTAGGTGTCAAATTTTGCCGATTCGGTTGAACAGCATCACAAAAATTAGCTTGCTCTTGTATAGATTTAAAATTAGTTTCTAACTTATCCACAGATTTAGCATCTTGGTTTTTCTTGGGTTTGTTATGCAATATATAATCGTAACCGCCCAATAATTGACCGTTAGCAGGATTTCTTCTTGGATTTCTAGTTAGCCAGCCAGATTCAATTAATTGCTGGATATAACGCTTTAGTGTATTAACACTTACACCTATTGACTTGGCTAAGTTATTATTGAATACAGTCCATCGCGCTCCTTTTGAGCGTAGATATGCATAAATAACTTTAGCAATAGGTTCTATCGACTGTGAATTTAATAAAGAATTGGGGACTACTGTATAATCACCAGTAATTGTTGTTGATACAATCATAAATTGCACTCCTAATTAGTTAGCAATAGCCAACCAAGCAACTTATGATTTACACAAAGTGCGACTTTGTGGTATCATAGGTTGCTTATCTGATATAAAGCAAAGCTAATAAGGGGTTGCCGCCCCTAATTAGCAACCAATGTGGCTAAGTAATTACAGTTACTTAGCCATTCAACTCTACTCGCTGCTGTTCTAGCCATTGATCTATTTGGTCGTTACTCCATCTGTTTAGCCTATCGAAAACTTTTAGTGCCGGTTTCGGAAAGTCGCCTATTACATTCATATGCCGATACAAAGTAGCACGCGATATTCCAGTAATATTCAGAACATCTTTCATTGTTAAATATTTTTTCATTTAAGTACCTTTCTATATATATTGATTAATGTCTTACTATGTCAAAACATGATTTAAACATGAATCCGTAAAATTAATTATGGAAGTTAAAATTGCGAACTCCAAAAAATACACTATAACACATTGTTATGAAATATTTTTATTTAGCAATGAATTTAATTTAGCATAATTACTTTCAATAATAGTTTTAAACACATTTGAGCGCCATTTCTCATGATTTTCTTTTAGTTTCCACTTTAAATTTTTTGTAAAACTATATATTTGCCGTGATACCTCGCAATATGTTTCACTACAGCTATATACTCTGTGAGCTAAAACAGGAAACATCCAATATGAATGAGCCGCAAATTTTCTTACATTTTCATCTAGAAATTTTGCAATCTTTAAAGGATCAATACAGTTAATATCTTTATAGCCAACGTTAGATAAAAAAGACGTTAACTTTTCTTCTTCATTTTTTATAAAGTCTTCCTTTTTTATAAAAGATTTTTGATCTAATAGGTCAAAATTAATTCTATTATAATGTAGTTCGCCATCTTTAATTACTATATGATATGTTTTGAAGAGATCACCTATTGACTCATCTGAATTAGCAGAAACAACTTTATATTTACCCCAGTAAAACCCATCTTCACCAGATTTTCTTACTTCAGATCTCTCCTCATTTAATCGCCCTTCAATTTCTTTAATAACTAATTTATGAAAGTCTTTATATATCTTGCCATGACTTTCCAAAAAATAACAATGAGCTTTGTTTTTACCTCTCATTAATTTTTTGTATATATCTAAAATCACCATTCCAATATCAAAAACTAAATCATTAAAAGATATTGGTGAAAAGTTTTCCTCTAAAACGCAATGTGCCAAATATTCGTTAGTCAATGTCATAACTAAAATTGATTTTTCTGGAAGCTCTTCTGAGCGAGCAGAATAGCTCTTCTTTCCAGCTAATGCAAATACTGGTTTAATATCCTTGCTATCCAATAACAAATTAAACTCGACATTAGTTATTGCCCTTAAAGCAGCAATCCTATAAAGTATGATTTGAGAATCATTTTCAGAAACACGTATCATCCAGTATCTGGAAACCATAAAAAGTGTACATAAAACTACGTTTCTTAGATATTCAAACTTAGCACGTCTATTTTTCCTTAATGGAACCAAGGAATATCCGTCAAACTTTATAACACTTGATTGTTCAATGATACCAATTAACTCTTGTAAAAACTCACCTAAAATCTCATAGGTTGTTAGACTAAGCTCATCCAAAATCTTATGGGTTTTAACGTTAAATGTATTCAATTCGGAACGGTCTAATACTCTATAATTTAAGATTTCTCTAATTTTCCATAAAAATACCTGACTATTAATTAACTTCACATTTCTTTCGGTAATACCACCAAAATTGATTTCTCCTTCACCACTTGGAGTATTTAATATATATCTGAAATATCGCCTAAGAATTGCTAGATATTTTTCACTATTCTCTTCTTTATTTAAAAGAGTAAATATCTGATCATATATGTCTAAAAATTCAGAAAATTTATTTTCAGATTTATTCATTTATATCATCCATTTAGTATACTGTAGATAAGTAATTAATATATTCAGGAATAAGCGTTTCAATTTTATTTGACCACATCTCAAGCATTTTTCGACGTTCATCCATATAATCATGTTTAAAATAACTAATGCCTGACTTATTTCTAAACTCATGGTTGAGAGCGGCTTCAATAACTATCATATCAAACCCCTCTTCTTGCAGCTTTGTAGCCCCAGTCCCTCTGAGATCATGAATAGTAAAAGGGACTTCTAAGACTGTTTCTGTAAATTTAAGTATATTGTTTATAGTATTATGAGATGGCGCTTTGTTGCTCTGACCAGTAAAAACAAACTCAGAATCACCATTTAATTGAAATAAAACTTCAAATAACTTAATTGACTGCTCTGATAGTGGTATTCTGGTCGGTCTATTTGTTTTATTTATTGGAATATTGAAAACTTTATTCTCGAAGTCTATCTGAGACCAAGTTGCTTGTATTAATTCATTTTTCCTCACTAGCAAAATAGTTAGCAAATGAACGGCAATTTTCCATTGTGTACGGATATGAGCTTTATAGATAGTGCTCAAAACTTTAGATAATTCATCATATGAAAGAACTCGTTCTCTGACTTTATCTTTATACAGTGACGCAATATCAATTCTATCTACTGGATTTGAGTTTATATATCCAAGCTCATACGCATATGATACAACTTGTTTAAGGGTAATAATATTTCGTTTAACTGCTGCGGGACTATCTTTAATTTTAGGCTGAATAATTTTCTTATGTATTATTTCTGAGGTAAGTTCACTAAGTTTAATATTACCTATTTTCGTGACAATCTCATTATTTATACATCTCGTATGTTGAGATAATGAGTTCTCATTTTTTCTCACTGTTGGAGCTTTATGTTGTAAATACTCCAAACATAAATTTGCAATTGTAATTGAAAGAGATTTTTGGCGCTCTAAATACTCTTTGGGATTTATGCCTTGTGCAACTAGTTTACTATACTCTAAAGCTTTTTCACGAGCATATACTAAAGTAACTGCAGGATAACGACCAATTGTGATCCAATTCTTTGCATTCTCAAGATTAACTCGGTAACGAAACGACAACACGCCTTTGGCGCTAACCACAAGATATAAATAACCACCATCTGAATAGTTTCCGGCTATAGGTTTTTTATATAACCTATCAACATCTGTTGATTTTAATATATGTTTCATAAGACAACCTCTCAAGTACTATTTAGCACTTGAGTGATTATAACATAGTACTCATTATAGTACTAAAATTTTAAATTTATCCAGAATACATGAGACGTAAACAAACGTAAATTCTTAGATAAGTAACTGAGATGAGTTATAAATAAATTCAATCAAAGACATCTACAGAAAGTAATTCTACTTTCCGATACAAAACTTAGAAAAAATCTCACCAAGCAAATCATCTGCACTAAATTCTCCCGTGATAGAACCTAATGCAGTGTGTGCATAACGCAACTCTTCTGCCAAAATCTCCAAGGACTGCCAATTTGTAAATGCCGTATCAATATGCTCAACCGTCAAACGCATTGCGTCTAAATGCCTTGTCCGCGCCAAAAAAACATCCCCAGCCGAGTTATTCCAACCAATTAAGGTCAATAGCTTACTTCGTAATAAATCAATACCACGTCCTTCACGAGCAGATAAGTAAATCTGTACACTATCACCTTTCTCATCAACTCGTGGTAACTGACCATTTAAATCGATTTTATTGTGAATAAATAACTTCGGTAGACCAACTGGCAATTTAGCTAGAATTTGGTGATCTTCAAAACTCATACCAATATTATCATCAATAATTATCATACACAAATCTGCACTCGATACCGCATTTAATGCGCGTTCAATTCCAATTTTCTCAACCACATCCTCAGTTTCACGAATTCCAGCTGTATCAATAATATTAAATGGAACGCCGTCAATAATGATTTTCTGACGCACAATATCACGTGTAGTTCCAGCAATTGCAGTCACGATCGCAACCTCTTCATTTGCCAAAGCGTTTAGTAGGCTAGATTTACCAACATTTGGTCGACCAATAATTACAATATTTGCACCATTATTAAGGAGTACGCCCTGTTTTGTTGAACCGAGTAATGTATAAATTTCCTGCTGCAAAGCTTCTAGTTTGGTTTTAATTTTGGCATTGGCAATAAACTCGATATCTTCTTCAGGAAAATCTAAAGTTGCTTCAACAAACATTCGTAAATTAATTAACTGCTGATTAATCTGCTGAATTTGCCCAGAAAACTCACCTTTCAACGATTTTAGCGCACCTTTGGCACTAGCCTCGCTCTCAGCATGAATCAAATCAGCAATACTTTCAGCCTGTACCAAATCCAGTTTGGCATTCAAATAAGCTCGCTTGGTAAACTCACCTGCTTCAGCCATACGACAACCTAATTCCAAACAACGCTTCAAAAGCATATTTAGAACAACAGGACTACCGTGACCTTGTATTTCCAGCACATCTTCACCTGTAAATGATTTTGGACCACGGAAAAATAACACCAAGCCAGAATCGAGGACTTGATTGTCGGAACTATAAAAGTCGACATAATGGGCCAAGCGTGGTTTGAGTTCATCTTTATGAACTAACCCGGCAATTACACCAAATAAATTAGTTCCCGAAACCCGAATCACGCCAACTCCAGCGTACCCAGCACCACTGGCAATTGCAACAATATTATCAGCTATATATGACATAATTTCTTCATTAAAAAGTATAACCAGTTTTAAGTTCTTCACCACTAATTTGACACAAAAAATACCATAATGCTGGCATATTACTGTAGCGACGAATAATTGCACGCATTTTACTTGCCGGGTAAGAATTAAACGCTTGATCAGTTGCGCCTTGTACTAGTAAATACCATAGCGTGTAATACTCTGTTTCACGATAAAATTCATCGACTGGTTTATCTTTACTGAATGCACTTCCTCGTTGTTGCGACCATATTGGTACCAATTTATCCAAAATATCGTCCTCGCACTCAGAATTAATAATCAATTGAGTAGCAGCATCCAACAGCAATTTATATTTCTGAGTTTCACCTAAACCGCTATTAAATTTACTCACCTCCCAAAACAACAAACTAATCTCTGCTTTAATTTTGTTAAGCTCTAGTTCGGATATCTGTAAATTAGCGACAAAATTTAGAGCTAATTCCAAATCATTAGAATGAACGATACATGTAGTATCTATAATAGTTGCATCGCATACTTGCGGATTACTTTTAAATGACATTTAACTGATTCTTTTCATAAATTTCAACACAAAACATCGAAGTGTGATTTTAACATATTACAAGCCTATAAATCGGCACATTGAATTCAAACAAGTGCTTAACTTCGTGATATAATCGGTTCCTTTATATAGCTTAGTATAATTTGGATCTACTAATTAATGACACCTAAAAAGAAAATCTGTTTAGTGGTTTTAGCCGCATTAGACATAATCAGCGTAAGTTATGCTGATTCGTCTTTATCATACCTTGGCAGTACTCAGACCGAAGTAGTACCTCAGGTGTGTGGTTATAATGACTTACAATGGTATCAAAAATCTGGTCCAGACTCTGTCACAATTTCCCAAGTAAAACCCAAAACACTCTTCTTACAAGCAGATAATATCAATGGTAAAATGAAGGGTATCAACGTTGCCGATGGTAATGTTTTGGCTTACAAAGAGAGTCAGACTATGGTCTCAGATTGGGCAATTTATGACCAAAGCACAGATCGTGTAACACTTGGTGATCATCTCGTCCTAACCAGGCAATTTGATGCTATCCAAGGAAAATGGGCAGATTACTATCTTGATTTAGACAAAGGTACCTTTACTCAGGCGACTCTTTATTACAATAAAGATAATATTACGGCTACTGGCTCACAAATTGATATTCTAGATAAAAATCATGCAAATGTTCAAAATGGTACATTTACCAGCTGTAATCCAATTGATCCAGCGTGGTATATAAAAGCTGATCAAATGAAATTTGACTACCAAGATTCACAAGGTACTGCGCGCAATCCAGTAATGTATTTCGAATCAATTCCAATTTTTGCTTCTCCTTATATGACATTTCCACTCGGACAACGCCGTTCTGGATTTTTAACTCCAAATTTTGGCGGTAGTAGCACAGCAGGAACTATGTTCTCAGAGGCCTACTATTGGAATATGGCACCTAATTATGATATGACAATCACGCCTGAGTTTTGGACTCAGCAAGGTTTAATGGTAACTGATAATTTTCGCTATATGAGCCAGTCAAACGTAGGAAGTATTTATACCGAGCAACTTTTAGTCAACACTGGTGCACCAGAAGTCAATACTCCAAATTATCGCTGGTATTGGAGCTTAGATGACGTGTATACACCAATGAAATATGTAACTATGGGCTATGATTACAACCAAGTATCAGATAACAATTACTTCAATGATTTTGGAAATTTTTATTCAGTTACTGACAATGTCAATTTGAATCAATCGGTATATGCCAACTATAAACCGACTTGGGGTCTAGCCAGCGTCAAATTACAAAATTACCAGACTTTATTTCCATACGGTACAACTCAAACCGTTTCTATTTATAGTCAGTATCCACAAGTTAATTTCAATGTTAACCCCCAAGACATCGGTGGTGGTATAAAAGCAGGCTTAACCAGCCAATACACTGATTTTTACAGCCCAAGTATGCAAAGCGGTCAACGTGAAGTATTTTATCCTAGTTTAACTTACCCAATGCAATCGGCATGGGGGTATGTAAAACCCAAAGTAGGTTATAACGTCACTGAATACCAATTAGGTCTGAACCCTGGCTATCCTGGTAGTAATGGGGATTACCAAATAGCGCTGCCAATCACATCAATTGATAGCGGCTTATATTTTGATCGACCACTTAGCTATAGTAGTGGTGGTGCATATACACAAACTTTTGAACCGCGTTTATACTATTTATATATTCCACAACAAGACCAATCGCAATTACCATTATTTGATACCGCGAATGCAACATTTAATTATGCACAACTATTTAATGAAAATCGCTTCTCTGGTTTTGACAGGGTCAATTCTGCCAATGACATTACCATTGGTGGAACTACGCGCTTTATTAATGATACCAATGGCACCGAGCTAATGAATTGGAGCCTTGGCTATCGTTATTTTATTACACCAGAAAATAATTTTTTATATGGAAATCAAACCCAAGATGCGCAGTTGTTTTTACCATCACCAAATTTGATTACTGAATTAAATAACAATTGGAGCAAAACAATATCCACAACCGCTACTTTCCAATATGACACGACTTACTCGAACATTGATGCCTACACCGCAAACATCAAATGGAATCCAGATGACGGTAAGGTAATTAACTTAGGTTTTAATTACCAATATAACTTACCATTATTATTTTATGCATATACTCCTGGGCAAGCATTTACACCAACTAGCTATGAAAACCAATACGCGGTTACAGCATCTGAGCAATGGCCAATTTACGAAAATAAAGTTTATGCCATTAGTAGTGCAAATTATGACTTTACCAGACAAATGTTATTAAACGTAGTTGGTGGTGCACAATATAACGGAGGATGCTATACCATCAGTGCCGTATATCAACAATACATCTTTAATTACAATCAAACGCAAAGTGTTTGGATGCTTAATTTTAACTTCAAAGGAATTGGTAATATTGGCTCAGGAGATCCAAGTACAGCATTAAACCTAAACGTACCTGGTTATATGCCAATCAGCCAAATTCAACAAAATCAAACACCATGAAAGTAAGCACAATTATGTCAAAAATACTCTTAAGCGCAATTCTAAGTGGCATTTTTTTTACCACTTATGCAGACAACTCCACGGCCACCAACGAGTCACAAAATATAGTACCAGCAGCACCTAAAATAGAAAGCTCTATACCTTCAAGCTTAAACTCCAATGCGCCACCCACAAAAACTGTAAACAAAATTGTTGCTTATGTTAATAAACGTATTATTACTCAAAATGAAGTTAACAAACAAATCATACAAGCCAGAAACAATTTACAACAGCGTGGTGTGAAAGATGCCGATAACGCCGATTTACGCGCTAAAGTTATTGATCAAATGATTATGCAACAGATTCAGCTCGACTTAGCTGCCCGCGGCGGAATTAAAACCAGCGATGCTGAAGTCACTGATGCAATCAATAATATTGAAAAAACCCAAGGTCTTAATGATACGCAATTTAGAGCTAAACTTGCAACCCAAGGTATCGCCTTTAATGACTTTCGTCAACAAATTAGCGATCAAATTACCACCGAAAAATTAAAACAACGCGAAGTAGATGGTCGTGTCGTGGTTAATGACGATGAAGTAACGCGAATCTTAAATAGTTCGAGCTACAAAAATCGAATTGATTATCGTCTGGCTGACATTGTAATTAACATTCCAGAGCAAGCAACCATGGAAGTTAATGCACAAAAAAAAGCTTTGGCGGATCAAATTTACAATCAACTAAAACAAGGCGCGTCATTTGACCAATTAGTTTTAAAATACTCTAATGGACCAAATGTGCTAAACGGTGGCGATCTTGGTTGGAAAAGTAATACTTCTCTTCCTCCAATCATCCTAAGTCAAATTAGCAATTTACCAATTGGTGGCATTGCTCCAGTAGTAAAATTCCCAATGGGCTTCTTCATCTTTAAAGTAAATGCAATTAAACAACATGGTTCACCACAAATTGTCCGTCAGTACCACGTGCGCCACATTTTAGTAAAAGTCAATGAATTAACTAGCGATGACGAAGCACATCAAAAAATTCAAAACGTTTATAACCAGTTAGCCAAAGATGCTGGAAATCCAGCCTTAGAAAGCAAAGAATTCACTGATTTAGCTAAACAATATTCAGATGATACGAGTAGCCTTAAAGGCGGTGATTTAGGCTGGCTAAATAAAGGCGATACTGTTCCTCAATTTGAGCAACAAATGATGAGTAATCCAGTTGGTAAAATTAGCCAACCATTCAAATCACCATTTGGCTGGCACATTCTTGAAGTTACAGAAACACGCGACAGTAACCTAGCTAACGATAGAGAAAAAGCCGAAATTCGTCAAGAATTACGGGAAACTAAAGCACAAATGCTCTATACTGAGTGGATACGTAACCTACGCGATATGGCGTATGTAAAAATGAGCGATGATTAATAGCACAACTTAACTATCAATAAAGTACGGACATCTAAGTTGAAAATTGATAGAAAAGAACATTTCATGCTGTTAGTGTTAGTTGGTATTACTAACGGCATGACTCCACTTTTAATTGGTTCAACGCTATTTATATGGTTAAAAGAAAATGGCGTTAGCCTGCAAAATATCGGTCTTTATAGTCTAGCCAATCTACCTTTTGCATTTTCCTTTGCAATTTCAATACTCTTGGAATGCGTATCTAGCAAGCGTTATTTTCATTACAAATTTATCTTACTTCTAAGCATAATTGCTAGCGCAACCACAGTTTACTTTATTCCAACGGTAATTAATCAAACACAGAAATTGTTCATACTATGCTGTATTCTAAGCATTTCTGCAACCGTAAGTAGAATTATACTGTTATCTTTTCAAAAGACTCTTTTCAGTGAACAAAAGCTCTTAATTGTAATTAATATTTCTACGATCAGCTTCAAAATTGGGATTCTCATCGGTGGCAGTTACGCATTATATCTTTCGCAATATTTATCTTGGGAAATGATCTATCATTACTTTGCCATTCTAATCATTATCTTTGGCTGCATAATATTTTGCTTTCCTCGTCATAATTTTAATATCAATAATGATTTAATTAATACAATGTCATTCACTCAACGAATTTGTACACCATTTATTAATTTGACTAAAACACCGCAAATCTGGTTAATTTTGCTCCTAATGTTTTGCTATCGTGCACCAGATAATTTAATTACCAATTACTTTGATTTATTCTATTTACATTTTGGCTTAAGTAAAACTAACGTCGCATTTGGTTATAAACTCTACGGCATGATTACCGCATCATTAGGTGGAATATTGTGCATCAAACTAATTAAAAATCGTGATTATATTGATAATTTAACATTAGCATTAGGTTTACATTTAATTTCTTATGCATTAATCTATTGGTTTAGTCGAACTCATGCACCGTTATGGTCATTTTATGTTTGCGTGACGCTTGAAGAGTTTAGCCGTGGTATGACCATGATTATGTTTTGGTCATTTCAAACCAAAATTTGTCAACGCCAATATATCTTAATTCAACTTGCAATCTTAACCGCCATTGATAGCCTAAGTTATAGCTTGCTCAGCACCGTAGCTGGCGGATTAATTCAACATTTAGGCTATGCAAATTTTGTTCTAATCGTAATCACTGGCTTTATTCCAGCATTCGTTTTACTCAGACTTCTCAAAACAACCAAATAAACAATAAATTCCCCAGATAGATAATAGTCAAGTCGTTGACTGTGTTATAATGTACGCTATTTTAAGCATGCATAAATCATATGCAAAATTTTTTAGAGAAACTCAATGGCAAAAAACTTACGCAATATAGCGATTATCGCTCACGTGGATCATGGAAAAACAACTTTAGTTGACAAACTATTACATCAAGCAGGAACATTCTCTGCACATCAACAAATCGCCGAACGGGTGATGGATAGCAATGACATCGAAAAAGAACGTGGAATTACAATTTTCGCAAAAAATGCATCTTTAATTTATAAAGGTACTAAAATTAACATCGTCGATACGCCAGGACATGCCGATTTCGGTGGTGAAGTTGAGCGCGTATTAGGAATGGTTGATGGCGTATTATTATTGGTTGATGCGGTTGAAGGTCCAATGCCACAGACACGTTTCGTAACTCGTAAAGCGCTTGCTTTAGGTTTAAAACCAATCGTTGTAGTAAATAAAATTGACCGTGATGGCGCGCGCCCAGAATGGGTTATCGACCAAACTTTTGATTTATTTGACAAATTAGGCGCAACTGAAGAACAATTAGATTTTCCAGTGGTTTATGCTTCAGCCTTAAATGGTTTTGCAAGTTTAGATGCAACAGAACGCCCTGCAAATATGGAGGCAATGTTTGAAACTATTTTATCACATGTAAATGCTCCCGAAGACGATGTTGATGGTTCACTACAATTACAAATATCTGCGTTAGATTATAGTACTTTCGTGGGTCGAATTGGGATTGGACGCATTCGCCAAGGTAAAATTAAAGCTGGTCAACAAGTTGTGGTTGCAACAGGTATTGATGGTGAGCGCAAAACTGCTAAAATTAATCAAATTCAAATTTTCAGCGGTCTTGAAAAAGCGATTGTTGAAGAAGCGTCAGCTGGTGATATCGTCCTAATCAACGGAATTAGTGAATTAAGTATCGGGGTTACCATTTGTGACGTCGCTAATCCAGCACCATTACCGATGTTAATTATTGATGAACCAACTCTAAGCATGAATTTACAAGTTAATACTTCGCCACTAGCTGGAACTGAAGGTAAATTTGTAACTAGCCGTCAAATTCGTGATCGCTTAAATAAAGAATTATTAACTAACGTAGCACTTAAAGTTGAAGATACTGATGAAGCAGACGTATTTTTGCTTTCAGGTCGCGGTGAATTACATTTAACTATTTTGGTTGAAAATATGCGTCGTGAAGGTTTTGAATTAGCCGTAGCTAAGCCTCACGTAGTAATGAAAATGATTGATGGTGTTAAATGTGAGCCTTATGAATCATTAACAATTGATCTTGAAGATGAGCATCAAGGTGCAGTAATGGAAGAACTAGGTCGTCGGAAAGGTGAACTTAGCGATATGGTTTCTGATGGTAAAGGCCGTACACGTCTTGAATACCGTATTCCAGCACGTGGATTAATTGGTTTCCAAGGTGAATTCCTAACTTTAACCCGTGGTTCTGGTTTAATGTCACATTTATTTGATGATTATGGTCCAGTTAAAGCTGATCTACCAGGTCGTCGCAATGGTGTATTAATTTCTCAAGAAGCTGGTGCTGCAGTTGCCTACGCATTATGGAAGTTAGAAGATCGTGGACGCATGTTTGTAAGCCCTGGTGAGAAATTATATGCAGGTATGATCATCGGTGTACATAGCCGTGATAATGACTTAAATGTAAATCCAATTAAAGGGAAACAATTAACCAACGTTCGTTCTTCTGGAACAGATGAAGCTGTGCGTTTAACACCACCGATTGCTTTAACTCTTGAAAGTGCAATTGAGTTTATCGATGATGATGAATTAGTTGAAGTTACACCAAAAAGCGTACGGATGCGTAAACGTTATTTAGATGAAAACGAACGTAAACGCGCGAGTAAAGCCGCTAGTAATTAATATTTAAATATTTGATGGAAGGAATTCTATGATTTTACATTTAACTAAAGATACATTAGAATGGCAAGAAATTCATCATGAAGAATTTGCACGTCTAGATACAATAATGTCAGTTTTTCAAGCAGAAGTATTTTATTACAGCAATGATGAAATTACTGTACGTTCAACAATTAAAATTATTGAACATAGTAATCGGAATAAAAACTTTGAGGTTTTAATTCATAGCTATGCTCATGTACATCCAAATCTAATTCGGATGGAGTTTAGTGATGGTAAACAACTTGGTGAATATGAGACTATAGAAGAAGCTAAATTTGCAGCGCAAACCCACTTCAATCACCACCATCACTTAAAGTATCCGCATTCTCATTAGTATAAAAATAAAAAAGAGCCTTACGGCTCTTTTTTATTTCATAAAACTTAAAATTATTTAATCCAATTCAACTTACGTTGCGAATAAAACAATCCGTAACACAAAATATACGCATAACCAAATACAGGAACCCAGTAAGAATCAACGATATTGCCCACATCAGCAATATAGCCTTGTACTAAAGGTAATAAAGCACCACCTAAGATCATCATTACTAATAATGAAGAACCTTGCTCTTTATATTTACCCAAATTCGCAATTCCCAAATCAAAGATATTTGGCCACATTACTGAATTAAATATTCCAATTGATAAAATTGCCCATGCCGCAAACATTGTATTGGCCATCATCATTGCAACGATTAAATTAGCAATGTTTACCAATGAAAACAAAATTAAATTCATCCGCGCACTTGATTTACACGCCAATAATAGTAGAATAGCTAATGCTTGGAAAGCAACATAGTAAACCAATTGTAATTCAACATTACCAATTGAATAAACCATAAATGCAGTTAGCGCAATACTAATTAACACCATTAAAACTAACTTTTTGAATACTTTAGAATCACTCAATGCGACTGATCCTAAGAAGCGCCCTATCATAGCGCCTCCCCAATAGAAAGCTAACAATTTACCAGCAACTGATTCTTGCAAATTAATCGTCAATGGATCACTCAAAAATGAAACTAAATTTGTTCCAATTGTAACTTCCGCACCTACGTAGAAGAAAATTGCCAACATACCAAAAATCAAATTTAAATGATTCAAGGCAAATAATTTACCTGAAGAGTCATGTACCGTAATATCATCTTCTTTGATCTTTAAAAACTTCCAAATCATGAAAGCTAATAAGACAAAGAACAAAGTTAGGAAAATATATGGATATTTTAAATTATTCGGATTTTCTTTAACTTGTAATAGCTCATAAAAAACTAAAACTCCAATTAATGGAGCTACTGCAGTTGCTAAAGAATTAAATCCACCCGCCAAATTCAAACGACTCGCACCAGTTTCAGGATTACCAGTAATCAAAACTAATGGATTAGCGGCAATTTGTAAAAATGTAAAACCAAAGCCAATAGTAAATAATCCAGTTAGAAATATGCCATAGCTTTTAAAACTTGCGGCAGGAATGAATATCAAACAACCTAAAGCTGATAAACCCAAACCTAACAAGATTAAACCTTTAAAACCTAGATTTTCAAAAAATTTGATACCAAATTTTGAGGCAAAAACATAAATTAAAGACCCAATAAAGTAAGCTGTAAAAAAGGCAAATGCAACTAGATTAGCCTGCAGATGTGAAATTGAAAAAAGACCTTTCAAAATCGGTGTTAACAAATCATTTAAACAAGTAACAAATCCCCAACCAAAAAATAAACAGTATAAAACAATAAAATTAATACTGTTACCATGCTTTTTCATAAAAAATACCTCCACTATAAAAGTAGAGGTATTTTAACATAATACCACAATAAGTGTAACACTTACAAGCGTTTATTTATTCCCCAGTAAAAAGACCCTTTAAAGTATCGATAAATGACTTACTTTTTGGATTATGTGATGCACTTCCACCACTATCATCAGCAAATTGACGCAAAACATTTTTCTGAGAATCAGTAAGCTTAACAGGGGTTTCAACAAACATATGGCAATATAAATCTCCATTAGTAATCCCACGTAGAGCTTTTATACCTTTTTCGCGAATACGCAACACTTGATTGGTTTGAGTTCCCTCTGGAACTTTCAACGTCACACTCTTACCATCAATTGTTGGCACAGCAACTTCACCACCCAACGATGCTGTAATAAAATTAATCGGCACTTCACAATGCAAATCTTTACCTTTACGGGTAAAAACCTTGTGTTGTTTTACTGCTACATGAACAAATAAATCTCCATTTGGCCCACTATTTAACCCTGCCTCACCCTCACCTGTCAAACGTAAAGTACTACCATTATCAATACCAGCTGGAATTGTTACTTTTACTTTACGATTCTCACGCACTAGACCGTTTCCACGGCAAACATTACATGGATGTTTAACTGTTTTACCACGCCCATTACAATCAGGACAAGGTTGTTGAACAGAGAAAAAACCTTGCGCATAACGCACTTGACCAGCACCGTTACAAGTCGTACAGGTACTCACATCTTTCGGATCTTTAGCTCCTTTACCATTACAACCTGTACATTTCTCCGTACGTGGAAACTTAACTTCTTTTTCACAACCAAAAGCAGATTCTTCCAAGCTAATTTCAACTGTGCATTCTAAATCACTACCACGCATTGGTGCATCATGACGTTGCTGTTGGCGACGTCCACCGCCACCGAAGATATCACCAAAAGCATCAAAAATATCTTCAAAACCACCGCCGCCGCCAAAGCCGCCACCTTGACCACCGCTAGCGGAATTACCACCAACTCCAGCATGACCAAATTGCTCATACATTTGTTTCTTTTGCGGATCAGATAAAACTGCATATGCTTCTTGCAGTTCTTTAAATTTCTCTTCAGATTGTTTTTTCTCTGCTTCTGGTAACGTAGAAACCCGATCTGGATGATATTTCATCGCTAATTTACGATAAGCTTTTTTAATTTCATCATCGGATGCGCCTTTAGAAACGCCTAATACTTCATAAAAATCACGTTTTGACATAGTTGATAAACCTTAACATTAATAAATTTAGCATATTTGCCGAATAATAATCGAGCATTTTTATATAAAAAGAACTCCTCATCGGAGTCAAAAAATCACATCAAATCTGTGCAATCATAATTCAATTAGATGGGGATAAAGAATAAAACTTCAAGGGGGTTAAAATAAAATTCCCTCATGGGCTAAAAGCCATTTTTTAATCCCAAGATTAAAAAATATATTACCTGAATTAAATCCACCTAACTTATGATTAGCCGCAATAATACGATGGCATGGGATAATAACAGGAACCGGATTTTTGCCACACGCTCCACCAACTGCACGAGGTGCTGATAAAATCTGCTTAGCCACCTCGCCGTAAGTTAAACTTTTTCCAGATGGAATCTGACACATAATTTGCCAAATTTTTTCTTGATGTTCAGTACCATTTACTTCTAGAGGCAAGTCAAAGATAAAATTAGGATCCATTACATATGCATTAAGCTGCTGAATAATCTTTGCTCTTAACTCAAAACCATCATCAACCTCATTTGCGGAAAGAATATTTTCAATAGCACAAAACTCTGCTTTAAGTAATTGTGACTGATTATATCTAACTCGTAATGCAAAAGTTGGAAAGCGGTAATCTAAAATACCATGTAAATCACTCATAATTAATCCCTAATTACTACAAAAGTCTTTTAAAAACTTATAATCATCTGTTTTAACTGGTCGCGTTAGATTTTTAAACATTACACAATACTTACGCCCATTACCACACGAATTATCATCCAACATAATACCATCAACGTAACAACCATCTTTAGTTGCAATTTGTAAAATTTTACTCGCATCTAAATTAGCATATTTTTGTTTCAATTGTTGCTTAGTTAATTTTAAGCGTTCATTTACCTGACCATTGAAATAACGATAATCTACTAAAACATCATTTCCCAAATATGGATTATTTTGTGGCATACTCAATATAATCTCATTCCCACTTTCCACTATATTAGTCAATGGCAAACAACTACCAAAAACTTGACTGGTAATACTTTGGCTTTCGCTAATAGTCAACATTTGATATTGAATTTCACATTGATTGCCACCTTGATTAAAACTCAACAAAAGAATTTGTTGATGATTCAACTCGAAGGCTTTAACCAGTTCAATTTCAGAAACAGCCTGAATTTTGGTTGGCTTATTATTTAAAATTAAGCGATTTTTCTCTATACTTGGGGCATTGGTCAATGATTCACTTTGTAAAACCCCTTGATTGGTATAAATACCAGAACGCAGCATTATCGTCAGACTAATTGCAGCTGGTTCAGACTCATGCTGCAACTTGACTATAGATACAGAGTTTGATGCAGACTGCTTTACAACATCACTATACTCACTAACTGGATTAATAATTGTCTGATTATTCTTTTTATTATAAACAAACCAAGCAGATGCTCCAGCTATAAGTAAAAATAAAATAATTATAATTATTTTCTTATTCATCAAGATTCCAAAAATATCATATAAAGAAGAATCACCATCAATCAAATCATAAGATTAAGATTACTTTAAGATTATTTAGCATTCGTGCTCATAGCAGAATTTTGCTGTTGCATTTTTTTGATCACTTTATTTGTTTTTGGAAAACATGCTGGATAACTTTCAAAAGTTTGACGATTTTTCATCATTAATTTACCCATTTGACAAGCATCATTTTTGTGGTAAGCCGCATCAATTGCTCGATGGTTTTCGCGCATTTGCTGGCGAACTTGTTGACACTGAGCAGAACTTTCGCTAAGGTCGGTAGTTACCGCAAAAGCATTTGCCACAAATAACAGAGTTAATAGACCTAAACAATTCTTTTTCATAATTTACCCTAAGAAAATAATTATCATAACTTATATCAAATATATTTTCACAATTTATAAAATCAAATAAATCAATATAATAAAGCACCAAAGTTTTTACAATAGTATACGTGCAAAATCAAGATCAAACGACTTATCAAAGATTAAGGATTTTACATTATAACTAAAACCCTTAATCAAATTGTAGCACATTAAATCATTATTAAACAAGCAAAATTAAATTAAGCTCGCCAATAACTCTGCTTTGTTTGTCTGTTCCCAACTAAAATCATTATCTTCCCGCCCAAAATGACCATAGGCTGCAGTTTTACGATAAATTGGACGTAATAAATCTAATTCCTGAATAATGCCTTTTGGACGTAAGTCAAAATTATTCATAACTAATTGTTCAATCTTACGGTCATTAATTTTGCCACTACCAAAAGTATTAACATTAATCCCAACTGGCTTTGCCACCCCAATTGCATAAGCAATTTGCACTTGACACTGACGCGCTAACCCAGCTGCAACAATATTTTTTGCAACATAACGCGCAGCATATGCAGCCGAGCGATCTACCTTAGATGGATCCTTACCAGAAAAAGCACCACCACCATGCGGCGCAGCACCACCGTAAGTATCAACTATAATCTTGCGACCCGTTAAACCACAATCCCCCATTGGACCACCAATAATAAATTGCCCAGTCGGGTTAATTAAATACTTAGTTTCTTTGGTTAACATTTTACTTGGTAAAGTTGGCTTAATAATTTCTTCGATTACGGCTTCTTCAATTTGCTTGTGAGTTAATTCTGGATTATGCTGTGTTGATAGTACAACAGTATCAAATGACAATGCTTGCCCTGTTTCACTATCATAACGCACAGTTAATTGTGCTTTAGCATCTGGTCGTAACCAAGCCAATTGGCCAGATTTACGCACCTGAGATTGTTTTTCCATTAAGCGATGCGAATAATAAATTGGAAGAGGCATTAAAGTCGGTGTTTCATCACAAGCATAACCAAACATTAACCCCTGATCACCTGCACCCATATCTAAATCTATACCTTCTCCTTCATTCACACCTTGTGCAATATCTGGTGATTGCTGGTCATAATTCACTAAAATTGCACAACTATCGGCAGCAAATCCATATTCATTTCTAGTGTACCCAATTTCACGAATGGTATCACGCACCACTTGTTGGTAATTAACATGTGCTTGTGTAGAAATCTCACCAGCCAAAACAACTAAACCAGTATTAACCAAAGTTTCGGCGGCAACTCGTGAATATTTATCTTGTGCAAAAACTGCATCTAATATGGCATCTGAAATTTGATCGGCAACTTTATCTGGATGCCCCTCAGAAACTGACTCTGAAGTAAATAAAAATTCTGACATTATTAATTCCCTATAAAAATCTAAATATAGCAAAGTTGCCTGCTACTCTTCAATAAAATACAAACAGATCATAAAATAAATTGAAAAACGATTGCAGGCTAATTAATTTTATCAGCTAAGAAGAAAATATAGATATAACATGTAGTTATAATAAGTGACTCTCCCTTTAGCTTATAAAGCATACACTAAGATCGCGCAAGCTGGAGACACAAATCCAATCTTAGTGAGCATAATTTTAGCATAAAATCAAAGCTTAAGCATCAACTATTGAAAGCCTATAAAAACAAATACAATCAACAAGTTTATCAACACACATTTATTATTCATTATATAGCTAACACTCAAGCAAATAAGTTATGTTAACAATATTTGTAATTTATAAATATGCTCTCTCAAGCTGAAAGAGATCTTTTTAGACGGTCTAATACGGCATTCCACTCCGTCTCACGTGGAGGAAATTCAATAGCTATAACTTGTGCAGAAGATTTATCTCCTAATCGTAATGCACAATATAAATGTTTTGCATATTGAGATGGAATTTTTATCATTCTATAATAAAAATTATTACTATGAACCAATACATCAGAATAATGAATAATGTATATGCTCCTGTAGTTGTCCATTAAACGAATAATCTCACTACAATTATTAAAACCAATTAATTGTTTATTAGGTGAATAATGCCTGGTACAACTCCCTGGAGCTATAACTTTACTTACTGATGATTTTTCAGGCACTAAACTAAAATTGTTAATATAATCTTTTAATGCCGCATCTAAATCAGAACTAGTTATCGAACCAGGTCTTAATATTTTATATGAATCTGCCATTGTAGCGTCAATAATTGTAGACTCGATACCTATTTCACATTCTCCACCATCTAAAACATCAATTAATCCATTAAACTCTTCAATGACGTGTTCTGGACAAGTAGGACTCACTCTACCAAATTTATTGGCTGATGGGGCAGCCAATGGGCTGCCTACAGCTTTAATTAGATCTAATGTAAGTCTATGATTCGGCATTCTTATAGCAACAGTATTATGACCTCCTGTAACTAGATTACTTACTTTATCAGACTTGTATAGAATAAATGTTAAAGGACCTGGCCAAAACCTCTTTGCTAAGATCTCGACATACCTAGGAACATTAATCGAATACTCATAAAGCTGTTCCATAGATTCAATGTGTACAATTAACGGATGGTCTACAGGTCTATTCTTCAATTCATAAATTTTTTTAATAGAACTATCTATTGATATATTCCCTGCCAGACCGTATACTGTTTCAGTTGGTATTGCGACAACACCTCCAGACCTCAGGATTAGAGAGGCAAGACTAATTATTTGCTCTTCACCACCAGATAATAATGTCAACGTTATACTCCACTAAATAAAACATCATAATTTTTAATATATTGGGTAGAATTATCATGGATTACAATAATCACAATACCGTGGATTGGCAAAATTAATCTTAGGATCAATTTCTTGACGCTCAAGATAGTCGCACTTCAAACAGACTTTATCTAAGAACTTAGGAACATTTGTTTCATTAAAGCATAACTCACAAAATAAATTTCCTGATTTAATGATATTGCCAAATCCAGGAGTACTACATTTTATGCACTCGAAGGCAACTCTTTTTGCTAATTTATAGGAAAGCTGCTCAATGACATTCATTCTTGATGGATTCATCATGGCGCGCATATCAGTCTCTAATTTTATTGTTTTATATTGTTTCAAAGAATCTTCAATAACTAAATTAAGATCTACGAGATCTGAAATACCTTTCTTAATAATCATAGATTCATTTTTAACGATTAATCCGTGTGAGGGAAATTTTACTTGATTTAGCCACTTAACATACTGACTACTATTAAAACTCTCACTTGTCACAAAAATCTCTGCATGATTCGTATCAACAGATATTTCATAATCAGAAATAAATAAATCTTTAGTTTTATCATAAAACAACAGCATTTCCATATCTGCATTTACAAATGGATTACTAGGATGAGGTCCAAAAGATCCCTCACTACTAATTACATAATCAAAACCATATTTCTCAGCTGCAAATAATGCTTTATTTTTTAGCGTTTCGTATGCAGTTTCTTGACGTGATATTTCTCCACTGAAAGTACCAAAGCTGTCGGTATTAAAATCCTCTGCAACCACTACCTCGCAGCCAACTATGTTGGCAAATGGAGGTCTAACTGCAATCTCTTTCTTATGCATTGTTGCTAGTAAAACTTTTTTATTTTTATATATACTCATATCAACTCCTACAAACAAATTTAATTTCATCGACCAAAATCTAATTTATTAAACTACTGGCTCAATTACTTGCAAGTAAGCCCATCTTCCATTAAATATTGACGATAGCATAGGTGAATTAGCTAATATTTTATCAACAATCTTCTGCCTTGCATACACAATCACCAATAAGCGTAATGGCTGGTGAACCAACGTATCTTGATAGCTAATACTTTGCATTGGTAGTCCAATTTTATAATCACTAAAATTACCTTCCATAACACCAAATTGACCAACAACATTGTGTATGGCCTTGTTACCCGCACCGTAAATATCCATATCAGTTGTAGAAAAATAATATTGGCTATTTATCCAATGCCCTACAAGAACTGGAGCATTAAATATAAAATTAAGTATCTCACCATTATCATCTAAACTAGGATCATAAGAGTGCAAAAATGTTCTACGACCAAGGTTTAAATTCGTAGTTATTTTACGAGGCCCAATTATAAACGCAGCATTATTTGCCAAAGACATTTCAGGAATTAATTCAGCCCAATTAGATTTACGCATATTAACACCACGACTACCTTTTAACTCCGTCAAACGTTCTATTCTTAAGAGTTCTCCAGCTTTCCTAATATCATTCGCAATATCATCAAAATAACTTTTTTGAATTTCATTCATCAAATCTAAATTATAATAATTAAACTCGTCTGTTGTAGTGTTATGCGATGCGCTAACAAAAAAAGTACTCTTTGGAATTAATATCTTATACTTAGTTTCAAGAATAGCTCGTACTTTATGATCATTAAGAACCTGACAAAAGGCTATTGAATTAGGTATACCACCGTTACCTCCACAGGCACCACAATCTAAACTAGACTGAAAAGGATTGTTTTCACTCTGAGCCAAATGGCCGCTAACAATAACAAATTGTGAAAATTTATCACGTAACCCGATTGAGGTTAAAACAAAATTGGCTTTTTCTGCTAACTCTTCCGAGTTAAAACCGCCATTGGATTGAAACACGTTCAAACTGCTTGAAGAATATTTACTTTCAGTTGTTACTTTAAATAACTTACTAAACGCTTCAAAAAAAACTGTCTTCCCAACAAGCAATAAACTAAAAAACGCACCAAGTATGTCAAATAACATTAATGGTGCTAAGTATCCATTTTTAGTTTTATTAATTATTCCAACAACTGAACTTTGAATTTTATTTAAAGATGATTGAGTGTTATTTTCTTTAACCAGAGTAACCCCTGGCACAACAATTGCAGGACATTGAAACGAACACCCCCCACTACTTTCATCAAAGAGCTTAAATCCAACTCCAAAAAAGCCTGCAAAACCATATGTGTCATATTCACCAATAAACTCTAATTTACGTCTAATACCTTCAGAACGAGTATCAATACAAAACAAAAGTTGTGCACGAGGAATAAATTCAGAAGTTGTGCTTATCAGAGGTAAATTTGTTTTAAGACTTTTCATTAATTGCTCTTGGTAATTTAGCTCAAGAGCACGTTGCCAAATTAAACTAATTGTATAACGGTTTAACAAAGCCAAAATATCTTTACTTGAAATAACTGCTTGCAAGGAATTTTGAATTAATAAATCACATGATGGATTTAAATCTAAATGAATTTTAAATGATAATTTATACCGAATAAATAAAGCATATTCTAAACTTAGCCAAATTGCTAAAACATCTGCAATTGAAGCCTTACGATTAAGGTACGAATTATCTGGTCGATCTTCTAGCCACCTCACTATACTGCACCAACCTAAAACATTAAAGATAATCTCTATTAGGTATTGTTCAATAAATTTTTGTGGTACACCTAATTTATCTAACAAATACTTAATTGCAGCCTCACTATCTGCAGGCGACTCATTAATAGATTGTCGAATGTACTTATCCTCAACAATAGAATATTCACGCCATGCTAAATAGAGGCTATCATTTTTTATAGGCATTCCCCATTTAGCCTGACCGATGTCTAAAAAATCCGCCAAAAACTTAATAACTCTAACTTTAATATCTTCATTTTCTGTATTATGCTTATTTTTTATAAATTGTTGAGAAAAAAGTATTGATGGTTCTTTGTTAAATTTATCAAAATTTATTTCCAGATCACTTTGAACAATCGGATCAGTTAAAACTCTGAATAGTTCACTTTTATAATTTAAGTTTTGTTTTTTATCTGATAAAAATTCTTGTATCGATGCATCTAAATCTCTTGCAGTAATTTTCCCATCTAAATAATATTGATGATAATATCCCAACCCCAAAAAACCCTTAACATCTATATATTTGCCTAAATCAGACAAGCACTCATCCAATGGTTTATCCACTAAGCTAAATAATGGATTAGTTGCTATAAAACTCTGTAGTGGCCAATATGATGGAACATATTTTCTTACCTTCAATATAATTTCATTAATCATTTCATCAATCCTTATAATTATCCTAATTTACTCAAAAACCATGTAGGATGAATACCATTAAAAAAATTTGCAAAAATACAAAAAATAATAAATATATGCTCAATCTTAGATAATCTAACATTAATAGATGAAACATTTGAATTTAGTCTAAAAACATAATCTTGTAACGCATGCATAATCGCTATTGCAAGCATAATAAACCCTAAAGAGGCAATAAATGCGATAATCCAGTTAGATTGCACTAGCACATAGACTAAGTTAATTTCGCTCACAAAGCTGGCAGTACCAGGTACACCAATCCATAAAAATAGTAAAATTGTAAAGTAAAAACCACTAATAGCCAATGAATTTGAACTGATAGATTGTTGAATGAGATTACATCGTTGTCGGCGAATGATCAATTCAATTGAAACAAAAATCAAAATCGAATTAATTATTTGAAATATAGCAACATTATTTTGAATGTGATTAGACCCAAATAACCCCATATTAACCAAATTAACCTGTGAGACCAATATATAAACATTTAATGATCTTATATTCGGCGCTCTGTTCGCAGATAACATCAACACAATAAAAATCACCTGGTTAATTAAGACTATTATTAACTGAAAATAATCTCCTGATATAGTCAGTCCAATAACCAAAAAAATTAGCGAAGATAAGGTAACAGTAAATAATATTCCTTTACCAAACCTACCTGTAAACAAAAGTTTATTAGCTAAATCACCACAAATTCTATAGGGAATTAGAAATAACTTTCTATAAAACTCTTCTATAAATAACTTGTTTCTGCTCAAATGATATAGCCTTAAACTAAAAATAGCAGGTATTTGTCGAATATAGAGCGGACTTAGCCAAACTAAGCACTGAATTAGAAAGACTGATAAGCTGGTGAACAATTTATAGTTATCAAGCTTCATAACATTATTCGTAATGCTTGGACTAATTATATACTCCAACGAATGCCCTAAATACACATAAACTAAAAACATCACACTAATAAATAATAAAAATAAAAACTTACTTAGCACCTTATCTTCTAACTTTAATACTTCACCAAATAGTTGTGACAAAGTTATAAGTATAAATATGCCAGAAATCAAATAAGTACTTGATAAAGAGTTAGATTGAATAGCATGCTGATAATATACATACAGCATAAGTATTGAAATTATTAATGGCAATAAGTCATAAAAAATATTAGATTTTTTTACACTCCTTGAGTTATATTTCAAACTATTGCCAGAACCTAGGAACAAAAATGCTTTGAAGAAACCATGAGCAATTAGGTGAAATATTGCTGCAGTATATAGACCAATACTACACTGAACAATCATAAATCCCATTTGCCCCATTGTAGAATAAGCCAATTGCTTTTTGACATCACTTTGGGAAAGCATAAAAAACGCAGCACTCAAGACTGTTAAAATACCTATGGTAAAAATGAAATTACTTGAAAAATCACTTAAATTAACCATTTGACTTATTCTGGCAAGTAAAAAACCGCCAGAATTAATCACACCTCCATGCATTATAGCTGATACAGGTGTCGGCGCTTGCATAGTATCAGGCAACCAAATATGAAATGGAAACTGAGCTGACTTAGCCATAATGGCTATAAAGAGAAGACAAACAATGATGGTATTTAAGCTAAAGGTATAAGAATAAAACTTAAGTGCAATATCATTTGTAGAATTTATAAGATTAAAATCTGAATTACCAAAATAAACATAACATAAAACAACGGCTGTTAAAAATCCAAGATCTCCAACTCTATTTATTATAAATTTTTTCTTCGCAGATTTATTTGCATCAATATTATAATGATAATGATTTAACAAAATATACAAAGCAAGGCCAACAAATTGCCATCCTATAAATGCAGTTAACAAATTACCACTTATAACCAAAAATGAAACAGCAGATGTCAAAATTGACAATTGCGCCATAAAACGTCCTTGTGTAATATCAGACTCTAGGTAATATGTAGCATAGCGATGAATTATTAGGCTTATAAAATTTATTAATAGCAGCATAACAATAGATAAATTATCAATTTGTATCTTAATCATTAGATTCAAGCTATTTATAGAAAAAAATGGTAACTCATATATAATTGTTTGTTGATTTATTCTAGAAATTAGTATCAACGAAAATATAAATGAAATGAAAATAAACATATTTGTTAGTATGTTAGTATTTTCATTTTTAAAATGATAAACAAGCGTTAAAACTCCACCAATCAAAGGTATCAAAGGTATCAGGAAAAATATATTCATTTTACTCCCCAAAGCGGAAACTAGTATTTTTAATCATCAATTTCTCCCATTCATTATTAACCTTATCAGAAATCAAGCTAACAACCTTGCTAAAGACAGCAATATCTTCTGGGTCAATACCCTCAAAACACATTGAGATAATTCTATTTTTCTCTGCAACTATTTCAGAATACAACTTATTGCACTTTTCAGAGGCATATAAGTGCCACATCCTTTTATCGTTTATATTTTGTTCTTTATATACATAACCATAGTCAATTAGTTTCTGAATAGCTCTGGTTATTGTTGTCTTGTCCATTTTAAGCTCATACGATAAATTTCCTAAAGTAATTCCAGGATTTTCATAAACACGTGTTAGAAAAAGGAATTGCCCTCTATGGAGATCGTAATTTTTAAACTTTAACTCATATAAAGCATGGATTTCTCTCGTAAGAGTATCAATATCACGAAGTATCGTATTAATTAATTGAACAGACATTAGAATAACCTCAAATAGTTGTAATTACAACCATTACTGTAGCACAATAAAGTTGTAATTACAACTATTTGTTAGCATGTACTTAATTTAAGGCACGATGTGGAAAGTCCAGTAAGAGAAAATATTAATTTTCCTAAAGTAAATTGTATATCTAGCACATAAGCAGCCGCTCCATAGATTGATTTACCACATCATCCTCTAAATCTTAATCCAATAGAGTACAATGTGCCCTGAAATTTAAATCAGCTTTATAGAAATAATTGTAAGGTTGCGCTAACAGCAATACGTGGAGATAAAACAATGTATGAACTTGTAACTGAATACAATATGGCGAGTAGTCTGGTTAACAAATGAAAAAGCTAATTGCTTTCAAATGCAAGCAATATATTTGGGGCAGTAAAGCAAAAATCACCAGAAAAGATTGAACACAAAAGATAAACTAAATTTGCTAGCTCAAATACCAAATGAAGCAATTGAGCTAATCTCATATGGCGTAAAAACCAAATCTGATTTATCAGCAATGATTCATGGTTTAAAAAATCGTATCAGAAAGCGCATTATCTTAATTTCATCAACCAAAATCTAATTCATTAAACTACTGGCTTGTAATGATCTAATAAAATTGTAGAGATATATATCCGTTACAGGTTAATATAACTAACAAATTTAATTGGACATAATAGATGAGAAAGACAAAACAAACATTCACAACATTACAGAAACTTGAATATGCAAAGTTAATGATAAATAGCGGTT
>JACCDG010975161.1_pt1 | contig 30847 bp, 32 predicted proteins | sample 7442471 | NCBI WGS metagenome assembly JACCDG01 (sample SAMN15323444, study PRJNA562643) | freshwater metagenome | isolation source: river surface water | place: USA:Blue River Watershed | collected 2017-08-17 | reverse complement strand
ATCGCGAAGGTGCTGTAAGACCTTCGAGCATGCTGCACTGGCCCCGCCGCGATGCGGGGCCGAATTTTTTCAGCGGCTGAATTGTTTTTTCTCAGCAAAAGCGTTGACAGCATAAATCTCTTAGGCCATAATCTCGTTCTCGTCGCGTTGCACACAAAACAACGCAGACAATTCCCTGATAGCTCAGTCGGTAGAGCGACGGACTGTTAATCCGCAGGTCCCTGGTTCGAGTCCAGGTCGGGGAGCCAAGAAAATCAAAGCCTTGCACGACTCTCGTTGTGCAAGGCTTTTTGTTTTGTGTAATTCCTGTGTAATCTCGCAGGGAAACCTCAAGACGCTTTGTTCATGTAGCGGTCGAAGAGCTTATCCATCGCGCTTTGAATGTGCGCTCCGTTCTGGTGACTGTAGCGCTCGACCATCGACAGATTCTTGTGGCCGCTGATGCGCTTGACCGTGGGTAGATCGACGCCGGCCTGCACCAGATGCGTGATGGCGGTATGGCGTAGCGTGTGGCGGACCACCTGCTTTACGTCTAGATCGGCCGCGATCACGCAACGGCGAAAAGGCTTGTCCAGGTTGACAGTTCGCCCCTCCTTGGCAGCGGGTGACGGAAAGAGCCATTGCACGCCGGGTTGCAGTGTGGCTACGTAGCTGTCCAAATAATCCGCCAGGCTCTTGGTGATCGGTTGCTCGCGTGCCCCGGCCTTGGCCTTCGGGATGAAGATAACAAGGCGCTGCGTGTCAATGTGCTCGCGACGGATGCTGAGGATTTCATTTTTGCGCATCGAGGTTTCCAAGCCGATACGGATGAAAGGGTAAATCTGGCGGTTCTGGTCGCCCTCGGCGGCTTTCAGCAGGCGCTCGATCTGCTCGACGGTCAGATAGGTAATGCGGCCGGAGTGCTCTTTCAGGCGCTTGATGGTGACCGTGCGATGATCGATCCAGCCCCATTCGACGGCCTTGTTGAGTAGATGCGATAGCGCCGCTAATTCTCGGTTGATAGTCGCTGGCTTGGTGGGACCACCATAGACAGGCTTGCCGCCGGGGCCGTTGGGGCGCATCGTCGGCTCGGTGCTGCGTTGTTTCTTGTAGCGCTCGACATCGAAGGTAGCGATTTTCGATAGCGACGTGTCGCCGAAGAATGGCACCAGATGATGCTCCAGGCGGTAGCGTTTCATGGCCAGGTCTTTGCCGCCTTCCTGCGCGAGCTTGGTCAGATACTTGTCGGCGGCCTCGCGGAATGACAGCGACAGCTTGCGCCCTTTTGGCAGGTTGAGCCGGCCGGCCTTGGCGTCCTGACGCGCCTTCTCGATGAATTCCTCGGCCTGCGTGCGCGTTGTGCCATCCGATTCGCGGCCGATAACGCGGTGAATGCGCTGGCCGTCGACCATGACATTGACGGTGAACACGCCGTCGCCGCTGGCCTGCCGCTCAAAGGTTATACCGTGCTCGTTGAGTTTTTCGCCGGCTGCCAGTTTGCGCATCGCCGGACGGGTAAGTTTGGTGAAGGTCTTGGCCATGTCGATCTCCGATCAAAACGGGGGTTCGTCGATTTCAGGTTCAGGCTTTGTTTTCGCCCATGTAGGTAAAATCGATTTGTCGGCTTCGCCTTTCGCAACTGAATTAAAAGTTGCCCAGTGCTCCCGAAGGCGCGCGTAGATGAGACTGTCGGGCTCAACGCGCCAAGTCCATTCGTCATTGTTTTTGTCGTAACGTCCCTTCCAAAGCAGGCCGTTTTCTCGCACCAACTTCCAGAGCACTTGCTCCTCATGGGTCAGCAATTCCGGGAACTGCATCGCAAGCTTGGCGAGCCTATCCGCCTCATCGACATCCCACAGGCTATCCGCCACCTCGCCGAGGCTGACAGCTCGGTGGTAGCCATCACGACTATCCACTGATTCATCACGCAAATTCACGCGCTGAAGCGATTCCTCTACCGCCCACTCGACATAGCTCGATACGGTACGCCGATGCTTCCTCGACGCCAGCTCTGCCAGATAGCGCAATTTCGGATCAAGCCGAACGGTAACGGTTTCCGAGCGGGCGAGTTTTCCGCCGCCGCCCTTGCGCGTGCTTTCCGGTTTTTGGGTTGCCATGTTGTGTCCTTTAGTCCAAAGGTTCTCTTGATTTCCATAGAAGTCTATACGCACATGTGTTCTTTTACAATACATATTTTTCCGATGTATTCTTAGCTTGTCTTACAACACATGGGATTATCTATGAACGCAAGTGAAGCAAATCTTCTTCAGATCGTGACCTACCCAGATGGCCGCATGGATGTGAAAAACACTTCCAAATACACAGGGTTAGCAACAAAAACCCTTGCCATGATGCGCTGCAATGGAACCGGCCCCAAGTTCGTCAAGCGCGGCCATGTCTTCTATTTCAAGGCCGATGTGGACGAGTGGCTGAATGCGCAGGGCCGATTATCCAGCACGGCCCAGGCCAAGCGTCGGGCAGCTTGAGGCGGATCAGATGAGCACAATGCAGGCGGCAAAGAAGCACGGCCATGGTCATTTCGACCGTGCTCGCCTGCCCGATCCGCTGACCTACTACGCCGCCGAGTTGGAGCGTCTGCGGCCAGCAGGTCGCCACGCCTCGGCCCGCTGTCCCTTTCATGACGACCAGCACCCCAGCCTGACGTTAAATCTCGCCACAGGTGCATTCCGCTGCCACGTTGCCGAGTGTGGCGCGCAAGGGCGCGGTGTACTGGATTTCCACATGGCGCGCTACGGCCTAGGCTTCGTCGCTGCCGCCAAAGAACTTGGCGCTTGGAACACCACCCCATGACCGAACAAGAAAAAATCACGCCGAACCAAGACAATGGAACTGACACACTGGACAGACTGTTGCGCTACGCCGCGCAGAAAGGCGGCGTCAAGTCCAACCAGATTGAAGCTGCCGAAACACGGTGGGCTTCTGTCGTAGAGCGCTTTCGACAGATGCAGGCTGCGCCGTGCGCCGCAGATCCTGAAACCTTGCCGGCGTTGATCTATGCCGAATTCAAGGAAGGTGCAACGCGCAACGATGCCAACGTGATTGCCATGACCGCGCTGGTGCTCGACATCGACAAGGATGTTGACCTCGAACGCACGCGCGTTGCGCTCGCCGGACGCGAAGCCGTGATCTACACAACCAAGCGCAGCATGCCCACGGCGCTGCGTCTGCGCGTGATCCTACCGCTGGCCTCGCCCGTACCGGCACGTGACTGGCCTGGCACTTATCGGTGCTTTGCGACCGACTTGGCTTTGCCGGGACTCGATGCTTGCGCCGAAAAGCCCTCGCAGCCTTTCCTTGCCCCACCTGGCGGAGGCTACTTCGAGCACCTTACCGGAGATTGGCTCGACCCTGCACCTTTCATCGCCGCCGCGCGTCAAGCCGAATTCGATGCCCTGCCGGAACCGGAGCCAATCAAGCAGACCCTCTGCCCCGTGCCGGCCTTCGACGCTGAATTGCTGCCCCGACCGTTTCGCAATTGGGTGGTGGATATGGCGCACCGGATGCAGTGCCCAGTCGACTTCTGCGCCGTAGGTGTTGTAATCACGCTTGCTGGCGTGGTCGGTGCGGCCATCGGCATCAAGCCGAAGCGAAAGGACGACTGGCTGATAGTGCCGAATTGCTGGGGTGGTGTGATCGGCCCGCCCTCGAAGAAGAAAACGCCAGCCTTACAGGAATCGACCAAGCCGCTCGGCCGCCTGGAAGCCATACAACGCGAAGGCGCGCAGCAGGCCCAGCGCGAAGCCGCCGACCCCGAAGCCAAAGCCCGGCTCAAGCTGCTGAAAAAGGAACTAGAAAACGCCATCAAGGCTGAAAACGAGGCCGCACGAATCCGAAAGCAATCTGCAGCCTATGCCGCCGCAACATCCGGCGGTGCTGATGACAACGGTGCACCTGAAACGAAAGACCCGCTATCCCGCAAGCGCCGACTTTCTGAGTCCGTGCGCAGCGTGGCCGAGGTTAAGCGCGATTTGGCTACGTTGACCGCACCGGTTACAAGTAACTTGCAAGAGCGTTTCCGCACCAACGACGCCACCATCGAAGCCCTGCACGATCTGTTGTCAGCCAATCCGCGCGGCATCCTGGTCTTCCGCGATGAACTGGTCGGCCTACTCAGGGGCTGGGAGAAACAGGGCCGCGAACAGGACCGCGCCTTTTACCTCGAAGCATGGAACGGCTACGGCAGCTTTCCGCTGGATCGCATCGGGCGCGGGCATGTCGTCTGCGACAACATGTGCGTGTCGATTCTTGGCGGCACACAACCCGACAAAGTGCGCAACTACCTCTATCAGGCGCGCGACGAAAACGACGGCTTGCTACAACGCTTTCAACTGCTGGTCTATCCCGACGTGCGGCCATTCGACGGCATCGTGGACGAGTACCCCGACGCCAGCGCCCGCGAAACTGCCTTTGACATCTTCGAGACCCTGGCCCGCGCCGATTTTGCTGCGCTAGCGGGGGTGGGCAACTTCGACAAGATTCCCGCGCTGCGCTTTGCCGACGACGCTCAAAATTTGTTTTTCGAATGGTACGAGCGTCTGCATCGCAACCAACTGGAAAACCCCGACGAAGCGCCAATGATGGTTGAAATGCTCTCGAAGCAGCCGAAGACGATGGCCAGCCTCGCGCTGCTGTTCCATCTGGTCGATTGCGCAGACAGCATCGCAATCGGGCAGGCCATTCCGCCCGTCAGTCTCGAAGCCGCTGCACGCGCCGCTGACTGGTGCGCCCACCTCGAAGCCCATGCCCGGCGCATCTACGCATTGGCCGGCAATCTGCAATCCCAGGCCGCCGCTGCATTGGCCGAGCGCATCGGCAAGGGTCAGCTTGACGATCTTGGCGACGCTGGTTTCACTCCACGCGACATCTACCGCAAGCAGTGGAGCCTGCTGGACGACCGTGAAATTGTCGACCAGGCATTGACTGAACTGGTGGACGCCGGCTGGCTGCTGCGCGACGTGCAGACCGCCGGTTGGCAGCAGCGCGGACATGTCAAGTACCGCGTCAATCCCAAGGTGCACCGCAATGGGTGAATGGCTGACCCGTGCCGCACACATCGAACAGGGAGACCAGCAGACAGCGCCGTCCTTTCAGTACCAAATCTGCACTGTGTCCAGTATGTCAGTTCCAGCAATCACACAACCGCAAATTTCAAATAGATTGTTGAGCGCCAAAGAGGAAACGGCAATCCGGGCATGGCTGGCACTGATCGAGGAAGCCGACCCGGCGACCATTGCCGAAGTAATCAGCCAGTGCCAGCAGGACGCGGATGTGCGGGACTACTTCATCGGACGAGCGGCCGCGGATCTGCCTAGGCCTGACCCTATCCCTGATGACCGGCGCACCTGCGACCAATGCGCGAACTTGATCGCTCGGCGCTGTCAGGCGGCAAAGCGCGGCGAGATTGTGGCGAGTCGGAACTTTGAACCAATCCGTGACCTACCCCAGCGCTGTGAAGGCTATGCGCCGGGGACGGATGACCCAGATCGACGACACGGCCGGGAACGCTGGCCGGGGCTAATCCATAAAGGGGGCGACTGATGGCGACCATTGAAGCAGAAACAATCAACGCGGCGACCGTGATAACACGCGGCAAAGAGGCATCAGTAGCGCGAAGCGGCAACTATGAGCCGGTGCGCTTCAACGCCATGAAGCACGGCATTCTTTCCCGGCTGGCGGTATTGGCGCACGAAGACCATGCCGAATTCGATAACCTGCTGGCAGCACTGATCGACGAGCATCGGCCGGCGGGCATGACGGAACGGCACCTGATCGAAGAGCTTGCCACAATCATCTGGCGCAAGCGGCGGGTGTTGCTGGCCGAAGGCGCGAAGATCAACGAGGGATTGAAATGCGCGGTAAATAGCTCAGCGTCGGTAATCAAGTCAGCGGCACCTTTCCAGCGTGGCCTGGTCGGCGAGAATGCCGACCTGCGGGAATTCATGGACGGCACCCCCGAAGAGATCGCCGAACGCCAACGGGACGCTGCGCTTGATCTGGCGGCAACCCAAAAAGCGGCAGCGATACTTCGCAAGGGTGGGCCTAATGCCTACACCAAAGCCGTGCGGGCGCTGACGCAGGATTCACGCGATTGGTGGGATGAGCAAGTCGAGGAAGAGGAACAACCGGCAACTGCAGAGGGGCTGGCGGAATTTATCCGCGATTCACTGGAACCGATCTGCTATCGCATATTGAAGGAAGCCGAATTCACCCCGGCAATTAAGGCGCAAACCTTGGGCGAAGGGCTGCGGGCGCACCTGCTGGAGAAGCTGAACCGCTATGAAACGCACCTTGACCGGAAATTCGAGCGGACATTGGCCATGCTTTTGAAGCTGAAAGACCTGCGGGGCTCGTGAAACCGGGCACTATCAAAACCGGCGCAATGCCAGCAACGGCAAGGAATTCGGCAAGAATCGGCGAAAACGATACCGACAATTTGCCAAATGATTTCGGCAAATCTCGGAGAAAAAAATAATCATGGGCGGCTTTGGTAGCGGGCGCGGGCAACGCAAGAAGGACACGACAAGCGACATGCGGGCGCTAGATATTCGGCGGCTGCAACGCGATGGCCTGCTGAGGTCGGGCCGATCCTTCAACTGGCAATGGTCGATAAATGGCGAGAAAGTCGCGGACATCAACATCCGCGTCGAGATCTCCCGCGTGGTTCTAAACTATCGAAGCCGAAGTAATGGCAGCGAATGGCAACCGATGGAATACCCCGTCACATTGGACTGGACACCGTGCCACGTTGGCGGGCGGCGGGCGTGGTTCCTTTGCCCGGCGAGAGGATGCGGGCGGCGCGTGGCGATCCTCTTCGGCGGTTCAATCTTCGCCTGCCGGCACTGTCACAAGCTGGCCTATCAATGCCAGCGGGAAACGGATGATGATCGAGCAATGCGACGGGCGGAAACCATCCGACGGCGGCTTGGGTGGGAAGCCGGGATAGCGAACCCGGAAGGCGGCAAGCCCAAGGGGATGCACTGGCGCACGTTTGAAAGGTTGAAAGCCGAGCATGATGCTTTCGCCAATGCGTCATGGGCAGGCATGGCCGTACGGCTTGGGCTGATGAATCGGCGGCTGGTGGGCTTGGGCCTTGAACCGCTAGATGACCTGGGCCAGGATGGCTAAATCTGTTTCGCAAAAACAGAAGTTCGGCATTGATGGGACGGTGCGGTGGCCTAGGGTAGTGCCGCCTGGCAAGCGACCTGAAGCAGTTCGGCGAAGCGTTCCTACGTGACATCCCGCCCCTAATCCAGATCACGCATCATCGCAAAGTCCCACACGCCCTCGCCGACTTCATCCCATCTCACATGGCCGCTTTTCAGGTTGCGAGCGCGGCGAAGCGATCCCAGAGAAATCATTCCCATCCGGCCACAGTATTTGCGGCATTGATGCCCCCCACAATTCACGCGCTGCACGATCAGGAAGCCTGAGCAAAGATCACTGCAAATCTGGCTTTCCAGCCTTTCGTGATAGTTGTGTCAGACTGATACAATAGAGGGCAATTTTCTGTTGATCCGGGACCATTCGCCATGAAGCGTTGCATAGTCGGAATTCGCCCCACTAATGCGCCTGAGGCTACGGTTTCAGGCCAGAAGGTGCCCACGGTCTGGTTTCCGTCGATGGCGACGCTGGCGGCGGTGTTGTCTGAAGATAACCGGGCGTTGTTACGGCTGATTCAACAAGCGAAACCAAAGACCATGACGGAACTGGCGATACTTTCGGGGCGGCAGGTGCCCAACCTGTCTCGCACGCTGCGAATGATGGAAAGCTACGGGCTGGTGGCTTTGACAAAGAATGCCCGGCAAACCCGCCCCACCGCGTTAGCCACCGAATTCCTAGTAGTGCTGGATTGAGTTGCAGAAATAACAAAAGCCAAGGAACAAACCAAACGATGCCATCCGCCAAACTTACCCTTGCCCGCCTTGAAAGCCTGCTGCTCACGGCTTGCGACGACCTGCGCGGCAACATGGATGCCAGTGAGTACAAGGAATATATCTTTGGCATGCTGTTCCTCAAGCGGGCCAGCGATCTGTTCGACCAGCGCCGGGAAGAGATCAAGAAAGAAGGCAAAGCGGCCAGTCTGTCGGAGGCCGACATTGCCCTCAACCTCGAAGACCCGGATCAGTACTCCGGCAAATATTTCTACGTACCACCACGTGCCCGCTGGAACGACCCGTGGATGGACGATGCGGGCAACGCGCAACCTGCGCTCAAGCATGTGAAGGAAAACGTCGGCTCCACGCTCAACAAGGCGCTAGAAGCCCTGGAAGAAGAAAACGCCGATGCCCTGCAGGGCGTACTCAAGGGCACCATCAACTTCAACCGCAACTACGGCCAGCACAAGCTGGATGACGACACCCTGGTCGACTTCATCCAGAACTTCGAAAAGATCCCGTTGCGGGATGATGATTTCGAATTCCCCGATCTGCTAGGTGCCGCCTATGAATGGCTAATCAAGCACTTTGCCGATTCGGCAGGCAAGAAGGCTGGCGAGTTCTATACGCCCGCCGAGGTCGTGCGAATCTGCGTCGAAATCTGCGATCCCAAGGAAGGCATGAGCGTGTACGACCCGACCGTTGGCTCTGGTGGCATGCTGATCCAAGCACGCGATTACCTGCGCGAGTGCGGAGCCGATGCCGCTGAGTTGTCGCTCAACGGGCAGGAAAAAATGGGCACCACCTGGTCCATCTGCAAGATGAACATGCTGCTGCATGGCATCTCGCATGCGGACATCCGCAATGCCGACACCCTGGCCGACCCGCAGCACAAAGACGAAAACAACGAGCTGCGCCGCTTTGACCGCGTGCTCGCCAATCCGCCCTTTAGCCAGAACTACGCCAAAACCAAATCTAAGGACGACGGCAGCGGTGCAAAGAAGAAGGAGCCCATTGCCTACCCCGGTCGCTTTCATGTCTGGATGCCGGAAAAAGGCAAGAAGGCCGACCTGATGTTCGTGCAGCACATGCTGGCCGTGCTCAAGAACAATGGCCGCATGGCCACCGTGATGCCTCACGGCGTGCTGTTCCGTGGTGGTGAAGAACGCGAGGCCCGTCAGTACTTCATTGACCGGGGTTACCTCGAGGCCGTCATCGGCCTGCCCAGCAACCTGTTCTACGGCACGGGCATCCCAGCCTGTATCTTGGTGTTGAACAAGGATGGAGCACAGCAACGCGATCACGTGCTGTTCATCAATGCCGACCGAGAATACCGCGAAGGCAAAGCGCAGAACCACCTACGTCCGGAAGACATCGACAAAATCGTGCACGCCTACCGCTCTGGCCAGAACATTGACGGCTACGCCAAGCGCGTGCCGGTGGCCGACATCAAGGCTGAAGACTACAATTGCAATATCCGCCGCTACGTGGACAACGCCCCGCCGCCCGAGCCGCACGATGTGCGCGCCCACCTGCATGGCGGTGTGCCGGTCAGCGAAGTCGATGCCCTCGTCCACTTCTGGCAGAACTACGCGGGCTTGCGTGAAAGCATCTTCGTGCCGCGTACCACGGCAGCCCATTGCATCTGGTATGCAGATTTCGCAGCAATCCTTGCCGACAAGCGAGACATCGCTCCGCACATCAACAACCACGCCAGCGTCACTCAGCGCCACACCCAATTCATGAGCGATCTGGCTGCTTGGTGGGAACAGCACCTGCCCGTCATCGAGGCGCTGGCGCCGGATGCCGACAACCAGCACGCTACCGGCCGCAACGTCTATGCCGTTCGCGCCACGCTGCTCGATAGCATTGAACGCACCTTCGCGGGCCAGCACCTGCTCAACCGATATCAGGTCCGCGGTGCTTTCGCCAACTACTACAAGGGGCTGGTATCTGATTTCAAATCCATCGCGGCCAGTGGCTGGGGCCCGGAGCTGATTCCGGACGAAGACATCTTGCAAAGCCAGTTCCCCGAGGTGCTGGCAGAACTGGAACAACAACATACCCGCCTTGCCGAACTTCAAGCCCTATTCGCCGCTGCCAGCGAAGAAGATTTTGAAGATGCTGACGACACCGGTGTGCTGCCTGCCGATGAAGTGAAAACCCTCAAGGAAGAACTTAAGGAAGCCAACGCCGAGTGGAAGGCACAGCTCAAGACGCTCAAGGGCGCAGTGGGTGATCTGTTCACCGAGATTAAAGTAGCCGGGCGTTTGCCTAAGGGTGTGGACAAAGCTCACCACTGCAGCGATGGCTTCACCGTCAGGGAGGCACAGTTCGGCAATGGCTGGCGCGTGGTCGATCTCGCTGGCTCTGTGGGCCATGCTTCCACTTTCACATCCGTGATCGAAGCCGCCATGGCCATTGGCCAGCAGGCCAAGACCGCTGCCGAACGCATCGAAGCCAAGCTGGCCACGCACAAGACACTGGAAGATGAAGCTAAAGCTCTGAAAGCCGCTATCAAGTCCACGGAGGCCAAGAAGGATGAACTGGTGGAGCAGGCTCGCCTCAAGATCAGCAACGACGAGGCACGGCAGGTCATTGTCGAACGCTTGGGCAAGCTGTTGTTCGAGAGCTATCGTCAATACCTGTGGGCGGATCAGCGCGCCTGCATCGCGGCCGTTGAAAACCTATGGTGCAAGTACGCCGTCACGGCCAAGCAGATTGAAGCCGAGCGGGATGAAGCGGCCAAGGCGCTGCAGGACTTCCTCGTGGAGTTGGGGTATGAGTGAGTGGGTTGAATCGCCCCTATCGCAACTAGCGACCTTTCAAAAAGGTCGGAAGGTCGATACATCACCGTTCAACGGCGATGGATACGCTCCTTACCTGGGTGCATCGGGCCTCGAGGGGGGTGACGATGGCTTTGCCGCAACCAGATTCGCGGTCATCGCGAAAAGTACTGACACCTTGATGCTGTGGGATGGTGAGCGCTCTGGTTTGGTGGGCTATGGTCGCCAAGGGGTGGTGGCCTCGACTGTTTCCAAGCTCTCGCCAAGCGACAAGGTTGAGCCAAAATACCTGTACTACGCACTGTCCGAACGGTTCGATTGGGTTCAGCACCGCCGTACAGGCACCGGTGTTCCCCACGTTCCAAAGGATCTAGGGCGACTGCTGAACCTGCGCTATCCAAAGCAACGGACGATTCAACAGCGAATCGCAACCATCCTCTCCGGCATCGACACTGCCATCGAAAAAACTGAAGCTCTGATCGCGAAGTACCAGCAGATCAAGGCCGGCCTGATGCACGACTTGTTCACTCGTGGCGTGTTACCCAATGGTCAACTGCGCCCGCCGCGCGAACAGGCACCGGATCTGTATCGGGAAACGGCGATTGGGTGGATTCCGAGGGAGTGGACTGTACGAAATCTTGGCTCAATGGCCAGGATCGTTTCCGGGGTAACACTTGGCTCCAAGGAGAACGACTCCAGTGGGCTTGAAGTTCCGTATCTTCGCGTTGCGAACGTTCAAGACGGCTATCTCGACTTAGCCGAAATCAAGACCGTTCGAATTACCCGCAAGGAACTTGAGCAGCTTCGTCTGCAAGCGGGCGATGTGCTTATGAACGAAGGCGGTGACTTCGACAAGCTTGGACGCGGCGCCGTGTGGTCTGGCGAAATTGAGGACTGCGTACATCAGAATCATGTTTTCCGCGTTCGGACAGACTCTTCAAGCTTGCTGCCGTATTTCTTGGCCTTCTATTCCGAATCCAGCTTTGGGAAAAAGTATTTTCTGATTAGCTCCAAGCAGTCCACTAACCTCGCCTCTATCAATTCGACGCAGCTTAACGCCTATCCGATTGCGTTGCCATCAAGCGAAGAACAGCAAGCAATCATTGAGCGGATATCCGCTGCCAATGGCCGAATAGAGAAAATGAAGGCAGAGGCCGGTAAGTTGCGTAACAAGAAGTCTGGCCTAATGCACGATCTGCTGACCGGGAGAGTGCCGGTTACTATCGAAAACAAGACCACGACAACGGAGGCTGTGGCATGACGACTGTTGCCATTCCCGAATGGAATACGCTGGGCCTGTTGCCGCCAATCGATCTGGCTGACCCCACCAGTGCAGAGCGTTCCCCTTACCCGGTGACGCTGCTGGATATCGTTTTGCGCTTTGCCACATCGCCCGAGCGCTGTAAGGTCTTGAAGGGTTTTCTGGATTACCGCGCCGCTTTGCATGGCATGGGGCTCGTCAGCGGTTTCCAGTGGCTAGATGGCAGTTTCACCGAGCAGGTGGAAACTCTGGAGCGCCGCCCGCCCAAGGACATCGACGTGGTGACCTTCGTCCGTACACCGGATAATTTCGCGCCGTCGGATGAACAGATCGGCGTCTTGGATCACAATGCAGCAAAGCATCGGTTTTTGGTCGACAGCTATTTCGTTGAAATCAACAAAGAACCGCCGGAGGTTCTCGTCGAGCGCAGCGCCTATTGGTACAGCATGTGGTCCCATCGTCGTAATCAAGCGTGGAAAGGGTATTTGCAAATCGACTTGAACCCTGCACACGATGCGGATGCGCGTGAACGCTTAACCCAGTTAGATGGTCAGGAGGCGCAAGCATGAACAACGAAGATCGCCAGCATTTGCTGGCTGAGCGCACTTTCCTGCAAAGGCTGCTTGCTAAAACACCTGCCACGGCACGTTTGACACGCATGAGCGATGAAGCCCGACTGCGCAAGGTGGAGGCGCAACTTGCCGCTCTGCTCACAGATGAGCGAACGCCCGCACGTGCGCGCCTGACTTTTGATGGCGTTCCAGTGATTCGCAGTCACGGCATCTTTGCCGACTTCGGCATGAAGGCCGTCAGCAGTTTTACCGAAGCGGTCGCATCGGTCGCTGCATCGCTGTCCGCCCCTCTGGCTGCGATGGGACCTATACCCAATCGTGACCAGAATCAGTTACTGATCACCAATACGGCGGTCGGTTCGTTTGGCTTCGAATTGGAAGAATATCGAGCCGAGCAGCTCCCGTCAGAGGAGGCTAGCCCGGTCGCCACTGCCTTGGAGAGGACCCAGGCATTGCTTCAAAGCACCCTGGGCAATGATGACGATTTGGCAGACATTGCTTCTGAAACCGACCCTCGTGCACTGGACAAGGTGCGCACGTTTCTGAAGGTGCTGGCCGACAACAACGCCGTCTGTGCATTGCAATACGGTGGCCGAGGCGTGCGATTTACCGACGTGGGTCAGGTCAGCCGCAGCCTTGCTCGTCTTGCTGCAGACAACTTGCACGAAAGCGAAGAGCAGTTGCCCGGTGAATTTGTCGGCGTGCTTCCCAACAGCCGCAGCTTTGAATTCAAGCTTGCCAGCAATCAGCAGATCATCCGTGGCAAGGTTTCCCCAAGGTTGCAGAACGTGGATGACATCAATGGTCACTTGCATCAAGCCGTGCAAATTGAGGTCACCCGAACACAAGTTGGTAACGGTCGCCCACGATATCTCCTAACCCAGATGCCGCAGTGGGCTCAACCCTGAGGTATCCCGAGTGAGCGAATACACGGAGGTGGAACGCCCCTTCTTGCAACAACTGGTTGAACTGGGCTGGACGGTCATCGACCAGGGCACAGGCGTGCCGCAGGATGCCGCCCCCAGCCTGCGCGGCAATTTCCGCCAGTGGCTGCTGCCGGAAGTATTCGACAACGCCGTGCGCACCATCAACCGTACCGATGACGGGCGTGAATGGCTGACCAACCGCCAGTTGGAAGACTTGCGTAGCCAATTGCTGCGCCACCCGAACCGCACATTGCTTGAGGCCAACGAGGCCGTGCAAGCGATGCTGTTCAAGGCGCAAGCCGATGTGAACGAGCTGACGGGCGAAGCCGACCCGGTGGTACGCCTGATTGACTTTCACAGCCCAGAAAACAACCAATTTCACGCCATCAACCAGTTTCGCGTCGACACGCCGGGCTGCGTGAAGGCGTTCATTATTCCGGACATTGTGCTGTTCGTGAACGGCATCCCGCTGGTGGTGGTGGAGTGCAAAAAGGGTTCGGAAACCTGCGCCAACCCGATGCAGGAAGCTTTTGTGCAACTGCAGCGCTACATGCGACGGCGCAAGGAGACAGAAGCCTCTGGCCTGAAAGAAGGCGAGCCCCAACTCTTCTACAGCAGCCTGATGCTGGTGCGAAGCTGTGGCCTGGAGGCTGACTACGGCACCATCTCCTCGAGCGAAGAGCATTTTTATGCCTGGAAAACGCTCCACCCTGCCGATGATGCCGATTCGACAGGGCTGAATGCCCAGCAGCAGTTGATTGCTGGGATGCTGAACAAGGCCAACCTACTGCAGATTCTGCGCACCAGCTCGGTGTTCATGGACACCGACGGTGGCCCTCGGGTGAAGGTGGTGTGCCGCTATCAGCAATTTCGAGCCGCCAGCAAGATCGTCGAACGCCTGCGCACCGGTGAAACCGCATCGGAACGCAGTGGCGTGGTGTGGCACACCCAAGGCTCGGGCAAATCATTGACCATGGTGTTTCTAGCGCGAATGCTGCGCGCTAGCCGTGACCTGGCCGACTACAAGATCGTGCTGGTCAATGACCGGCAAGACCTGGAAGAACAACTGGGTGAAACCGCCACACTGATTGGCGGGCGGGTGAATGTGATCGAAACCCGAGCGGGTCTGCGCCAGCATCTGGCGACAGACAGTTCGGACATCAGCATGGTGATGATCCACAAATTCCAGGAGCACAAACAGACGCTAACCAACACCGTGGTGGAGGCACTGGGTACTTACCTGGCGATGCCAGCCGGCAAGACCTTCGGCGTGGTCAACACCTCGGATCGCATCATCCTGATGATCGACGAGGCGCACCGCACGCAAAGCTCGGACCTGGGCGACAACCTATTCGAGGCCTTTCCCAACGCCACGCGCATCGCATTCACCGGAACGCCGCTGATCACCGAACGCCACGGCGAGAAGAAGACTCACAAGCGCTTCGGAGAGTACATCGACACATACCGCCTGATGGATGCGGTGAACGATGGGGCTACGCTGCAAATCCTATACGAAGGTAAAACCGCCGACAGCGCGCTGAATGAAAAGCACGCTTTCGACGAAGCCTTTGAAGATCTGTTCCGCGACCGTAGCGAAGAAGAACTGTTGGCGATCAAGAAGAAGTACGGCGCAACAGGCGACATCCTAGAGGCAAAGAACCGTATCAACGCCATTGCGCGTGACATGGTGGCGCACTACGTCGACAACATCCTGCCCAACGGATTCAAGGCGCAGGTGGTGTGCCACTCCAAACTGGCGTGTATTCGTTATCAAAACGGTATTCAGGCAGCGTTAGCAGAGCGCATCGCCAAGGAAGAAGCCCAGACTGCGCCCGATGCAGATCTGATCGGGCGCTTGCGGTTCCTGAAAACAGCGGTGGTGATATCGTCGGACGGCACTAATGAAGCCGCTTACATCACCCAAGCCCGGAAGCAGGCACAGCGTATGAACGCGGTAGAGAACTTCTGCCGCAGTTTTGATTTTGAAGACCCCGACAAGGAGTACACGGGGATTGCCTTCCTGATCGTGTGCGACATGCTGCTGACCGGCTTTGACGCGCCCATCGAGCAGGTGATGTACATCGACAAGAAGCTACGCGAGCATACCCTGCTGCAGGCGATTGCCCGGACCAACCGAGTGAAGAAGGGTAAACAGCGCGGTTACATCGTCGATTACATCGGCTTGGCCAACCACCTGACCCGTGCTCTGACCTTGTATGCGGCCAGTGACGAGTTGCAAGAACTGCACGACGGGATGAAGAACATATCGTCGGAACTACCGGTGCTGGAAGAGCGTTACCAGCGGCTGCTGCAGCATTTCACGGCGCTGCGTATCAAACAGATTCAAGCCTTCGTAAACGGCGAACTGCCCAACCTGGACGCAGAGGCCGCCGTGGTGCATGAAGCAGTGAAGGCGCTCAAAGATGACAAGAAGCGCGCAGACTTTGAGGTCTACCTTAAGAAGTTCCTGATGAGCCTGGACATCATCCTGCCCAACGCGTCAGCACAGCCTTACCGCGTGCCTGCAAAGCGCTTCGGCTATATCCTGCAGGTGACCAAGGAACGCTACAAAGACAGTAGCCTTGATCTAGGCAGCGCTGGCGAAAAGGTAAAAGTGCTGATCAACGAGCACTTGATTAGTCTGGGTATCAACCCGAAGGTGCCGCCGGTCGAACTTCTGGCGGAAGATTTCCTCGACAAGCTAGCCACGCACGCTGGTCAAAACAACGAGGCCAAGGCCAGCGAGATGGAGCACGCAATCCGCAAACACTGCACGGTTCACCACGATGAAGATCCAGCCTTTTACAAGAGCCTGTCGGAAAAAGTCGATGCCCTGATCGAAAAGCACCACGACGAATGGGATCTGCTGGCCGAAAAATTGGCTGAGCTGCGCAAGGAAGCCATCACTGGCCGTCAGCATGGCGAGGATGGCATGAGCAAGGAGGCGACGACCTTCTACGAGTACATCCTCCAGATCGGCTTCGCGAGTGGTTCTGTCAATGATTCAGACAAGCCTGCATTCAAGGCATTGATGGAGACCATCGTGGAAATACTTCAAGAAACCATTGCCAGCATCGATTTCTGGCAGAACCCGGATAAACAGAAGCGCGTGCGCGGTTTGGTCAAGACCGAAATCGCCAAGACGGCCATAGAAGAGCTGAAACTCAATCGTGAGCGTGTGGCCGTCGAGGTCATGAAGCTAGCCAAGAACCGCCATGATGAACTGGTCAACATGGTACGAACAGGGGGCGCGTGATGCAGCTCCGTCAGGTGCATGATATTGAATACCAGTTGTTGCCGGGCTCGGATCGCCAGACCACGGATATCGTGATCGAGCGCGATGGCATCATCACTGTTCGCGCGCCGAAGCGGATGACGCCCGAGCAGATAGATGAAACCGTTTTAGCCAAGCGGATGTGGATCTACCGCAATTTGGCCGAATGGCGTGATCTCAACGCCACCCGCGTCACGCGCGAATGGGTCAGCGGCGAAACTTTCCTCTACTTGGGCAATCGCTACCGGCTCCAGATGGTAGCCGAGCAAGACGAACCACTCCAATTGAAGGACGGTCGGTTCTGCCTGTCACGTAAAGTTGTCGAGCTTGATGGCCAGGATGCGGCCCATCAAGTGTTCGAGGCTTTCTACAAAACCAAGGGCCTGCCTCGGATTCAGAGGCGCGTGGCGTACTTCGCGACCAAGGTTGGCGTGACGGTAGCTGACATCCAGATCAAGGATCTGGGCTACCGTTGGGCGTCCTGCACAAAGCGCGGTGACCTGCATTTTCACTGGAAATGCCTCATGGCCCCGCTGACCATCATTGATTACATCATCGTCCATGAGCTCTGCCATATGCACCACCGCGACCACTCAGACGCATTCTGGAATGAGGTGGACAAGGTGCTGCCAGATTACCGGGAAAGAAAAGAATGGCTCAGGATTCGTGGTGCGGAGCTGGATCTCTGACAAGTGGCCGCGTACCCAGTTATCCGAAATTTTTGGATAACTCCGCGCTAGCCCGCAGCGCCCCGCACCTATACAGCGCGAGCGACCTTGGGGGCAGAATAGCCAGCGTCGGAAAGGAGTCTTTGCCCAGATCACGGTGTCAAGAGTGTCAGTTCTAAATAATAGGATTTGAAGGAAATTTGAATTTCGAAGCTGATAGCCCTCTTGACCTGACCCCAGTTAAATCGGAACACTATAAAGACGCCATGAGTCCGAAGATGATTTTTCTACAGCCATTGACGAGGTCATCGTTTGTGTAATTCCTGTGTAATCCTGCTTAGAAAATTACGCACTTCGCCAGAATTCATTAGGCAACAGCACAAATTTCTGATCAAAAAATCTTTTTAAATTCAGCACGTTAAGAAGATACGGGAATACCCAAGAATGCATGAGATTTCATGATCTGAAGACTGTTAATCCGCAGGTCCCTGGTTCGAGTCCAGGTCGGGGAGCCAGAATCCTTGTGTGGCGCGTGATTTGCGGCGGCAAGTAGAACACCAGATGTTTTTGGTATTCAATCTTGACCGGAGCGAAAAATGCGACACGATCCCGCAGTAATCGTCCCCCTGACTAGGGGACAATCCTTCACCCTGAAAGATCTGGCCGATACCTACATGGCCTGCTTTCAAGGGAGTGACCGTCAGCAAGGCACACGCCTTCGCTACTTCGTGACCCACTTGGGCGGCAAGCTCGCACACGAAATCGACGGCGACGATATCCAAGACGTTTTAGATGCCTTGCAGCGACGCGGCCGCGTGCACAATCGCGGCGGCGCGACTCGCGATGGCATTCAGCTGGTCGAAACGAATCAGGCCCTCAAGCCGGCGAGCGTCAACCGCTACCGCACGACCATTCAAGCAGTTCTCTCCTGGGGGCGTAAGCGCCGCCTGATGCCTAAAGGCTGGGTCAATCCAGTCGGGGAGACTGAACGCCTTCCCGAAGACAACGTGCGTACGCGCTACCTCACGGAAGACGAATACACACGCCTCCTGCAGGCCTCCAGAGCGTCCTACTGGCGCAAGCTGCATGTCCTGATAAAGCTGGCCGTGACCACTGGCGCGCGCCGTGGCACTCTGATGGGCCTGAAATGGGCAGACGTTAACCTTGACGAGCTGCGAGCCTACGCCGAGCGCACAAAAAATGGCGAACCATTCGTCCTTGTCCTGCAACCGGACGTTGCCAAAGAACTGAAGTCCCTCAAGGGAGCCAGCGCGGCAGATGAGCTTATTTTCGGTGGCCGCAACCCTTACAAGCCGATGAACTTCGAAAAGGCTTATCGTAACGCTCTGACCAATGCGGGCATCGATGGCGCATGTTTCCACACTCTCCGACACACGCACGCCAGCTGGCTGGCAAGGCAAGGTGCACCGCTTCTGGCGATCGCCGAAAGTCTCGGACACAAATCACTCGAAATGACCAAGCGCTACGCACATTTGTGCGTGGATAGTCGCGCAGAAATGCTGTCCCGCGTGTTCGCACCTGCCTGACCAGGAGAACTGAAGCAATGAAAGCAAATACCGCAACCTTCACGGCAACCGCCAACATCTATTCGATCAACATCGAGAGCAGCAAAAACGATTTGCGCGACCAGTTACACGCGAAAATTTCCCAGGCTCGAGCAATGCTGACGCTCCTTGTTTCGGATGGAGGGCTTGAGAACTTTCAGCACATGGCCACCGAGCTGCAAGGCGATTATCTTTGGGCTATCTGCATGGCCGTCGATGAAGCTAAAGACTTGATAAACAACATGTAAGATCACACGCCGCGCCTAGGCTGATCCCCGAAAACCTGGTCCCCACCAGGCTGGCGCGGCCCCTCTCGATGGGAGCGCTTGGGAGCGCATCATGAAAAAAATAAATGAGCTGATACGTCGCGCCGGCATTATGCAGTTTGACGATGAAGATTACGACCACCGTCAGGCAACGGAAACCAGACTTCGCAATAGCTTTCCAAGCTATGACGAACTTATTGGCTATGCCTTAGCAAATGAAAAGGCGCTTTCAGACACATATTTTTTATCTGTCGCTCTACTTGATGAGTTTGAAATCGCCAATTCGATATTGGCAAACGAATTACTCAGCGCAGATTCTCGCCTAGAAAAAATAGACCGGGTTGCCAAGAGAGCGTCAGCAATCGTTCGGGCATCAATATCGCTGCGCAAATCCTCAGTCGCCGAAGGCGGCGGTAAAGCTCTCGCCGGCAAGCGCGCAGCACAAGATCAGGCGATCCTTGACGAATATTTCAAGCATTCCGAACTGCACGAACTCAGCGGCGATCAGGCTGCCACGCATCTGATCGACAAGCACCCGGAAGTAACCTCCGACCTTGGAATCTCTCACAGGCGCATAGCCAACCTAATCCGCAAATCAAGAAAAATGTAACTTGCTAAGCAAGTAGCACGCTTTGCTTGGCATCTGTGTTTTCGCATATCGGGCGTATATCCAAACTCCATGTGTCGCCGCTAGTCACGGCCACACAAGGAAACTTTTGGAGGTATACACAAATGGAAGCACAGAAAACTCTGTCCGCCGTCGAGAACTGGCGCGACTTTCAACAAACCCCCGATGGGAAGCGACTTTTTCCCGGCCTTGAATCTCTCCGCTGGTTTATTCGGGAAAATCGCGATCGCCTGATTCAGGCAGGCGCACTCCTCAAGATTCGCGGCCAGTGGCATTTGGTCCGTCCCGAATTTGACGATGCAGTCATTCGGACCATGCGCGAAAAGGCCATGCTCGCCCTCAGAGATCCGGGGGCGCTATGACCAATCGAAAGCAATTCGAAACGCTGCGCGCCAGAGCGGCATTGATCGGGTGGCAGCTATGGCGAACTGTCGAGGATGAAGTGGCCTGCGAGACATTTTTCGCACGTCGCAATCACCAGGTCATTCAGTTCGCAACCATAGGTGACTGCGAAACCTTCCTGGAAGATATGCAACTGGCGCAGCCATGAGCATCGAATACATGACCATGGCTTTCAGAACCGACATGCCGCCGGTCCGCAAATTCGTCCTGCTGGCAATGTGCGACATGGCGAACGTTTCAGATAACGGTCTGACGTACCCATCTATCGCAACCGTCGCGAGGCATTGCAGTTTAGATCGACGAACGGTCGAGCGCGCCATCAAGGAATTGGAAGCAGACGGCTACCTGTCCGCAAGCCGGCGCGCCGGCATGAAATCTCGGTATCAGATCAATGTCGCCAAACTGAACCAAGCGAGCATTGACTACTTGCACGAAAGGGACTCCAACCCACGGCAAAGAGTCGCAGGCGGCGAGAAGTCGCAGGCGGCAGATAACCGTGACACCTGCGACAGAGAGTCGCACCCACCTACGGCAGAAAGTCGCAGCACCTACGGCAGAGAGTCGCACATAACCAGAAGTAACCAGAATGATGAACCGGAAGATAACCGGAAAGAAGCAGGCGCGAAGCGCGCACACGTTTCTCGCCCTGATTCTGTTTCGGTAGAAGTCTGGAACGATTTCCAGGCGATCAGAAAAGCAAAGCGCTCTCCCCTGACGGAAACCGCGCTGATCCGTATGGAGGCCGAAGCGAAGAAGGCGGGTATTTCGCTGCAAGAGGCATTCACTGTTTGCTGCGTGAAAGGCTGGCAGAGCTTCTCTGCCGACTGGTACGCGAACTCTGCGTCCGCAAAAGGCCGTCGGGTTCCAGTCAGAGAAAACTTTGATGCGATCGATTACGGGCCTCCGGGGGTGAGTCCGCTATGAGACAAGGAACCAACCAGGTGCGAATTGCACTGCAAGCCGGCGACAAGCTGTCCAGCCTGGACGCATACCGGCGCTTCGGCCTGATACATCTTGCAAGCACCATCAGACGATTACGGCAGGAAGGTTTGCCAATCAGCACCACAGCCATTCAGAAGCAAAACGCTGACGGCAGGGCCGTTCGCTTCGCGCTGTATCACCTGGCAGGCGTAGAGCCGAACGCCGACGGCGGGTGACAGTGCCCCCCCTTGTCTAGGTTCTTCCGAAGGGGTGGTGCCACGCGGGGGCAACCGTACCGCGGTAATCACCTTCTCGCTGCCCTCGAATCAACTTCCAAATCACCAAGAAAAATGACAAAACTCTCTGAACTAAACGTCTCCGACAAAGACCTGGCGGAACTAGCCGGAGTCAGCGATCGCCACATCCGCTACCTGGCTGAGACAGGAATTCTGTCGCGCCAAGCACGCGGAAAATATCAGCTTGGCCCGGCCTTTAAATCACTCCTGGACAACGCAGCAAACGCTGCGAGCGAGTTCCAGCGGGAGCGAACCAGGAAAATGCGTGCCGAAGCTGACTTGGCTGAAGTCAATGCGGCAAAGGCGATCGAATCAGTCGTTGATGTTGACTTCCTTGCCCACAATTTGTCCGCATTGTTTGCGGAAATTTGCGCGAGCATGCGCAACATTCCTGACCGAATCGCATCATCGCTTGTCGGAGAAAACGACGAGCGAATCCTGAAAAGGAAGCTGTTACAAGAAATCGACATGGTGTTAACCGCCCTGGCAAATTCAGAAGCCGTGATCGAGGGCCGAAAGGACGAAAGCGAATAACTCTTGGCGCGGAAAAACCACCAGAGGAAATTACGGTAAGAAACGGGGAGCATGTGCGCATCTATCCGAGGAGGCGCACCCACATGAAACACAATCCGCTCCGTAAAGTCTTCAGCGAAGCGCGCACTGCAGCACCCTACCTGGTGCGCGATCGCGGCCCAGGCATTGAGCCGCAATACCTGCCAAAGCGCAGCTCTGTGCTCCGCAGTCTGAATCTGAAAACCTCATTCCTGCCCAACCTTTTCGATAAAAACGGCCGCCTGATTTCGGCACCGATCGGAATGCCGCCTGCTGAGACAATCGCCCTTGATGCGGTTGTCATCAAGGCCAGCCGTGTGGCCCAGGCCGGCGCGCATGTTCTAATTCGCGACGATCCGCTGTCGCCAATCGCAGTCGGTGAGCGAGGCGATATCGTTCTTGCCAATGTGCCAGCAACATTCAGCACGATCGAGCCTGCGGTTTTCAACAATGTTGCGGACGATGCGGATGTCACTACTACCGCCATCCTGCCGATTCATCGCGCAACGCTGAACTGGGAAGCGGCACAGACTGTGGCGGTTCGTTTCGAAGTTCCGCACTCATCGCAAAAACAATACGAAGAAGGGCTATTTGCCGACGAGCTGCTGATCGCGCTCGCGCTTGGCTTAGGGCGTGCTGCAGACCGGTTGTTGCTGGCGGCCATTTCAGCCACGACCCCACCAGAATTCAGCTTGGCGAGTGCTGCCGCACAAGGCTTGAAGGCGGCAGAACTGCGCGCCATCGTTGGTACTGGAGGACATGGTTCTTATTTCGGGGCCGACGGATTGTTGGTGGTCAATCCCTTCGACGTTAACGGATGGAAGCCTTCAGGCATTCCGGCCGAACTGAGCGCAGATACCTCAGAGACCTTCGTTGGTGCATGGGATCGCGCTGCAATCGCAATCAGTAGCGACGCGCAATTACTGGCCGATCGTATCGGGAAGAATGGGGCGTTGGCGCTAACCGCCTGGGCGAGCATGGAGGTGCTGCTGCCAGACAGCGCCAAATTCTGGAAGGTGAATGCCTGATGAATTCCATCTTCGAGCGCATGGTCGATTTCTTCGCCAGTAAGCGCGCCGGCCTGCCCGAGGATGTCCAAACCATCCTCAGCGCTGCCATCGTCACAGTGCGCGACTCAGAAGATGGAGATTCACGCGCTGTCATCGGCCTGGGGCGAAGCATGTTCTACGCCGACGATGCAGCCGAGCGCATTCGAAAGCGCTGGCCCGAACTGACCGGGCACCAGGTGCAACGCGCCTGCGATTACCTCGATGCACGCATACGCATTGCCGCAACCCCGATCAAGCGAGAGCGTCGGCGCGGCTGGATTCACGACTTCTAGGAGCATTCATGAAAAAACACATTTCCACATGTCTGGCCATTGCGCGGAGCAAAAAAGCCGACAGCGCACCCAAGTCCTTCACCGTTCACATTCTTCCGAGACCTTCTGGCAATGACGCCAAAGTCGGAATCATGGTCGGTGGCCAAGTCGCCTATGCAGGCGATCTGGCTGAAGTGACCGAGAGCGAAGCCGCTGACCTGGTCCTGACTGGCAGGGCCGAGCTTCTGCCTAACTGATTTGCGCCGCCCTGGCCGATGGCGGAAGTAATCGGCTATTCCTTTCCCATTGGCAAGTGGGTTTTGGGTGGCCCAGATGCCCGGAAGGCAAACGGGCCGCCCATTTTTTTGAGATCTAGCGATGAACAAAAAATTGAATGCGGTAATCACCATTGGTGGCGCAATCACCGGATCGCTGAAAAGCGCGCTCGGCACCACCAGGCAAAAGCTGCAAGACATTGGCAGTGCCGTCCGCAAACTCGAGCGCGAGCAAAAAATGCTCGGACAAGGCATTCAGACGTTCGGCGCAATGGGCCGCAATGTAGATGGCCTGCGCGCGCGTTATGCGGCCGTTACAGGCGAAATCGAAAAGACCAGGCGTGCACATGAGCGGTTGAACAAAGCCGCAGAGATTCAGGACCGCGGCGGCAGCATGATGGCCAGTGCCGGCATGAAGATCGGCGCCACAGTCGCTGCCGCTTCGCTTGCATTTATTCCGATCAAACAAGCGGTTGCATTCGAAACGGCCATGCTTGGTGTTGCAAAGCAAGTCGAAGGTGCCCGCGACGCTTCTGGCAAGCTGACCGCCGTATATTTTCAGATGGGCGAGGCGATCCAGAAGCTCGGTAGCGAAATCCCGATCGCGACGAATGAGCTTGCGGAGATGGTGGCGGCTGGCGCGCGCATGGGCATCGCGAAAGACGAGCTGATCGACTTTACTCGCACTGCCGCAATGATGGCTTCCGCATTCAGCTTACCGGCGGGTGAGCTGGCCGATCAAATGGGCAAGATCGCAGGCCTATTCAAAATTCCCATCACACGAATTAGCGACCTGGCTGACGCAATCAATTATCTCGACGATGAATCGAAGTCGACCGCTCCAGGCATCATTGACTTCCTGACCAGGACCGGCGGCGTGGCCGGTGCGGTGAAGATCACCGGCAAGGAAATGGCCGCGCTTGGCTCCACGTTGCTGACGCTTGGCGAGCGATCCGAAACTGCCAGCACTGCAACCAATGCCTTCTTTCAGAAGCTGGCAGCCGCTGACAAGGGAACCAAGAAATTCAAGGAAGCGATGTTGGAGATCGGCCTTTCGACGGCAGCCGTCCAGAAAGGCATGCAAACAGACGCACAAGGCACGATCCTGAAAGTGCTGGACGCTGTGGGCAAGATGCCAGCTGAAAAGCGCTTGGGCATTCTGGTCGACCTTGTCGGGCTTGAGCATTCCGATACGCTGGCCAAGCTGGCCGGTAATGTCGAAGAATACCGCCGCCAAATCGACTTGGCCGGTAGCCAAAAGGCAGTGGGAAGTATGTCGCGCGAATTCCAAGCGCAACTGAAAACCACGGCCGCGCAATGGGAAATCACAAAAAACGTGATCACCGCTGTCGGCGTGAATATCGGTAGCGTGCTGCTCCCGGCGGTGAATTCTGCCCTCACCGTTTTTCGAGGCGCGACTGGTGCTGTGTCTGGTTTTGTGCAGGAAAATAAATCGCTGATCGGAAACGTCGCTACTGCTGCGGCAGGCATCGGCGGCGCCCTGCTCGCGTGGAATGGCCTTGTGTTCGGAATTGGCACCGGTATCAAGGTCCTGGGGTTGGTAATGGGTGCTAATCCCATCGGCTTAGCCGCGCTTGCGATCGCAGGACTCGCTGCTGTGATCTGGAAGAACTGGGAGCCGATCAAGGGGTTTTTCGTCGGCATGTGGGACGGCATCAAGACGGCTGCCGGCACGACCTGGGAGTGGATGAAAAGCGCCTTTATGACGTTCCATCCGCTCGGCATGGTCATCAAGAATTGGGAGCCGATCAAAGGATTCTTTACAGGCCTGTTCGACGGCATTCGAGCGACGGCGACATCATCGATCGATTGGATTCTCGGAAAGATCAATGCAGTCGGTGCTCTATGGGACAAAACCAAGGCGGCCTTCGGCTTTGGCCAGGCAACCTCGCAGGCGGCAGCGGCAAAGCCATCGGGTGCCCTCCCTCCGGTACCGCCAGCGCCGCCACGCATGGCAACGGCACCGGCCGCCGGCCGCAACGTGGACGCACACCAGAACAACACGTTCAATATCACGCAGCAGCCAGGACAGAGCAGCAAGCAGCTAGCCGACGAGGTTGCGCGGCGGCTGAACGAAAAACAAGCCGTGAAGCGACGCGGTGCGATGTTCGATCCGGCATTGGGGTACTGATCCATGAAGCCCGAACTCCCCCCTGTGGCTGCCCACCTGGTCGACCTGCTCGGCAAGCGCCTGGCGCTGGCGCTGATGTCGAGCACGACCCGGGGAAATGTATATGTGCCTTTGCGGCCGAAGCCATCGAGCAATCTAGTGCAGACCATCGGCATGGCGGCGACGCTGCGGCTTTGCGAAGTGTATGGGGGCCGCACGATACACATTCCCCAATGCGCAGCAACGCGCCGCGCGAAGCGGGACGCTGAGATCAGGTCCCTTGCAGCTGATGGCGTGCCGCAGGCAGAAATTGCACGTCGCTTCGCGCTGACCGATCGGCAAGTCAGAAACGTCCTGGCTGACCCTGTATCGCGTCCTGACTAGGTGCCCATATCGGTCAAAAAATACCGACGCTTTGGCGAGATTTTGCCCCCTTGATTGGCTTGCGTTTGGTGGGGTAATATGGAGTCCGGTGTTCTCCTTGCGGCATCAAGGATTCTCTGTTAATCCGCAGGTCCCTGGTTCGAGTCCAGGTCGGGGAGCCAGAATACTGAAAAGCCCAGCCTTCACCGGTTGGGCTTTTTACATTTCGGGGTGGTTCGGTATTGGATCAGCCTCCCCTTACCCTTCCCCTGACCATCCTATTCCAAAATTTTGTACCCCCTCAAATAACGGTAGAGAGCGCATGGCTGAATTGCTGGATCGCTCATTCAGACGAATGTAGGAGCGATTGCTGGTCGGTGCAGCTCGGGACATAGTGGGCAGGTGATTTCGTCTAAGAGCTATCGTTCGGCGCTTAACCGTTGCTGGGGCTTAAAAGGGCTGAAAGCGGCCTTAAAAACTGGAAGCGCTAGATCGTCGTTATTTGCGAGTTCAATTACCTTACCCCTTCGCTAGGCCCGCAGTTTCCTTTCTATTCACCTGCGAGAGGCCTCTCTTGTTGCCGCCACCGGCGAACAATATCTGTGACATATGCAGGATCCGCTATTTCATCACTCCACAGTTTGGCGAAAGGTACGTCCGCGCTATGGGGGCGACGATCCTCAGGTAAGTCGCTGAATCGTACGCGAACCGGCACAGCAGTTCCCTCACCAACGATGAGCGCCTCTTGCGCTCGAAGCGTCGGAAGTGAGTCAATCAAACTTCGCACAGCATCTGGCAGTGCTCTTTGCACAAAGCGCTGATCTTGTTCATTACTCATGCGTAGTGCTATCAAGGTATTGCACTGTGAAAGAATAGTTTCCGCTAGCTCTGAAGGACGTTGTGAGACAAGTCCCAGTGATACACCATATTTCCGGCCTTCTTTGGCAATTCGCGCCAACGCTTGCTTCGTTGGCTGAAATGCCGCTTCGTCACTGCGAGGCGCATAACGGTGGGCTTCTTCACAGACAAGCAGGATAGGCACTTTGACAGGTCGGGGACTCCAAACAGCAAAATCGAACACCATTCGACATAGGACAGAAACGACCACATCAACCACATCTGAAGGAACTCCCGAAAGATCAATGATGGATATTGGCTTGTCGCTAACAGGAATTCTCAGGTACTGCTTAATAATGTCGACGAGGCCATCTGTCACATCGATGTCGGGGCGAACTAAAAATGAAAACCGTTTGTCGGCTTGCATTGACTTGATTTTGTTGATGATTTTTTCGTGAGATTCTTTCTTTGCCGCCGTCAATACAGCCGCTTGTTCTTCAATGCTGGCCAGAACCGCTCCTAACTTATAAGGCACAGGCGTGTCCACTGTGATGCTATCAACCTCAATACCAGCAGTGCAAAAGCTACGGCGTGCTGAGAGAATAGCCTCTTTCAGGATATTGGTCTGACTTGTTGCTGCAAACTCAGATTTACCAACGAATAGCTCAACGCTTTCTTGAAAGTTTAGCAACCAATGCGGTAGGTTTAATGTTGTAGGGTCTATTACTTCGGCCTTAATGCCAAACGCCTTACTGTACTCATTGTGGGGATCGAGAAGAATGATGTGTCCGCTCGGCGCCACATCCAATATCGCTTGGAGTAATACCGTAACGGAGCATGATTTCCCCGACCCGGTCGTTCCAAGTACAGCGAAATGCTTACCAAGCAATTCATTAGTCATCAGATAAACCGGCATTCCCGATGCCTGGGAGAGTGAACCGACATGAATGGACGGTTTGTCTGGGCGATTATAAATTCGGCTTAGCTCGCCGACAGTTGCGACGAATATGGGCTGCCCTGGCAGAGGATAGGTTACGACGCCTCGCTGAAACGTAAAGTCGTTTTCACCAATGCCGCTGCGTAAGCCCTCGCCGAATAGCTCGATTTCGAGCCATTTCGAATCGCTGCTTCGCTCTGCGGCCTTTTTCTCCGGTGACTTTTCAGCTATAGCGACTTCGGACATTCGCAATGCTGTTACGAGTCCGAATACTAGTTTGTCGCCTGCTTCGATCCGCACAATTGACCCTACTTGTCCAACGGTGTAGCGGCGGCTCTTATATGTTCGATACAAATCTTCGACTGAGGCTTCTAGCTCACCAACAACCTGAGAACCAGACACTTCAATAACTCGGCCAACACGTAGGATTTCCGCATTCATGCTGCTACCCCTGCAATGTAGTCCACCAAATTTTCAAATTTCCAAAGCTCTGCCTCAAGGAGATTTTTTGCCTCGACCTCATCGAGTGCATTGCCAACGTAAAACGAGTTGCCGACGAAGGCATTAAAGCGGTTGTCGCATCGTGACTGTATCTCGGCTAGTTGATCCTGCTGCTCTGACGTTTTCGCATCGGGCCCAACAAAAGCGATTACTGTCAGATTGCTCCCGGTTGAGTTAATGGCATCAATAATCGCCTCATTGATATGTTCGTCGTTGAAGCTATAGCCCAATGCCACAAGGCAGTTATTCGCATTGGCTGCGCGAAGGCGTGCCCTAAATCTGCCCATTAGTGTTTCATAGACCCCAAACTGCGTTTGTAGATATTTTTGCTCAGAAGGATAGACAACGACAGTTTCCTTGATGTCGGAGGCAGAGCTAATGACAGAACGGCGGACATGCCCAGTCTCTTCTCGAACCCAATTTACTGAGCCATGCAGTTTATGAATCCTAAAATTTGGTGCACATGTGAATGTTTCGTCAAAAATCGTTGGATCAAACCAACCAAGGCGAGAACCTCGGAAACCATCAACATATTGATAGCGCAGCTTATCAAGCGTCGCTTCGATGAGGGTGTCGTAGTTGAGAGTGAAAATGTCGCGAGCGGATTTTGACCACTTGCTGGCGATCCGCTGCAAAAAGCGCGCATGCACTGGGCTGTTTACCCAGGCATCAGCAATATGGTTGACGATTTGATTTTTGATGGCCTCCAATGAGTCGTCGATCCATGAGGGCTGGAGGGCATGTTTTTCGGTATTTTGTACCGTTCGTAGAATGTATTGGTAACGTACTAGATAGTTGATGAGATCTTCGATAGTAGGCTGTCTCGTGCCATTTCCTTTCAACCCATCGAACTCTACCTTGATTCTTGGGTCAACGTTCGTCAGTACCTTTTCAGTCAATTCACCAATAAGAGGCTTTCCAGCGCAACGACTACATCCAGCTCCAATCAAAAAACAGGTATCAGACCCTGTTAACCACTGAAGTACCTGCTCCTTTGTTTCAGCTGACATGTTTTGCTCCCTAGGCTCAATTATTATTATTCTTAGGATACCGACTTCCCCCCATTTTCAGTAGCCCGGCAGTTTAGAGTCCGGGGTTAATGTAACTGACTTCTGGGTAAGCATTTTTGCATAAGCGGCAGGCGTTAGGCCGCCGAGCGATTTCTTCGGCCGCTCCTCGTTATATTCACGGCGCTTGGTAGCGATGATGGTTTTGGCATGGCGCAAACTGTTAAACCAGTGCTCGTTGAGGCATTCGTGGCGGAAGCGTCCATTGAACGACTCGATATAGGCATTCTGATTCGCTCCCGGACTTCGATGAGATCCCAAATCTAAGTGGAGAACCAATATTTTTCGCTTCGTTAAAAAATACTAGTGCAATATTTTCACCGCAATTTTCCAATATTAGTTTCGACGTAATTTGACCATGTATTTATTAATCTCGCTTCGACCAACTCGTTCAAGTCAAATCTCCTATTAATCACAGCCTCCCCAGGTCTCACCTGTAGCTTGCTCAAGCTGGCTAGTTGACATTATAGAAAACCCAACAACCTTGTTCGATAGTACGTGATGCCGAATTCCGAACTTGGGTACATCGTACACGCGATAAGAAGTAGATAGCGAATCGGTTTTATCAAGCAAGCATTGCACCCGCAAATCCTTGCCATACTTCTCTAAGATTTCTTCACCTGAGCCTGAACATAAAATGCCATTCACGGATGTATCTTCCAAATCGCTTTTGCAATTGTAGCTAATTACTGAAATTTTTCCATTTTCAACCCTTATATCAATAGAAAGGGCTTTATTTAGGTAGACATCGCTCAAATCGGCACGACTTTTAACTTCTCTGTCGAGGACAAAGCCAGGCATTTTGAAAAGTACATCCGAAAGCTTTTCACCAAGCTCCAAATTTTTCAACTTTGAAATAAATTTCGGTCGACTCTCCAAGTGATGCTGAAATTTTAAAAATCCGATAATAGAACCTATCAAAACAGCGAGAAGCAAAACACCATAAAGAAACCATTTAGCAAGTCGTTTGATAACAATTAATTTTGCTTCTGCTATTTCGTTTGCGCTCATGCCATGCTCCACAAAAATCAACTGCAAGGTCCACGCAGACTAGGATTGGTTAGGCCCCTCTATTGGGAGAGTGTGCAGAAATTTTTCTAACCGGATTTCGAAACAACTCCGTTCAAGCCGTGGTCCGAATCGAACGTTAGAGTGGAGTGGCCAGCTGTATCTATCCCAACCTTTACGTGATACGGTTAATACTAATTCTTATAACCGTCCGCAGCCAGCCCCTGTGGGCTTTTTTTCGTCCATACATCCCAAGGAAATCTATGCCCCATCCATCAGCACCTAACTTCACCATCATCACCAACTGGAAAACCAAAGGCTTCGCCTGTTCCAAGGTATGCAGCTATTGCAACTGGCGACAGTCCCCTCTCCTCCCCCATGGCCTGCAGTCCGATGAAGCAATCTTGGCCTTCATT
>JACCDG011087916.1_pt1 | contig 30870 bp, 21 predicted proteins | sample 7442471 | NCBI WGS metagenome assembly JACCDG01 (sample SAMN15323444, study PRJNA562643) | freshwater metagenome | isolation source: river surface water | place: USA:Blue River Watershed | collected 2017-08-17 | reverse complement strand
GGCATGTGGATCCGGCGGGAGCGCGGCGCTGGTTGCCCTTCGTCGTCCGCCTGTCCTTGCACGCCGGGGCCTCTGACCTGCGTTGGATCCACACCTTCATCTACGAAGGCGATCCGGCCAGGGATCGGATCGCCGGATTGGGCGTAAGGTTCGACGTTCCGCAGCGCGGACCGCTCCACGATCGCCACATCCGTTTTTCAGGAGAAGATGACGGACTCTTCGCGGAAGCGGTGCGCGGAGTGACCGGGCTGCGCCGTGACCCCGGCGCTGCGGTGCGGCGGGCTCAGCTCGCCGGCGAGCGCACCCCGGAGGTGGCGACCTGGGATCGTCGCGTCGCGTCGCGAATCCACTACATCCCGGCGTTCGGTGACTGGACGCTTTTCCAGTCCTCTGCGGATGGCTTCGAGGTGCTCAAGCGCACGAATCGGTCGCACACGTGGCTCTCTTGTGCGCGGGGGAATCGAGCGGGCGGACTCATGAGTCTGAGCTCACCCGAGGGGGGAATCGCGCTGGGTATCCGGGACTTTTGGCAAAGCCACCCCGCGCAGCTCGACGTCCGGGGTGCGGCGGGCGATGGGGCGACCGTCACGGCATGGCTATGGGCGCCCCAAGCGGCCGCGATGGACCTTCGGCCCTACCATGACGGCGTAGGGCAGGACACGTATGCCCGCCAACTTGAGGGCCTGGAAGTCACGTACGAAGACTACGAACCCGGGTTTGATTCTCCGGTGGGTGTGGCCCGGACCAGCGAGCTCTCCGTCTGGGCACTGGCTCGCACGCCGACTCGCGAGGGCCTCGCCGCCATGGCGGCAACCGTGCGGATCCCGCCCCGGCTGCTTGCGGATCGGAGGGATCTGCATCGCGCTGGCGTCTTCGGTGGCCTCTGGTCGCCTCAGGAGGAAGTCGGCTCGCCGGCCCAGGCGATCGACCGCCAGCTCGCCTCGCATTTCGACTTCTACCTCAGCCAGCGGGAACAACGCCGCTGGTATGGATTTTGGAACTACGGCGATGTGATGCACAGCTATGATGCCGATCGTCATGAGTGGAAGTACGACATCGGGGGCTTTGCCTGGGACAACTCCGAGCTCTCGACGGATATTTGGCTATGGCTTTACTTCCTGCGCAGTGGTCGTCCGGACGTATTCCGGTTTGCCGAAGCGATGACCCGGCACACCGGGGAGGTGGACGTGCATCACCTAGGGCCCTTTGCCCCGTTGGGTTCGCGCCATAACGTCCTCCATTGGGGCTGTAGTGCGAAGCAGCTGCGGATCAGTACCGCCGCGAACCGTCGCTACTATTACTATCTGACCGGTGATGAGCGCACGGGCGACCTCCTCCGCGAGCAGGTCGAGGCGATTCGGACGCTGGCGACGGTGCAGCCGAGCCGCAAGGTGGCCGCGTCGTTGGTTACCCCGGCCGACCCCTTGGCGAAGGAGGCGTACGCCAGTTTCGGGCTTGATTGGGGCGCGGCGGCGGCGGCGTGGTTGACGGAGTGGGAGCGGACGGGAAGCGCGGTATCTCGGGATCGCCTGTTGGCCGGGATGCGCGGAATCGGAGCGCAACCGTGGGGATTTTTTAGCCTCGGAGCGCTGATTCACTTTGAGACCGGCGCGTTCCGGGCCTCGCCCAGCAAGGATCCCTCCGCGAGTCACCTCTCCGCTGCCTTTGGTCTCGTGGAGGTGTGTGTGGAACTGGTTGAGCTCCTCGACGTGCCTGAGTTTCGAAACGCTTGGCTGGAGTATTGTCGGCTCTACAATGCGGACCCTTCCGAGCAGTCCGCCCGACTGGGGCGGGCGCTGAAGGGTCGGAATCTGGAGCAAGGGCATGCCCGGCTCACGGCCTTTGCCGCGAAGAGTCTGGCGGATGCGGATCTGGCGAGACGGGCGTGGCAGGAGTTTCGCCGGGGTGAGAACGGCTGGCGTTCGCATGAGCCCCTCGTGCAGCGCCGGATCGAAGGTCCGGCGGTGCTCCGGCCCGTGGAGGAGGCGGCCGGCTTTTCGACCAACGCGGCGGCGCAGTGGGGCTTGGCGGCGATTCAGTGCCTGGCGCTTCTGGGTGAGCCGCCCGAGATCGCCGCCGAGACGGACGGACGGCAGCCGACGGCGGGTGGAGGCCGGTGAAGCGGACGAGCGTCCTCGGTGGCTTAGCGCCCGTTGCGGCTCGGCCGGTCTCCGGCGGTCCTTGCGGCTAGCCCGGCGCCTTCGGTCATCGCGGGACGGCGGAGTTCGTCTCTCGGTGCGGCCGGCGGCAGCGTGGCGTGACTTGGCTCAGTCGCGACAAGCAAACGCCCGCCGGTGGACCGGCGGGCGTGGGAACAAACGAGCCTGAGCGCAACGGCGCCTGGAGCTTAGGTGAAGGCGGAATCGGCGACGCGGGAAGCGTCGCGGTGTCGGCGCACCTTGAAGTAGGTGGCGCGGCGACTGAGCATCCGATCGAGCTTATCGACCAACATGGCGACGGCCTTGTGGCATTCGTCCGCGGCGACGGAAGCGTTCATGTCCGGCCCGTTGATCATGATATGGCCCTTGGCGGTGAAGCGGTTACTGACGGACTGCTTCGGATCACACTCCAACTCTACGCGGATCCGGATGATCCGCTCCTCGTGCCGGAAAAGTCGCTCGGTTTTCTCCCGGACAAACGTCTTCAGGGAAGGCGTGAGTTCGAGATGAATGCCGGAAACGATCAGTTCAGGGGTGTGCGGGATACTCTTCATGTTTTTTGTTTTTCGTTTCGGGTTGCTGCCGAAAAGGGAAACGCCTCCGCCCTTTGCGCCGCCCCCTCGGGGGTCACTGCGCGGGAAGTCATCGGGCTCGGTCCGTAACCGCGGACCGGGACGAATTCCGGTGTGGGGAGGGTTGTCATCACCACGGACAAAACAATGCGGCGGGTGTCTCGACTTTGCAATCTACTACGGCACGATTTGCCCTCGATTCACTAAGCTTAATGCGCGCCAACCCGATGAATTTTTCGCGAGCAAGCCGTCTGGCGACGGCGGTTCCACGTGCGAGTGCGGAGGCGCGCCGCTGATGACGGCGGTGGACAATCCCAGCGGTTACGACCGGCCGATCGGGCCGTGGGAGCGCCGCCTGCAGCAGGGCGTCGTGCGGCGCATCTCCTTGACGGAGCTGCGCGGCTGGATCGTAGCCGAGGACGAACGCATCCTTGCGATCAACAAGCCGGGTGACTTCGTCTGCCACCCGTCCAAGGACGGTCCGTGGTCGAGCCTGTCGGGCGCGGTGCGCGAGTACCTTGGAGGCGGCGCGGCGCACCTCGTGTTCCGGCTCGATCGCGAGACGAGCGGCTTGGTGATCTACGCGAAGGACTCGGACACGGCGCGGCGCCTGCAGATGGCGGCGCAGGACCGGAAGTATGGTAAGACCTACCTCGCGTTGCTCGTCGGAGAGCTCCGCGAGCCGCTCGCGATCGACCGGCCGCTGGGTCCCGATCTCGCTAGTCCCGTGCTCGTGAAGAGCTGCGTGGTCCCGATCGGCGAGGGACAGGAGGCGCGGACGCAGGTCGTTCCCTTGGCCGCGGCGGGTGGCTTCACGCTGGCGCGGGTCCGCACGGAGACGGGGCGGAAGCATCAGATCCGCGCCCACCTGCAGTGGGCGGGTTATCCGCTGGTGGGCGACAAGATCTACGGTCCGGACCCGCGGCTGTTTCTTGATTTCATCGAGCACGGATGGACTCCGCGCTTGGCTGCGGTGCTGTTCCTGGAGCGTCAGGCCTTGCACTGCGCGGAAATCGATCTCCGGCCGGCGGGGCTGACGTGGCAGAAGGAGATCCCGCTCGCGGCGGATCTGCAGGCCTTTGCGGAGCGTCAAGGGATGGTGCTGCCGTCGCGCCTGCTCTGAGCTGGCGAACGCGCCGCGGCACCGGCCATGGGTGTGGCTTTGACAGTCGCGGCGGCTTGCTCCTAGCTGACCCTTTTCCCGACGGTCTACCGCGTTCGTCTCCCCCTTCATCATGTCTCAGGTCCGCGTTCGTTTCGCCCCCAGTCCCACGGGTTTCTTCCACATCGGCAGCGCGCGCACCGCTCTGTTCAACTGGCTGTATGCCCGGCACACCGGCGGGGTGTTCATTCTGCGCATCGAAGACACGGACAAGGAGCGGAACAGCGAGGAGTTCCTCCGGGTGATCTACGACAGCCTGCGCTGGCTCGGGATGGACTGGGATGAAGGTCCGGGGGTGGGTGGAAACTTCGGCCCCTACCGGCAGAGCGAGCGGGCGGCGATTTACCGGGAGTACCTCGAGCGCCTCCGGGCGGCGGGACGCACCTATGAGAAGGACGGTGCGACCTTCTTCCGGATCTCAGGCGAGCCGCAGGTGATCGAAGACGCCATCCGCGGCCGCGTCGAGCGCACGGAGGAAAAGGACTTCGTGATCGTGCGGTCCGACGGAAATCCCGTGTTTCACTTCGTGAACGTGGTGGATGACCTTGCGATGCAGGTGACGCACGTGATCCGCGGCGAGGATCACCTTTCGAATACCAGCAAGCACACCGAGCTCTTCCGGGCCTTCGGGGCTCCCTTGCCGGTGTATGCCCACATTCCCCTGATCCTGAAGCAGAATGGCCCGGGCAAGATGTCGAAGCGCGACCAAGGGGCGCTCATTGAGGAGTATCAGCGCCGCGGATTCCAGCCGGATGCGCTGGTCAACTTCCTCTGCCTGCTCGGGTGGTCGCCCAAGAACGACGCCGAGAAGATGCCGCTGGAGGAGATCATCCGCCTGTTCGACCTGCCTGGCATCAACCAGAGCAATGCGCGATTCGACGAGCGCAAGCTGGCGCACATGAACATGGCGTATCTCCACGATATGCCGGCGGCGCGCTACGTCCCGCTTGCGCGCGGATTTCTGGAGCAGCACGGCTTCTTTGGGACCGATCCGGTGGACGCGGAGTACGTTCGTGAGGTCCTCACCCTGTGCCAAGTCAAGGTACGCTCCCTCGAGGAGTTGCCCGCGGCGATCGGCTTCTTCTTTCGGGAAGACTTTGCGATCGATCCCAAGGCTCGTGACAAAGTCCTCGCGAAGGGTGATCCCCGTGCGCGGTTGCGGGAGTTGCGGACGGCGCTGGAGCAGGCCGACTTTTCCACTGACGCCGCGCTGGAAGCGGCGGTGCAGACGCTCGCGGTGCAGCAGGGCATGCAGACCGCCGATTACATCCACCCGGGCCGGCTGGCCGTCTCCGGGGTGAGCGCGGGACCCACCTTTTACGGCATCTTCCGCGTGCTCGGTCGCGAGCGCGTGCAGCGCCGGATTGACCGTTTCCTCGACTCGCTTTCCGCTACGCCATGACCTCCGCGCCCGCCAGCGTTGCCCTCATTGCCCACGATGCCCGCAAGGATCAGATGGTGGCGTTTGTCCGCCGCCACGCCGCGTTCCTGGCGACGCAGCGTCTGATCGCGACGCGAACGACGGGAACTCTGATTCAGGCCCAGACCGGCCTGGCGGTCGAGGCGATGCTCTCCGGTCCGATGGGCGGCGACCTTCAGATTGGCGCCAGGGTGGCGACGGGAGAGGTCCGGGCTGTTGTGTTCCTCCGTGATCCCCTGACAGCGCACCCGCACGAGCCGGACATCGCAGCCCTGCTCAAGGTCTGCGACGTCTACAACGTGCCGCTGGCGACCAACGAGGCGACGGGCGATATCCTTGTGCACCACCTCGCGGCGGCCTCCCGCTAGTCAGCGGGAAGTCTCGGCGGCGGAACTGCCCACGCCGCTGTCGCCGAACTCCTTGAGGAGTCCGGTGAGGTAGGGGATGAGTTGCTTCTTGCGGCTCACCACGCCCGGCAGGTCGAAGATCTCATCCTTCTCAACGTGCGGGTAGGTGATGCGCGCGATGAAGTCGCGATCACCCTTCACGATGAGCAGCGAATTCTGCGTGTGGATGTCGGTCACCAGCAGTGCGGCGAACAGGAGCCGCTCGTCGAGTTGGAGCTTCCCGAGTTCGTCGGTGATCTGTCGCGAGTGCTTCCAGAAGTTGCCGAAGCCCAGTTCCTCCACCTGTGACACGGAGAATCGGACCGCGTCTTCGTCGTAGATCTTGAAGTCGGCGCGGATGACGGCCGACGGTGGCTGCGCGAGGATGACCGATCCCGAGCTGAAGATCGCATCCGCCAGGGTGCGGGCGTCGACCTGGGCGATCTTGGCGAGCCAACCAAGCAAGGCCGAGTCCTTCTCGGTCGAAGTCGGGGACTGCAGCAGCAGCGTGTCGGAGATGATGCCGCCCATCATCACGCCGGCCATCGCGGGTGACGGCGTGAGGCCCTCCCGGCGGAACAGGTCTGCGACGATGGTGCAGGTGGAACCGACGGGCTCGTTCAGGAAGAGGATCGGCTGCTGCGTGTTCAGCGCGCCGACGCGGTGGTGGTCGATGATCTCGGAGATGTTCACCTCCGCTGCGCCGGGGACGGCCTGTGAGAGCTCGTTGTGATCGACCAGCACGAGCCGTGTCTTGACCGGCCGAAGGATGTCGGTGCGCGTCAGGATTCCCTGCAGCTGCCCTTCGTCGTTGAGGACCATGAAGGCCGCCACGTTGGCGGTGGCGGACTTGCGCCGGAGCTCGGACAATCGCAGATCCGCACTGACCGAGGCGTACTTCCGGTCGATCAGGCGCTCGATCGTTGAAGCCGTGCGGATGACCCAGGCAGTGGTGGCGGAGTCATAGGGACTGACGATGATCGAGACGCCGCGGGCCTTCGCCTGGTTCACGAGTGCCTCGTCGATCGGCAGGTTGCCCGTGACGATGATGGCGCGAACTCCGATCTCCAATGACCGCTGTTGGATGTCCAAACGATCGCCGACGATGATCATCGAACGCTCGGGGGGGATGCCCTCCTCCTGCGAGATGCGCCAGAACGACCGCACATCCATGGCGCCGACGCGGACGAACAGCTCTTCGGTTGAATCGGGTCGCTCGACGTGCACCACGCGAGCGCGCAGGGCGCGCGCGATGTGGGCGAGGCTGGTGAAGACCTTGCGCATCTCGCGGACCTCGCGGAGGCGCGGGATGAAGAAACCGCCGAGTTGGAAGACCGACACCGTGCCGACGAGCCGGCGATCGCCCGCGACGACCGGGAGCACGCGGATGTCGCGCGACTCGATCAGCTCCAGCGCTTCGGCGCAGGTCGCTGACTCCTGGACCGAGATGACGTCCTGGACCATGACGTCTCGGACGCGTGGCGTGACGTCGCTGAGGTAAAGCGGCAGCGGTTGGTTGAAGCGGCTAAGGATCGCGTCGATGCGGGCGTTGGAGTTTCCGCAGCGCGCGGCGACGAAGCCGGTTTGCCCCCGGGCCTCCTTGAACGCCGCGTAGGCGATCGCCGAGCAAATGGCATCGGCGTCGGGGTTGCGGTGGCCGACGATGTACGTCAGGGGCTTGTTCGCGGGAGTGGAGGCAGGACTCATCGTCGGGACCGAGGTGCGGGGAGCGGTAAAAGGCGAGAGCTTAGCACACCTTGCCGGTGAAGGGAATGCCTCTCTGGTGAAGGCTGCTCGCTACGGGCCGGACGGCGCGAGACCGTCCGGGCTGGCCAGGCCGTTGCCGGAGTCGAGCCCATAGATGCGACGATTGCCGCCCGCCCGGATGCTTTGCCGCAGGTCGGACGTGGGTTGGCCGCGCGAAGTCGTGAGGTGGTTTTCGATGCGGCGGTAGTACTGGACATGTCCACCGAGAAACAGGACGTGGCCTCCACCCTCGGCGTAGGCCCCCTGATTGTTGTCGGTGGCGGTCGTATTCCATGCTCCGCTGGCGGTGAGGCCGCGCGTGAAGGCGAGTGGCGTTGTCCCCGGATCGGAGAGTCGCAACCCTCCCACGAGGTTTACGCTGGGAATGCGGGCGAGCAGGTCGGCGTTGAGCGTTCCCCGACTGGTGTCGGCAGGATCGAGTACCCGGCTGAGGGGGGCGCCATCGTAGAGGGGGTCGAGCCGCGAAAAGTACAGGCTCGCCTCGTCAAGTCCCCCTGCGTTAGCCAGTTGGGTCAGATACGAAAAGTAACGAGAAGGGGGATTGGGACCGGAGGAAGCGGTGGCGATCAGTGGATCGGGCAGGCGATCCTGATGCTCAGCCGCGTAGAGAAGCGCGGCCTTACCGATTTCCCGCAGATTGCTTGCGTCGGCAGCCCTTTGGGCTACTTCCCGCACTCGGCCGACGGTGGGGATGAGGATGGCCGCCAGCACGCCGATGATAGCGATGACGGTCAGCAGTTCGATCAGCGTGAAGGCGGTGCGGGATTTATAAATAATGGTTTGCATTGCATATCGAATGCATACTGAGTGAGCGAAGAGGTAAAGTGGAAAGAGCCGCCCGAAATGTGTGTGGGGCTGGACAAACCTTCGGGCAGGTTTCTACGGTGTGAGGCGATGAAGATTTACCTCGATGGGGCACTCGTTGATTCAGCGGATGCGAAGATCTCGGTCTTCGATCACGGTCTGCTTTACGGCGATGGGATCTTCGAGGGAATCCGGCTCTACGGCGGCAACGTGTTTCGGTTGGACGAGCACTTGGAGCGGCTGGAGTACTCCGCCAAGGCGATTTTGCTGACGCTGCCATGGACGCGTCAGCAGATCAGCGACGCGGTCTGCGAGACCTGTCGTGCGAACGGGCTGCGTGATGGTTACATCCGGCTCGTGGTGACGCGAGGCGTCGGTGACCTCGGTCTGTCCCCTTGGCTGTGCAAACTCCCGTCGATCTTCATCATTGCGGACAAGATCGCGCTCTATCCCGCGAAGTACTACACGGAGGGATTGGAGATTGTGACGGTGGCGACGCGCCGGATGAATCCGGCGGCGCTCAGCCCGGCGATCAAGTCGCTGAACTACCTCAACAACATCATGGCCAAGATCGAGGCCCGCCAGGCGGGCGCCCTCGAGGCCATCATGCTCAATGATCAGGGCTTTGTCGCGGAATGCACCGGCGACAACATCTTCATCGTGCACAAGGGCAAGATTCTCACGCCCTCTGCCCAGCAGGGTGCCTTGAAGGGAATCACCCGCGACGAAATTTTCAGCATCGCCAAGGAACTTGGCGTAGCGATCGAGGAACACTCACTCACGCGCTATGACGTGTGGAACGCGGACGAAGTTTTCCTCACGGGGACGGGCGCCGAGGTGATCCCTGTGGTCAAGCTGGATGGCCGTACGATCGGCACCGGTGCCCCGGGACCGGTCTTCGCCCGCGTGCTCGAATGCTTCCGTCGGCGAGTGCTGACGGAAGGAACCCGCATCTGACGAAGCACCCGACGGGCACGGCGAGGTGAGGGCATCGTGGCGCAGTGCTGTGCCACGGCGGCGCAGTGCCGCGCGGTTACGGTGGGCCTTGGCTTGGGGTTTACCTACGCTTGCGTTGACCGTCGCCGCTGGCACGATGCCTGCAAGGGCGTATGCCGGATGCTTTCATCCTTCCCACTATTTCGTCTCCCTGCGGTCGAAAATTCGTCCGCCTGTGATACTCTCTCTCCATGGGCAGTCCTTTGAAGTGTGACCTCTGCAGCAAGCCGGCCACGGTGCACCTGACGCAAATCGTCAATAACAAGGTGCACAAGGTGGACCTGTGCGAGGCCTGCGCGCAGGCGAAGGGCGTGACGGACCCGAACGGGTTCTCGCTGGCGGATCTGCTCATGAAGGCCTCCCTCACCAACGAGCCGACGGCGACGTCGGCGACGCGGTGCGAGCAATGCGGCTTTACGCAGGCGGAGTTCAAGAAACACGGCCGCTTCGGCTGCCCCCATTGTTACGAGACGTTCGCGGCCATCGTGGAGCCGATGCTCGGCACGATGCACAAGGGGACCACGCACACGGGCAAGGTGCCGGCGCGTGCGGTGAGTCGCAAGAGCCTCCACGACCGGCTGTCAGCCCTCGAGGGTGAACTCGACAATGCAATCAAGTCCGAGCGGTATGAAGACGCCGCGCGCTATCGCGACGAAATCGTGCAGGTGAAGCAGGCCTTCGCCCCCAAGGCGGAGGGGGAGTCACTCCGGCCATGACGATCCAATCTCTCATCGAGACGCCGTCGGAGCTCACCAGTTCGGCTTCCAGCAGCAAGTGTGCGGTGGTGCTGATGACGCGGATCCGGCTGGCCCGCAATCTTTCGGGTCGCTCGTTTCCGGGCTGGGCCGACGCGGATCAGCGTTCCGAGATTCTCGCCACGTGCCGCGAGGCGGTGGGTGCGCTGAATCCGATGAAGCGCAGCGTGAACGTCGGCGTTTCCGACCTGAACGAGCTCCAGAAGCTCATCCTGGTCGAGCGTCACCTCATCTCTCGCGAGCTGAGCGGCTCCAAGTCCGGTTCCGGGCTGGTGATCAATCGCGATCAGACGGTGTCCGTGATGATCAACGAGGAGGATCATCTGCGGATCCAAGTGCTCCGCGCCGGGTTTCAGCTGAAGAAAGCCTGGAATGCCATCAATGACTTCGATTCCGCGTTGGAGGAGAAGCTCGACTACGCCTTCTCTCCGCGCTGGGGCTATCTCACCGCGTGTCCGACCAATCTCGGCACGGGCATGCGCGCGTCCGCGATGATGCATCTGCCGGCCCTCGTGATCTCGGGGCAGATGGAGAAGATCGTCCGCGCCGTGAATCAACTTGGCATGGTCGTACGCGGGCTTTTCGGCGAGGGCTCCGACGCGTCCGGCAGCATCTTCCAGATTTCCAATCAGACCACGCTCGGCGAACCCGAGGAGGAGATCATCAAGCGTCTCCAGAGCGTGCTCCAGTCGATCATTGAGCATGAGCTGAACGCGCGGCAGAAGCTGCTCGAGGCCGATCCGCGCAAGCTGTTCGACAAGATCGGCCGCGCCTACGGCATCCTCCAGCACAGCCACGTGCTCAGTTCCGCCGAGGCGATGAACCTGCTTTCCCTGCTGCGATTGGGCATTGACCTGCAGATTTTCCCCGAGGACAGCCGTCCGGTCATCGATCGTCTCTTCATCGAGGCCCAACCCGGTCACGTCCAACACGCGGTCCAACACGATCTCGAGGCCGGGGAGCGCGACGGGATGCGCGCCACCCGACTGCGCGACGAGTTCGCCCGTTTTCCCGCCCCCGCCACTCCTCCAACGTCCGGTGCCAACCCGGACTGAAACCCTCCGCTCCTTTCCTTCCATGTCCGAACCGATGAACAACTTCACGCCGCGCGCCCAGCAGGTGCTCGCGCTCGCCCGCAAGGAAGCCGACCGCTTCCATCACAACTACGTGGGCACCGAGCACATCCTGCTCGGCTTGATCAAGCTCGGACAGGGCGTGGCCGTGTCCGTCCTCCAGAAGATGGGCCTCGATCTCGAGACCGTGCGCAATGCCGTCGAGAAGCAGGTCGGCACTGGCACCGAGACGAAGACCCAGGGCAGCATTCCCTACACGCCGCGCGTCAAGAAGGTCCTCGCCCTCGCGGGCAAGGAGGCCAAGGCGCTCAGCCACTCCTACGTGGGCACCGAGCACATCCTGCTCGGACTGCTGCGCGAGGGCGAGGGCGTGGCCGCCCGGGTCCTCAAGTCGCTCGATGTCGACATCGAGCGTACCCGGAACGAAATCCTCCGTGAGCTCGATCCCCAGTTCTCTGGCGGGACCGAGGGCGGGGGAGCGGGTGGTGGTGAAGAGGCCGCCGCTCCGTCGCCCCGCGGGGGCAGTTCCGAAGACAGCAAGAAGGACGTGAAGACGCCGGCCCTGAAGGCCTTCGGCCGCGATCTCACCGAGTTGGCGCGCAAGGGCGAGCTCGACCCGGTCGTCGGTCGCAAGAACGAGATCCGGCGCGTGGTCCAGATCCTCTGCCGCCGCACCAAGAACAATCCGGTGCTGATCGGCGAGGCCGGCGTCGGCAAGACCGCCATCGTCGAGGGCCTCGCCCAAGAAATCTCCAGTGGGATCGTCCCCGAAATCCTCGCCGACAAGCGCGTGATCACCCTCGATCTCGCGCTGATGGTCGCCGGTACCAAGTACCGCGGCCAGTTCGAGGAGCGCATCAAGGCCGTGATGGACGAGATTCGCCGCGCCAAGAATGTCATCCTCTTCATCGACGAGATGCACACCATCGTCGGCGCCGGCGCCGCCGAGGGCGCCATGGACGCCTCGAACATCTTCAAGCCCGCACTCTCCCGCGGCGAGCTGCAGTGCATCGGCGCGACGACCCTCAACGAGTACCGCAAGTACATCGAGAAGGACTCCGCACTCGATCGCCGCTTCCAGTCCGTCAAGGTCGAGCCGCCGTCCGTGGAGGACACGATCACGATCCTCAAGGGCATCCGCGGCAAGTACGAGGAGCACCACAAGGCGACGTTCTCCGACAAGTCGCTGGAGGCCGCGACGAAGCTTTCCGACCGCTACATCACCGGTCGTTTCCTGCCCGACAAGGCGATCGATGTCATGGATGAGGCTGGCGCCCGCGCCCGCATCGCATCCCTCAGTCGTCCGCCGGATGTCGAAGACCTCACGGCTCAGATCGAGCAGGTCTGTGCGCAGAAGGAGCAGGCCATTGCCGCCCAGCATTTCGAGGAGGCGGCGAAGTTCCGCGATCAGGAGAAGCAACTGCGGCTGCGGCAGGAGCAAATCACCGAGGAGTGGAAGAAGGCGCGCGAGGAAAAGCGCGTGGCCATCGACGAGGACCTGATGATGCAGGTCGTGGCCGACTGGACCGGCATCCCGCTCTCGCGCATGGAGAAGAAAGAGAGCGAGAAGCTCCTCGGCCTCGAGGCTGAGATCCGCAAGGCCGTGGTCGGCCAGGAGGCCGCCGCCGTCGCCATCGCGCGTGCCCTGCGCCGCTCGCGTGCCGACCTCAAGGACCCGCGCCGCCCGATCGGCTCGTTCATGTTCGTCGGCCCCACGGGCGTCGGCAAGACCGAGACCGCCAAGCAGCTCGCCGCCCAGATGTTCGGCAACCAAGACGCGCTCATCCAGATCGACATGAGCGAGTACATGGAGAAGTTCGCCGTCTCGCGGATGATCGGTTCGCCCCCGGGCTACGTCGGCTACGAGGAAGGCGGCCAGCTCACGGAGTCGGTCCGCCGTCGTCCGTACTCAGTCATCCTCTTCGACGAAATCGAGAAGGCGCATCCGGATGTCCTCCAGCTGCTCCTTCAGATCCTCGAGGACGGCCGCCTGACCGATTCGCTCGGTCGTGTCGTCGATTTCCGTAATACGATCATCATCATGACGTCGAATGTGGGAGCCTCGCTCCTGCAGCGGCAGACGTCGATGGGCTTCGCGGCAGCTTCCGGCAGCTTCTCGGACCACGAGCGGATGCGCGAGAAGGTGCTCGAGGAGGCCAAGCGGATCTTCAAGCCGGAATTCCTCAACCGCATCTCCGACATCATCTTCTTCCGCCCGCTGGACAAGGCTGACCTCGAGCAGATCGTCGAGATCGAGCTGAAGAAGTTCGCATCGCGCCTGACCGAGCGGAAGATCACCCTCGAGTTCAGCGCGGAGGCGAAGACCCTGCTCATCGAAAAGGGCTACGACGAGAAGTACGGTGCGCGTCCCCTGCGTCGCGCCGTCGAGCACTATCTCGAGGATCCCCTCGCGGAAGCCGTGCTCCGTGGCGACATCAAGGATGGCGATGCCGTCTCGGTGGTCCGCAACGGCGACAAGTTGGAATTCAAGCAGCGCGAGCGCAGCGCGCCCGCCGATACCGGCGTGGCCACGTAACCCACGTGGACCGGACGTCCTCCGCCGCGCCACCTGCCGGGGCTCAGGCCCCGCGGGTGGGGCGGCGGAAGACGAGCCAGAGTCCGCCCGCGAACATCGCGAGCGAGTAGAGGGTCCCGCGGCTCAGGCCTAGGACCAGCGAGGCGTCGGGTTCGCGAAAGACCTCGCAGATCACCCGCGCGAACGCGTAGCCGCAGAGGTACTCGCCGGCGAGCCGTCCGGGTTGCCGCGTCAGCAGGTCGGTGCGCCAGAAGCGCCACTGCAGCAGCACCAGCAGTACGAGACCCTCGAGGACCGCTTCGTAGAGCTGCGAGGGGTGACGGGGCGCGATCAGGTGCACCGGTAGGCCGGTGGTATCGCTTTGCGGGAAGATGACCGCCCATGGCAGGTTCGACTCCTTGCCCCAGAGTTCGCCGTTGATGAAGTTCGCGATCCGTCCAAGGAAAAGCCCGAGCGGTGCGACCGAGGCGACGAGGTCACCGAGGTGGACGAAGGACTGCTTGTGGCGCCAGGCATAGACTCCGAGCGCGGCGAGCACGCCGAGCAGGCCGCCGTGGAACGACATTCCTCCCTCCCAGACGCGGAGAAGGATCGAGGGATCCGCCCGGACCGCCTCGAACTGGTAGAGGAGGAAGTAGCCAATTCGCCCTCCCAGTAGCACGCCGAGCACCAGTGCGACGACGAAATCGCCGACCAGCGCCGCGGGCAGGGTGGTGCGTCCCTGGCGGGCGGCGCGCAGCATGAGCCACCAGGCGCCCACGAACCCGATCACGTAGGCGAGGCCGTAATAGCGGATTCCAAACGTATCCGAAAAGCGGAACAGAAACGGACTAAGGTCGTGAATCCAGTGGGAGGGGGTCATCGTGCGCCGGCCCGGGCAAATGGTTGGCGGCGCGGCGCCTGCCGGGGCTCCTGATGGCTTCGCAGGCGGGGAATCCTGAGGCGACAAAAAACGCGGATCTCCGGCGTGGAAACAGCCTTGCGCCCCCCGCGGCCGTCGGGCGAGATGGGGTCACCATGTCCGCCTTGCGACGCACGCCGCTGTACGATTTTCACGTGGCCCGGGGAGGTCGCATGGTGGACTTCGCCGGTTGGGAAATGCCGGTGCAATACCGCAGTATTCTGGAGGAGCATCGGGCGGTCCGCCGCGCGGCGGGTTTGTTCGACGTGTCCCACATGGGTGAGGTGGAGGTCCGGGGGGCGGGCGCCCGCGCGTTTCTCGACACTCTCCTGACCAACGACGTGGGCCGTCTCGCCCCCGGCGGAGTCCTGTACTCGCCGATGTGTGAGCCGTCGGGCGGAGTCGTTGACGATCTGCTGGCCTACCAGCGGGGGCCGGATGACTACTTCCTCTGCGTCAACGCCAGCAACATCGCCAAGGATGTCGCCTGGATCCGGGACCGCGCGGCGACCGCGGCTGCGGACGTCGAGATCGTGGACGTGTCCGATGCGTGGGCTCTCCTGGCCCTGCAGGGACCGCTGGCGGAGCGCCTGCTTCAGCCGCTCACCGGGGCCAAGCTGGGATTGATCCGGCCGTTCCAGTTCGCCGAGGCCACCGTCGCGGGCGTGCTTTGCCTGGCGAGCCGGACCGGGTACACCGGCGAGGACGGCTTCGAATTGTACCATGCCCCGGCGGACTCCGTGGCGCTGGCCGAGGCCCTTCTCGCGGCCGGCGCACCCCATGGCCTGGAACTGTGCGGGCTGGGGGCCCGCGACTCGCTGCGTCTGGAGGCTGGCTACCCGCTGTACGGCCACGAGCTCTCCGCCGAAATCTCCCCATTGGCGGCCGGCTTGGGCTGGACGGTCAAACTCGGCAAGGCCGCCGACTTCATCGGGCGTACGGCGTTGGCGGCCGAGAAAGCCGCTGGGTCACCGCGGCGTGTGCTCCATTTTCGCACGGGTGATCGCCGCATCGTGCGGCCGGACACCCCGGTCTGCACGTCTGATGGCACCGTCGTCGGGCGCGTCGTGTCGGGCACGCTGTCGCCCATCCTCAACGAGGCCATTGGCTCCGCGCTGGTGTCGACGGCGTTCGCGGCGTCACCGCTGTTTGTCGCGATCCGCGGCACCGAGATTCCCCTGCAGATCGTCCGACCGCCCCTCGTGCCGCGGTCGGGTACTTGACCCCGCACTTCCTTCATCCCTCGTCTGTCCCTGTCACATGAGCTCCATCCCCCAAGACCGCCATTACGCCAAGTCGCATGAATGGGCCAAGCCCGAGCCGGACGGTACCGTGCTTGTCGGTATCACGGACTACGCCCAAGGGGCGCTTGGCGACATCACTTACGTGCAGCTGCCCAAGGTCGGTGCGACCCTCGCCGCCGGGGCCGTGTTCGGCGTGGTCGAAAGCGTCAAGGCGGCGTCCGATCTGTATGCCCCCACCGGCGGCACGGTGATCGAGGTCAACGGTCTCCTGGAGTCGGCGCCGGAGACGGTGAATCAGGATCCCTATGCGCGCGGCTGGATGCTCAGGGTGCGACCCGCGAGCCCGGGCGCGACCGGCTTGATGGACGCTGCAGCCTACGGTGCGACCTTAACCTAACCGACCTCGTCGTGGTGACCTCCTTGCCCGCCTTGCTTCGCCGCCGTCCTTTTCTTTTTTGCGCTGCGCTGTGTCTGATTCTTTCCGCTCCCGGCTGTCGCAAGCCGGATGCCGGTCCGGCGGCGGCCAAGGGGCCGGGCGGAGCCCAAGGGCGCGTCCAGCCGGTTGAGGTCACCTCCGTGGTCCGCCGCGACTTGGTCGAGTCGCTCACCGTGGTGGGCTCGGTCGCCCCCAATGAGTCGGCCGACATGCGCGCGGAGATCGCTGGGTTGGTCCGCGGGATCTATTTCGAGGAAGGTCAGGCGATACGGCGTGGTGCGGTGCTGGTGAAGATCGATGATTCGGAGATCCTGGCGCAACTGGCTCAGGCCGAGGCCCGCTTCCAGCTCACCACCCTGAGTCTCGAGCGGGCTGAGAACCTGAGAAAGACCCAGTCCACGACGCAGGCTGATTACGATCGGGCGCGGACCGAGTACGCGTCGTCCAAGGCCGACTTGTCCGTGCTGCGCCTGCGTCTTGAGAAGACCGAGGTGAAGGCGCCGTTCGATGGCATCGTCGGGGCACGGTCGCTCTCCCCGGGCGATTACGTGAACAATCAGACGCCGATCACGACCATCGATGACCTCTCGCGCCTGAAGATCGAGTTTCAGATGCCAGAGCGCTACCTCTTCAAGGTCCAGCCCGGCACGCGCATCACGGTCGCATCGCGTTCCCTCGGGACGGATGCGGTCGTCCAAGGCGAGGTGTACTTCGTGAGTTCGGTGATCGATCGCGCGACGCGTTCCAGCACCGTGAAGGGCCTACTGACCAATCCGCCGCCCAGCCTGAAGCCCGGCATGTTCGCGAACATCGAGGTGATCCTCGAGGTTCGTTCCGGGGTGTTGACGGTCCCGGAGGGCGCGATCCTGACCAACGCCGCGGGCTCGAACGTCATCGTCGCTCGCGGAGCGGGTCCGGAGCGCACGGCCGAGTTCGTGCGGGTCACGCTCGGGTTACGTTCGAAGGGGTTGGTGGAGGTGACGCCGGTCGGCGGCACGCTCGACGAGTCGAGCGAGGTCGTTGCCTCCGGCGTTGGCGGTCTGATCCTGTTTCCCGGTGCAAAGCTGCAGCCCCGCCCGTTGAAGGCTGAATTCCGCGTTGGCGAGTGATCGTCTGCGTACCTCGCCCATGATCCTGTCCGATCTCTCGATCAAGCGTCCGGTCATCTGTCTCGTCGCTTCGATTCTCATCCTACTGGTCGGAGGACTGTCTTTCCAGAATCTGCCGGTGCGGGAATACCCGATGACGGATGCACCGGTCATCTCGGTGGAGACGGTGTACCCCGGCGCGTCCGCCGAGGTGGTGGAGTCCAAGATCACGGAACCGCTGGAAAAGGAGCTCTCGGCGATCGACGGTATTCGTCTGCTGCGCTCAAGTTCCACCGAGGGCCAGTCCCGGGTCACCTTGGAGTTCAATTTAGGGCGCAATCTCGACGAGGCGGCGAATGACGTGCGTGACCGAGTGAGTCGGGCGCGGGGCAACCTCCCGCAGGAGGCGCGCGAGTCGCAGGTATCGAAGGTGGAGGCCGACTCAAACCCCATCCTGTCGATGTCGTTCACGTCGGAGAAGTATTCGCGGCTCGAGCTGTACGACTTTGCGGATCGCCTGGCGGTGCAGCGCCTGCAGACCGTGCCGGGGGTCGGCTCGGTGCTAATTCGCGGACCCCGCTACACCATGCGGTTGTGGGTGGATTCGGACCGGCTGGCGGCCTATGCGCTGACCGTGGCCGACGTGGAGTCGGCACTGCGCCAGCAGAACGTGGAGATTCCCGGGGGGCGAATCGAGTCCGTGGCCCGCGAATTCACGGTGCGAGTGCAGGGAAACATGTCGGAGGTGGCGGATTTCGAGAACCTCGTACTTTCGGTGAAGGGTGGATACCAGGTGAAGTTCCGCGACATCGGTCGGGTGGAACTGGGCGGCGGCATCAACGACGCGCGCAGCGAATCTTTCTTCAAGGGTCAGCCGGCGGTCGGCGTGCAGGTGCTGCGCCAGTCGCAGGCCAATCTTTTGGATGTGGCGCGGGAGATTAAGGCGCTGATCCCGTCGATCCGGGCCGAGCTCCCGGAAGGGGTGAACCTCACGCTTTCCTATGACACCAGCGTCTTCGTGGAGCGCTCGGTACAGGAGGTCTATCGTACGCTGGTCGAGGCGACGGTGCTGGTGATCTTGGTGCTGTTCGTGTTTCTGCGGGACTGGCGGGCGACGCTGATCCCGCTGCTGGCGATCCCGGTCTCGCTGGTCGGGGCCTTCGCCGTCATGAGCTGGCTGGGGTTTTCCCTGAACATCCTGACCCTGCTCGCGTTGGTGCTCGCGGTGGGCCTCGTGGTGGATGATGCGATCGTGATGCTGGAGAACATCTACCGGCGGATCGAGCTGGGTGAGCGGCCAATCTCCGCGGCGGTTCACGGAGCGCGGCAGGTGGCTTTCGCGGTGATCGCGACCACGTTGACCTTGGCGGCAGTGTTCGTACCGGTGGCCTTCCAGTCGGGGCAGACCGGCCGCCTCTTCTACGAGTTCGGCTTCACGCTTGCGATCGCGGTTCTGGTCTCGGCCTTCGTGGCGCTCACGCTGACCCCGATGCTTTGCTCACGGATGCTGACGGCCAAGCGGGATGAGACGGGAGCGTTGCGTCACGGTTGGCTGTACCGGAAGACCGAGCCGGCCTTCGTCTGGTTGAACGGCATCTATGCCTCCTCGCTGCGCGGATCCCTGCGCGCGAAGACCACGGTGATGCTCCTTGCGGTGCTGTTTTCGGCGATCGGTCCCTGGCTCTACACGAAACTGCAGCGGGAACTGATCCCGCTGGAGGATCGAGGCATCTTCACCGCGCAGTTCGTGCCGCCGGTCGGGTCGACTCCGCTGTACTCGGTGACCTACTCGAGGGAGATGGAGCAGATCATCCTCGGCATTCCCGAGGTGGATCGCACCTTCCACCGGGGTGGGGAGGGACGCGCGTTCATCTTCGCCACTCTGAAGCCGTGGGAAGAGCGCTCACGAAAAACCCAGGAGGTCATCGAGGAAGTGCGGCGGAAGTTCGCCGCGACGATCACGGGCGGGCAGGCTTTCCCGACGCCGATCCGGCCCATTGGCAACCGTCGCGACCTGCCGGGTTTGCAGATGGTCCTGCAAGGGGCGGACTTTCCGACGCTGCAGAAGGCCGGCGCGGCGTTCGCGGAGGAGATGCGCAAGGGCGGTGTCTTCGTCCAGCCCCGGGTTGATCCCCAGCCGACCAAGCCGCAGCTGGAGGTGCGGATCGATCGGGCCAAGGCTGCGGACCTCAAGGTCCCGGTGAGCGACATCGCCAATACCTTGGAGACCCTGATGGGAGGCAAGCGCGTTACCCAGTTCCAGCGCGGCAATCAGCAGTACGACGTGGTCATCCGCGTCGAGGATGAGAAGCGCGTCACCCCGGCCGACTTGGGTAAACTGTACGTTCGGTCCCGCGACGGCCAGCTGGTGCAGCTGGTGAACCTTGTGAGCTACACGGAGGCGATCGTACCGGAGAGCTATCCGCACCTGAACCGCATGCGTTCTGTGACGGTTTCCGGGCAGCTGGCCACCGGGAAAACAATGAGCGACGGCATCGCCTTTATGGAAGAAAAGGCGAAGAGCATCCTGCCGGCTGGCTACCGCTACACTTGGGATGGAGAGACCCGAGACTTCGTGGAGAGCACCAGCGATACCACCCTGCTCTTCGGCCTCGCGCTGGTCTTTACGTTCCTGATCCTCGCGGCGCAGTTCGAATCCTGGGTGCATCCGATCACGATCTTCAGCGGTATCATTCTCGCGATTTCAGGTGGCCTCATCGTGCTCTACTCGACGCGCTTTTGGGGGCCGGCGATGACCGATAATCTCTTCGCCCGTTTCGGCTTGATCATGCTGATCGGCTTGGTGGCGAAGAATGGCATCCTGATCGTGGAGTTTGCCAACGAGCTCCAGCTCGCGGGACGCAACGCGGTGGACGCCGCCTACGAAGCCGCGACGCTCCGCTTCCGTCCGATTCTCATGACCTCGATTGCCACGGTGCTGGGCGCGGTGCCGATCGCGTTTGCGACGGGGGCCGGTGCGGAGACGCGTAATCCGATGGGATTGGTGATCGTGGGAGGTCTGACCCTTGCGACGGTGATCTCACTCTTCGTCATCCCGGTAGTCTATATCTTGATCGATCGCGCCGTCATCTGGGTCACCGGCCATGGCAGCGCGCACGGCCTGAAGAAGGCCCAGGACATTGAGCGCGAGACCGCGCGGGAGGATGGACAGATCGAGCCGGCGCGCTGAGCGCGCAAGGAGGGTGAGTGTTCGACCCGCGCCGGGACCAGCGGCGCGCTGGGGGGAGGAGCGAGAAAAACCGCTCCGGCCACCGGCAGGAAATGCGATTGCCCGGGCACCCGTCTGTAGACGGTGAGCGGGGGGAGGCGCGAACGCGAAAGAAACGCCTGCTCCCGGCGGAGCAGGCGGCGATGGACGGGCGCGGTCCGGTTAGGACTTCGCGGCGCGATCGGCCTTGCGGCGCTCGGTCGAGGCGAGGATGCGCTTGCGCAAGCGCAGGCTCTTGGGCGTGACCTCGACGAACTCGTCGGCGGCGATGTACTCGATCGCGCGTTCCAAGGAGAGCTTGGTCGGCGGCGTGAGCTGCACGCCCTTGCCCTCGCCCTGGGAGCGGAAGTTGGTCAGCTGCTTCGCGCGCACCGCATTCACCTGAATGTCCTCGTTGCGCGGATTCTCGCCGACGATCATGCCCTCGTAGACATCTTCGCCGGGGCCGACGAACAGCTTGCCGCGCTCCTGCACCATTTCGAGTGCGTAGGCAGTGGTCACGCCCGGATCCGTGGCGATGATCGTGCCGCTCAGGCGTGTCAGGACCTCGCCCGCGTACGGGCCGTACTCCTTGAACAAGTGGCTCATGACACCGCGACCGCTGGTCGCGTTGACCACGTCGATTTCGAGGCCGATCAGGCCGCGGGTCGTGATCGTGGCCTCGATCATGGTGGAATGCGGAAGCTTCTCCATGTTCGTCATCTGGCCGCGACGGTTGGCGAGGTTCTGCATGATGGAACCGACACACTCGTCCGGCACTTCGATCCAGACGGTTTCATACGGCTCCAACCGCTGACCGTTCTCGACGCGCTCGATCACGGTCGGGCGGGAAACGAGCAACTCGAAGCCCTCGCGACGCATCGTCTCGACGAGCACGGCGATCTGCATGGCGCCGCGAGCCTTCACGTTGAAGACACCCGCCTTGTCGCTGTCCTCCACGTTGATGGAGACGTTCGTCTTGAGCTCGCGGAACAGGCGCTCGCGGAGCTGGCGGGACGTGACGAGCTTGCCCTCCTTGCCGACGAGCGGGCCGTCATTCACGCAGAACTGCATCTCGAGCGTCGGCGGATCGATCTGCGCGAACGGCAGGGCGTGGCCATTTTCCTCGATGGTGAGGGTATCGCCGATGTCGACGTCCTCGAAACCGGCGAGGCCGACGATGTTGCCGGCGACGGCATTATCGGTCTCGCGGGTGCCGAGACCGGTGAACTCAAAGACCTTGGAAATCTTGGCGCGGACCCGCTGTCCCGTGGAATGGCGCAGGACGAAGACCGGGTCGCCGACCTTGATCTGGCCGCCGAGGATCTTGCCGACCGCGATGCGGCCCACGTAGTCGCTCCAGTCGATGTTGGAGACGAGCATGTGGAATGGCTCGGACGGCTTCGCGAAGGGAGGCGGGACGTGGTCGAGGATCGTCTGGAACAGCGGCGTCATGTCCTTCCGCTCATCGTTCAGGTGGTACATCATGTACCCATCGCGGCCGGAGCCGTAGACCACGGGGGCGTCGAACTGCTCCTCGGACGCGTTGAGCTCAAGCAGGAGCTCGAGCACCTTGTCGTACATCTTCTTCGGATCCGCGTTGTCGCGATCGATCTTGTTGATGACGAGCACCACCTTGAGGCCGTGGGCGAGGGCCTTGCGGAGCACGAAGCGGGTCTGGGCCTGGGGGCCATCGTAGGCGTCGACCACCAACAGTACGCCGTCGACCATCCGCAGGGCGCGTTCGACCTCGCCGCCGAAGTCGGCGTGGCCGGGGGTGTCGACGATATTGATCGTCTTGTCGCGCCAGTGGACGGACGTGTTCTTCGCCTTGATGGTGATGCCCTTTTCCTTCTCGAGGTCCATGGAGTCCATGGCGCGTTCCTCGACCTGCTGATTGGCTCGGTAGACACCGCCCTCCTTGAGCAGCTTGTCCACGAGGGTGGTCTTCCCGTGGTCAACGTGGGCGATAATGGCGATGTTACGGATGTTCTGGTTCATGGCGCGGTGCCGAGCGGCGACTCGAAAAACCGAAGAACCTGCGGGGCCGGGGAGGCATTGGCAAGGCGGAAGGCGGGCGCGATGCCCGGCGGACGCCGACGAGAACCCGCGCGAGACGGATCGCTCGGCAATTCATTTGCCAAGGGCGCGTAAATCTCGGGCCCTCCCTGCATCCGCTATTCTCTTGCGGTAGGGGTGGAGCGAGGGGCGGAAGCGACCCTTGGAAAAGAGAAGGCCCCGGGACCTTGCGGTCCCGGGGCCAAACTTGGGAGTGGGCGTTCGCCACGCGCTCTTCCCCGACGCACACCTTGGGCGCTCTCGCTTTCGCGGGCGGTGTGCTTCCCGACGCCACTCCGTGCGGCAGCGCACGGCTCTCGGTCTCATGGCGGGACCGTCTCGTCCCTCGCGGGACGGGATTTTGAGTGAGGCCTCTGCGCCCAGATCGGACATTCCCTGCCGGGAGTGGCTCGCTGGACGAGGTGCTGACACGCCTGCAACTTGGTTGTTTCGCGTCGGCACCGTGCTCGCGGGGACGGCCCCGGCTTTTGGCCGGGCGTTGGCCCCGTGCTACGGGTCTAGCCTCTTAACTCTCAGGCTGCTTTCGGACTTGCAGTTGGGTGACGCCGGTTGGCGACGCCGCCCCAAACGAAGGAGGTTTGACGGGCTTTGCCGGGCCCGCTCGCTCCCCGCATTCACGTCGTCCTTGCGCGCCTCGCCCGTAAAGGGAGAGGCCTTTTGGCGGGTGGCCCCGCCGGACAACGCGTTTGCGTGCTGGTCTGCGCAGTAGCAGCCGTAACCCTCTGGGTAACTGCGTCGGCGCACGGATCGAAACGGTCCGTACACCTGACTCGGCGCGGAAGCGGTTTCTACTTCGCTCCTGGCCGCACAGCTCCTGATTCGTGGCAACTGGCACGGTCACGACACCGTCCAGAGGAGCTGGTGATATGTGCCTGCTAGGGCGCTTGCGCACCCCGAGGGGAAGAAGGCACCAGCTGCCCCCTTCCGTTCCCCGGTCACCCGGGATTATCCCAGTCGCCCTGCGGCGGGTTTTTCATGCCGCCGTGGTCTCGACTGTTCTATCAAGGAACAATTCTCACCCTGTCCGATGGCCGAAAAAAGAGAAGCAAAAAGCGACGGAAGTTGTTCACTATCAATGCACTTGTGTATAACGTGTGAATAACGTTGTTCACCGGTTATTCACCGGGTGGAGACGCAGTCTCGAGTGCGGCAAACCACGGCTTGCCAGCGGGATGGGGAGGCCGATTGTGTGACCGCTTCCATGGACGCCCGCACGCTGCCGATCTACGAGTTGGAGGCCCGCATCCTCGACGCCGTCCGGCGCGAGGGCCGGCTCATCGTGCAGGCCCCCACCGGCTCCGGAAAGTCGACCCAGCTGCCGCAGATGCTGCTGGCGGGCGGTGCCCTGGGTGAGCGGGGCGAGGTCGTCGTCCTCCAGCCCCGGCGCCTCGCCACGCGCCTGCTTGCCCGCCGGGTGGCGGAGGAGATGGGCGTGCCGCTGGGTGGTGTAGTGGGATATCAGATACGTTTGGAATCGCGGGTGAGCGCGGCGACGCGCATTCGTTTCGTGACGGAGGGTGTGCTGCTGCGGCAGATGAGCGGGGACCCGCTGCTCCGCGGGGTGAGCGCGCTCGTCTTCGACGAATTCCATGAGCGCCATCTTTATGGTGACATCTCGCTGGCGCGGGCGCTGCAGATCCAGCGCTCCGCGCGGCCGGATCTGCGGATCATCGTGATGTCGGCGACCCTGGATGCGGGCGCGTTGCGTGGCTATCTCGCGCCGTGCGAGGTGCTGGTCTCCCAGGGGCGGACGCATCCGGTGCGCATCGAATACCTGGCGCGATCCGTGGATGCCTCGGGCGAGTCGGTCTGGGATGCGGCGGCGTCCGAGTGTGAGCGGGTGGCAGCCCAGACCGCCGGAGACCTGCTCGTCTTCATGCCGGGGGCGTACGAGATCGGACGCACGGTTCAGGCGATCCAAGGACTCCGTGGCCTGCGGGATTGCGTGGTGTTGCCACTGCACGGAGAACTCCCGACGGAGGCGCAGGACCGCGCGGTCGCGCGCAGCGAAGCGCGGAAAATCATCGTTTCGACCAATGTCGCGGAGACTTCGCTCACGATCGATGGCGTGACGGCGGTGATCGACAGTGGTCTCGCGCGGATCGCGCGTTTCGATCCGCACCGCGGGATCAACACGCTGCTGGTCGAGAAGATCTCCGCGGCGAGCGCGGACCAGCGCGCGGGCCGCGCGGGTCGGACGGCGCCCGGCGTGTGCGTCCGCCTCTGGACGGAGCGCGAGCACAGCCAGCGCGCCCCGCAGGAGATCCCCGAGGTGCGCCGGCTGGACTTGTCGGAGGTCGTGCTGACGCTCAAGGCGAGCGGGATCACGGACGTGGCCGGCTTTCCTTGGCTGGAGTCCCCTGACCCCAAGGCGCTCGCGCGGGCCGAGGCGCTGCTCGTCGATCTCGGCGCCGTGACGGCGGTTGCCGGGGCCGCGGGCGGCGGGGCGATCACGGACCTCGGACGCAAGATGTTGCGCTTCCCGGTCCATCCCCGCTATGCGCGCATGCTCCTGGAGGCCGATGCGCGCGGGTGCGTGCGGTCCGTGGCGCTGATGGCGGCGCTGACTCAGGGCAGGAGTTTCCTGCTGCGCGGGGTCTCCCGCGAGGTGGAAGATGCACGCGAGGATGCGCTCGGTGAGGAAACGGAGAGTGACTTCTTCCTGCTCATGCGCGCGTGGCGCTATGCGGATTCGGCACGCTACGCGGTCGATGCCTGCCGTCGCCTCGGGATTCATGCGCAGGGTGCGCGGCAAGTGGGCCCGCTCTTCAGCCAGTTTCTCGAGATTGCGGAGAAGGAGGGGTTGGATGTTTCCGAGCGCCGGGTGGACGGCGCGGCGGTCCGGCGCTGCGTTTTGGCGGGCTTCTCCGACCAAGTCGCCCGGCGACTCGACGCCGGAACGCTCCGGTGCGAACTCGTCCACCAGCGCCGTGGCCTGCTGGCCCGCGAAAGTGCGATCCAGCGCAGCCCGCTTTTGGTGGCGGCGGAGATCAGCGAGGTGGAAGGCCGCGGCGGCGAGGTGAACGTGCTGCTCTCACTCGCGACCGCCGTGGAGGAAGCGTGGCTCAAGGAACTCTTTCCCGACGATTACCGGGAGACCCGCGGCGTGGTCTATGACGAGCAGGCGAAGCGGGTGGTTTCCCGCCGCGAGCGACGTTTCCGTGATCTGGTGATCGAGGCCCGCGTCTCATCGGACGAGGCTCCCCTGAGCGAAGCGGCCGCGTTGTTGACCCGCGAAGTGCTGGCGGGCCGGATCACGATCGACGCTTGGGATGAGTCGGTTGAGCAGTGGATCGTCCGCGTCAATCGGCTGGCCGAGTGGTTCCCCGAGCTGGAGGTGAATCCGCTGACCGAAGGCGACCGGGCGACCCTGATCGAGCAGATCTGCTACGGGGAGTTGGGGGCGCGCGCCGTGAAGGAAAAGGCCGTGATGCCCGTCCTGCGTGACTGGCTGACCGCGGAGCAGTTGGCCGTGCTCGACGATTACCTGCCGGAGAAGCTCACCATGGCGAACGGCCGGCGCTCCCGCATCCGCTACGCCGCGGAAGGTCCGCCGATCCTGAGTGCACGCATTCAGGAACTGTACGGGGTCGACGGACGCTTCACCCTCGGCCATGGGCGGGTGCCTGTGACGATTGAGGTGCTCGCGCCCAACCATCGGCCGATTCAGGTGACCGACGACCTGACGCGGTTCTGGAGCGAGATGTATCCGAAAGTCCGAGCCGAGCTATCCCGCCGCTATCCACGCCACGAGTGGCGCTGATCAAGCCTGACCCGTCGAGCGACGTGCCTCGACGGCGGCTGCGAACTGGGCGACTGCGGCGTCGTGGCGGGCACGGAGCTCGTCGTGCATGACCAGAACGCCGTCGGCTGCGACCCGGACTTGTTCGTCCGTCGAGTAGACACCCTGATGGATCTCAGTGGCGCCGAGGACGGACAGGACCGGCTTCAACGCGTAGTCGATGGCGAGGAGGTGGGCGAGGGTGCCGCCGGTGGCGAGAGGGAGCACCACCTTGCCGCGCAGGGCGGATTGCGGGAGGATATCGAGGAATCCCTTCAAAGCGGCGGTGTAGGACGCCTTGTAAATCGGCGTGCTGATGACCACGCCGGCGGCGGCGGCGAGATCCTGCTTGGCCCGGGTGAAGGCGGGGCTGTCCCAGCGACCGAAGACGAGGTCCTCGGCCGGGAAGTCGCGGACGCTCACCACCTCCGTGGAAAGCCCGTTCTGTTCAAGCGCCTCGGCGGTGGCGCGAAGGATCGCGACGGAGCGCGAAGTAGCGGAGGGACTGCCGGAAATGAGAATGACGTCGGGCATGGAGAACGGGGTTGATTCAAGCACGCTGGACCGGGGTGTCGAGGCCTAGACCGCAGGGCGGACGGTTGCCGGTTGCGGCCGGAGGAACCGCGGCTCAGTCTCCGAAAGGAGTTTCTCCTACCCATGGTTCCTGACGATCCCGGTTGTTGCCCTGTTTCTTCGCCTCCGGTTTCGGCCGTGCCGTCCGCAGGTGGGTCGCCGGAGCCGGAGGATGCCCGTTACATGGGCATTCGCCGTTCGGAGAACTTACCTCGACGGCTGTGGGTCGCCCTGCCTCTGACGGTCGGCGTGATCTATCTGTCGATGGGCGGCCTGCTGCCGGAGGCCTTGCGGCCGGATGCGTGGGTGCCGCATGCCCTGAACGGCTGGCTGCAGGGCCTGTTGACGGCGCCGGTGTTTTTCTGGGCGGGGGCGCCCTTCATCCGCCGGTGGGCGATCTCGATCGTGGAGCGCGACACCAACATGTTCACCCTGACGGTGACCGGAACTGGGGCCGCGTTTGGCTTCAGCGTCTTTGCGCTGCTCTGGCCGGAGTTGATTCCGGCGGCGATGCGGGCGGGATTGCATGCGCCCTATTATTTCGAGGCGGCGGCGGTGATCACGACGATCGTCCTCGCGGGTCAAGTGGTGGAGCGGCGGAACTACGAACGCACCGGCGCGGCGGTGCGCGCGTTGCTGGATCTGGCGCCCCCGCAGGCGCGGCGCGTGTCGGGTGACCGTGAAGAACTCATTCCGTGGTCGGCGGTGCTTGCGGGGGATCTCCTCGCCGTGCGACCCGGGGAGCGCGTTCCGGTCGACGGACGGGTGACCGACGGGTCCTCGGCGGTGGATGAGTCGATCATTACGGGCGAGTCGATGCCGGTGGACAAGACGCCGGGTGATGCGGTCATCGGAGGCACGCTGAACCTCCTCGGCGCCTTTCGCCTCCGCGCCGAGCGAGTGGGGGAGGCCACGATGCTGCGGCAGATCGTGCGATTAGTTGAACAAGCGCAGGAGGAAGATGCTCCGGTGGCGAGGCTGGCGGATCGCGTCAGTGCGTGGTTCGTTCCGGCGATCTTTGGTGCGTCGCTCCTGACCTTCCTGGCGTGGGGCTTTTGGGGTGCTTCGACCGGTTGGATTACCGGAGGGATGGCGGCGGTGGCGGTGTTGATCATCGCCTGTCCCTGTGCCTTGGGGCTGGCGACGCCCACGGCGATCATTGCGGCGACGGGGCATGCCGCGCGGCGCGGCATCCTGTTCAAGGGGGGCGCGGCGCTGGAGCGAACGGCGGCCCTCCACGTGGTGGTGTTCGACAAGACCGGAACTCTCACGCGAGGCCAGCCCGCGTTGCGTCGGATCGACGCCCTGCCGGGTGAGGACCCGGACGACGTGCTCCGTACGGCTGCGGCAGCGGAGAGTGCCTCCGAGCATCCCTTGGGCCGAGCGGTCGTGGCCGGTGCGCGCGTCCGAGGTTTGGCATGGACACGGGTGACGGAGTTTCGCGCTGTCCCCGGCTGTGGGCTGCGCGCCGCGGTGGATGGACGAACCGTGCTGGTCGGCACCACCGCGTGGCTTCGCTCGGAGGGCATCGATGTCGCGGTGGCGGAGGTGATGGTTGAGGCGGTGGTGAGCGAGGGATGCACGCCGCTGGTCCTGGCGCGGGACGGGCGGGTGATCGGCGTTTTGGGGGTGGCGGATCAAGTCCGTGCAGAGGCGAAGCAAGCGGTCGATGCACTGCGAGAACTCGGCGTCGAAGTGGCGTTGCTGACGGGAGATCGCGGCACAGTTGCACGGGCGCTGGCCGCGGAGGTCGGCATCACCTCGGTCCACGCGGAGGAGCTGCCGGCGGGCAAGTTGTCGCGGATCGAGGAACGGCAACGCGCCGGGGCGGTCGTCGCGATGGTCGGAGATGGCGTCAATGATGCGCCGGCGCTGGTGCAGGCGGATGTCGGCTTTGCGCTGCGCAGTGGCAACGAAGTGGCGGCGGAGGCCGCCGATGTGATGTTGGTGAGCGGAGACCTGCGGAGCGTGGCGGAGGCCGTGCGCCTCGCGCGGCGGACCCTCGGGATCATCCGCCAGAACCTCTTCTGGGCGTTCGCCTATAACCTTGCCGGCGTGCCGCTGGCGGCGGGGCTGCTGTACCCGACGTTTGGTTGGATGCTGACCCCCGTGTACGCGGGCGTGGCCATGTCCCTGAGCTCGATTTTCGTGGTATCGAACAGCCTGCGCCTGACCTTCCGTCCGCCGGAGCGGACGGGCGACTGACCGCCGAGCTGCGAAATGAGTGCGAGGGGTGTAACTTTCGTGGGGGCCCGCGGGTGATACCGATGAACCGCGATGATTCTCCCGTGCACCCAGACCCTGTGGAGCTGAAGGCTCCTGACTTCACTTCGTTCATGCGATTGTATCAGGACATGGTGTATTCCACGGCCGCGCGGGTGGTTGGGAACGCGGCGCAGGCAGAGGACATCGCTCAGGAAGTCTTCATCCGCGCCCACGCCCGTTTTGATGACCTGGGTCGTAGTCCCACGGCGGGTGGCTGGCTAAAGACGGTGGCGATGAATCTCTCGATCAATCACGTGCAACGCTACCGCAAGCGGTGGAGTTTCTTCTCCGAGCTGGGCCGTCCGCGGGATGGGGAGTCGGATGACCAGCCGGTTGATTTTGCGGACGAATGGCAGGATCCGCTGCTCGGTCTGGCGGCGGAGGAGCGGCGCGCCCGCGTCGACCAAGCCTTGGAACAGTTGCCGGATCACCAGCGGGTGCCGCTGGTGCTCTTTCATTTTGAGGAGGTCCCCTACGATGAGATCGCGCGGCGACTCGGCGTATCCCTCGCAAAGGTGAAGACCGACATCCTCCGCGGCCGCGCCGCGCTCGCCCGCCTTCTCAGTCAAGAGTCGCAACTGGAAGACGTCCTTTTCCCATGAACCCTGCCGATCTCGATCATCGCCACGCCAAGTTGGAGGCCGATGTCCATCGTCTGGCCCGATCGCTTCCCCTCCGTCCGGCGTCCGCCTCCCTGGAGGCCCGGGTCCTGGCCGCCGTCGCAGCGCAGCGGGCGCCGCGAGGTGTCCGCAGCTTCGAATCGTGGTCGCCCTTCATGCGCGGCGCGTTTCTCGTCGCCGCCCTCGGTTTTGCGGTCGCCTCGGTCTGGTTGCTCCTGCCCGTACCGTTCGGTGAAGTGTGGACGGTCTTGGGTGATGCGGTGACCCGGGTCGGATCCCGGATCACGGCGTTAGGTGATGCGGTCCAAACGCTCGGCCGCCTGCTCTTTGGTGCCCTTCCGGAGTGGGTGCGCGTGTGGGGTCAACTGGCCTTGCTGACGTTTGGTGCCATCTATGTCGCGACGCTGGCGGCCGGAGCCGCCGCTTGGCGCTGGTGGCAGGCGGACGGCTCCACCCGGTGACCCGGAATCTGCCCCGCCGCTTCGCTCTGCTCTAATCCTTTTCTCCTCTCCCTTTACCATGAAGACACGATTGTCCCTCTTGCTGGCCACGTTGGTCGCTTGGTCCCTCATCGCGTTACGGGCGGAAACGCCGACCTCGACCTCTGCTACCACCACCACCGTGACGGTGGTGGAGATCGGCAGCCCGGATGCGCGGTCGAAGGCGTCGGCGGAGCAGCCGAGCGCCCCTGAACCGAGCGCACCGCCTGCGGACGCGACCCCGACATCCGCCGCACCGGCAGCGCCCTCGGCCCCTCAGGCACCGAAGGCCGACGCGGCCGTGCCGACGGCCTCGGCGTCCGCTCCGGTTCCTGCAGTGCCCTCGGTCCCGCCCGAGCCCGCCGTCGAAGCCGGCGCGCCGCAGTCGGAGACGTCGTCGACTGCGTCGGCCCCGCGACGGAAGACGCGCCACGCGGACACGCCGGAGCTCGTGGCGTTCAATCGCGATGTCACCCTCGCTGCCGGCGAGCACCGGACCGCGGTGATTGTCATCGGAGGCTCCGCGACAGTGGAGGGAAAAGTCGATGACGCTGTGGTGGTGATCG
>JACCDG010709358.1_pt1 | contig 30883 bp, 7 predicted proteins | sample 7442471 | NCBI WGS metagenome assembly JACCDG01 (sample SAMN15323444, study PRJNA562643) | freshwater metagenome | isolation source: river surface water | place: USA:Blue River Watershed | collected 2017-08-17 | reverse complement strand
ACAATGTTTAAGGTTGACTTAGGAACAAATACACTTAATACATGGACGTATGAATTATGGTATACTCATAATTCTGGAGGACAGTCTGGTTCAATTTTCCAGATTCCAGGCTATTTCAATCTTTATAGAAATAGTTCTAGTAGTGATAATGTAACATTTGTTATCACAAATGGTTCAAATTCGGTAATAACTAGTACAAACTATAATCCTAGCGCAACTGGTTTTGTTCATATGGCGATATGCTATGATGGAAGTTTTTATAGTGTATTTATCAATGGAGGTAGACAATATATATCTTCCAGTGGTCAACCTAATATTCCAATATACAATCTTAAACAAGTATTATTTGGTTCTATCAAGTCTGGTGGAAATATATCATATATTGATGAATTCAGAGTAAGTAATATCGCTCGTTATTCTACAAGTACATATCCCATTCCGACCAGTAAATACTCCTGGGATTCAAATACTATTAGTCTACAACATTTTGAATCTCCCGATTTTAATGAAACTGATGATGCCAACATTGTCTTTGGTTCAACATCTTATAAACGAGGTGGATATTCACCAAATACTAGATATTCTGTTTATGGGTTTACTGATGGTAGTACTAGCGTCTCAATGCTTTCCACGCGTGATGTTACTAATGGGGAAACAGTAGTTGATATCCCATCTGGTATTAGTTCTTTTACCATGATACAATTACCAATTAAAGTCGATGTTTCTTCTAATATTGTTTCAATTGTTAAGAATACTGAACTTGCAAATGACTATGTTGACATTGGTTATCCTAAACAAATTAATAAAACTCAATATAGCATTCCTTATGCAGTTGTGAAAAATTCTATTGGTACTGATACTATTCAGGTAAAACAGCCGACAACTATTAGTTTCCATAAGACTGGTCCAAATGGTATGCTATTAGATCCTGTAACAGGTACATTATCCAGCGTATCCGGAACAACCGTTGTTGGTAATAATACTCAATTTAGAAAAGAATTTAAAACAGGGGATATTATTACTATCAATGGTCAATCAAGATCTATCACAGGAATATCAAGTGATACATCATTAACGGTGGGAACCGCGTTTACATCAGTACCTTCATGGTCAGGAAAGGACAATTCATTAATAGGAACAGTGTCTCCTCCATCATCTAGTAATGCATTGTACCTTTCAAATACTACTACTAGAAGTCAGTCAGTATATGTTTCTGGCGTAAGCGTTCCATCTGGAAATTGGACGATTGAAATATGGTTATATCCAAATCTTCAAACTAGTACAAATTATGGTATTTTAACGAATTGGTTGAATAATAACGCGATTCAGTTGGTTATAAACTCTAACTTTTCAATAACATTTAATTTTGCCACCACAAATTATACGGATGCATCAACACCCAATAATTCTATCAATCCAAGTGGTCTATTAACAAACAATGCATGGAATCATATTGCATTACAATACAATGGTAGTTCTTATAAAGCTATTGTAAATGGGGATTTTACAAATGCAGGAAATGCAAATGTTACAAATCCTATTGTCTCAAATATTTGGGATCAATTAATGATTGGTGGATCAAATAGTAGTGGAACTGGAACCGTAGGTTATGAAGGTTACATTGGTAGCTTTAGAATAAGTGATACCACTAGATATTCAGCAAACTTTACTCCAGCCAATACATTCACAAAGGATGTAAATACTTTATGTTTGAATACATTTAATTCTACTACTAGTATCAGTAGTGGAGAACAAGTTAGTGGAGTAGTTTGGACTGCTAGTGTACCAGTATATTCAAGTATTCAGAAAAAATATGGTACCTCAAGTTTAGAATTCAAAGGAGGGTCAAACACTACGAATATTGCAAATAGTGGTGTATCTGCTCATATGCACTCTAGTATCAATGGTCTCACCAATTTACATTTTGCCTGGACAATGGAGTTATGGGTGTACATAAATGGTATTCATAAGGATTATAACTGTTTGTTAGGAACTAATAGAGGTAGCACTGATATATTTAGATTTGGAATGAACAGATCTGGTATTCTTTCGTTTTACGCTATAACGAATAATACTTATAATCCAAATGTAAGTACCGTCAGTGGATCTGGTACAATTCAGATTGATACTGGAGTATGGAATCATGTTGCTTTAGTTTTTACTGGAACCAGTTACAATGCATATGTGAACGGGGCTCTTGACTTTTCAATTGCATCTGAATCTATTGTTCCTGACGGTGTATTTAGAGGATTAACTATTGGTAAAGTTCTCAATAATTCTAGTTGGTCTCTAACGGATGCGTATATTGACGAATTTAGAGTAAGTAGTGTTGCTAGATATTCCGGACAGTCTTTTACCGTTCCATCGAGTGCATTTACTAAAGATATGGATACTGTTGTACTCAATCATTTTAATTTTAATGACACTGTTTTAGATCTAAATTCATCTGAGGAGCCTGTTTTAGTTAAATCATTCCCCTCCGGCTTAGATATATATGGTAACAATGTTCCAATATATTCTAATTCAATTTATAAGTTTGGTTCATCAAGTATTGATATGCAAGGTGGGAGCCAAACATTATCACTTAATAATATTCAGATTACTGATGGTCCTTGGACTATTGAATGTTGGCATTATCCTTTATCATGGCAAAATACGAGTAGAGGTCTATTCAAGTATGTAACTCAGGAACAATTTGGTAATGGAATAATCATTGCACTACCTGTGATTAGTGATACTAATGGTGGTACTAGTACTATTTCTATGGGAGCTGGAACGGTGACCTTAAATACTTGGAGTCATTTTGCTTTTGTATTCACTGGGTCACAATATTTAACATTCTTTAATGGATTCTTAGTTCAAACGGTTAATAGTTCATTAATAGCAGTCACTAGTTTTTGGGAGTCTGGAACAATTGGTCCATATGATGGCTATATAGACGAATATCGAATTAGCAATATTGCAAGATATACTGCTTCATTTAGTGTTCAGACTGCCCCTTACGTAAGTGATCGTAATACCCTTATGTTGTATCACGCAGACACTGCTTTCACAGCAAATATTGATACTACCAATCCTGTTCTTACATGTGATGATTTTACTCAACCTGATCCTATTAATGCACCGATTTACAAATCCAATGGGGGGTATTTAAATATGCCTTACTTTATGTTTGAATATAGTAAAATGGCCAATTTGGCATCATCTTATACATTTACTCCTTCAGTAACTGGAGGATTGACAATGGCTGTGTTTGTAAGATTTGCAAGAAATCCAATTTCCACTGATTATGTGATTAATGGAAATGGTAATAACAATGCGGTTACTTTATATAGAAATGGACAAGGTTATATGTCTGCAAATCTAAACAATGGATCTGTAAATATTAATGTAACTGGTTCAAGTCGTGATTTCATATATCAAAATGAATGGATTTTATTCACGTTAACTTATGATTTTGCTAATAAAACATTTAATATATACAAAAATGGTAATTTATGTATATCCGCATACAACGCAACCGCAATGAATACTTGTGATCTTGGCAATATTTGTCTAGGTAATGGTGGAAATATTGATATTTCAAGATTTTATGCTTACAATAGTTTACTATCACTTGCAGATATTAATTCTATAAATAATTCAATCCGTAACAATACGAGTATCACTATTAGTGCATCACCAGTAATTAGTTTAAATGCGGCAAATTATCAGTTAACAAACTATGAAGTATTAACTTCGTGGCCAACAACTGCATCAAATGCAACAAATTCTACTCCTGAAAACTTACCACTCGCAGTTTCATTATCAGGAGGTCAGAAATACGTATCGTTATCATCATCACGTCTTCAGTATATGACATTCAATGGAACATTTAGTATGAGTGGTTCATCAGGAATAACGGTTCTTGTAAAACTATTTAAGAGATATGATAGTGGGATATCTACTCTTTATAGACTTGGTGGAGGAAACATCAATTTTGTAGCAACTAACCAAAATACATACTCCATTGCAATGGGAGCAAATACTGCATATGCGGCTTTTGCTCCAGCGAATAGAAATAAATGGAGCACATTTGCATTCAGAGTAGCTAATAATGGTCATGGTAATGCGTACTTGAATGGATCATTATTAACAACATTGACAAATACAGGTTCTGCTATTACTCCATTCAGTAGTACAAATAATGCAATTGGTTATGAGGGTATATTCTTTAATCGATCTGGAATGGGCTTGCAATATTTATATGTTTACGATGGACAATTAAATGATACCGATTTAGCAGCTGTAACTAACGCAATGATGACTAATGGTTCAGTTCCATCGGTAACTATATCACCATATTTCAAAATGGATCCTTCTGATATACAATTAGTTAATTATGGTTTATACTCGTACACAAATAATAATTGCGTATGTACCAATAATACAGTTAAATTTGGAAATTCCGCATTGTATACTACAAATAGTTCGTTGGCAAATAAGAATAATTTGATTATAAATACTTTACCAAATACTCCTTCGGTATGGACAGTAGAAACATTTGTCAATGCTGTATCATTGAATAGATTACAATCACCATTATTTAGTACGGTATCAAATGGGTTTAAGTTAACTGCTAATAACAATGGTAAATTAACATTAAGTGTTAGCACCGATGGTAGTACATTCACTTCTGCACAATCAGCTACAAATAATATTGTTTCATTGAGTACATGGTATCATGTTGCATTAGTATATAATGGAACTGTGTACACTGTATTTGTTAATGGTTCGTCCGTAATATCCTTAACCGCGGGTTCAATAGGTTCAAATGCATTTAATTCCCTTTGTATTGGATCCGATTCTAGTAGCTATAGTGATATGTATTATGATGAATTAAGAATTTCAAATACTGCAAGATACTCTGCTTCATTTACTCCTACAGCTACACGATTTAACGGTGATACTAATACAATTCTGTTACATCATTTTGATACAGATCTTGGAAAGTTATCAAATCTTATGGAGTCTACAAGTGTTTCTCAAACATCAAGTTATACTTATAATAATATGAATGGTTTTACATCATCTGTAGATAACGCGAAATTTGGATTCAGTTCTGGATATTTTAATAATTCGTACTTTACTATCACTAATATTCCATCTGGATCGGTTTCTAATACTCTTGAATTCTGGTTGAAATTAAATACTCTTGCTTCCGGTATCATATTTACAACAAGTACATATGGACTCAAACTTGATATCAATTCGTCTGGTACTCTCGTATTGTCTGCAACTACCAATAGTTCTGCGTGGGATTTAACGAATCAATCATCTACTAATATGACTACTAACACATGGAATCATATTGCTATAACATCTACTGGAGGAACTATTGTATTATATCTTAATGGTACTTCCGTTGCAAGTGTAGCAAATGCTATAGTGTCAATAGCTAGTTTGACATTTGGTTATGACGCAAATAGTTTAAGTTATATTTCTGGTTACATTGATGAACTCCGACTTTCTAGTACTGTACGATATTCTTCTACATTTACTCCTGCAGCATCTGCATTCACCAGAGATGCATCAACTATTCTTCTTAATCATTTTGATATTCCATCTTCACAGTATGATATCAGTTCCAGTGATGATGTAGATTTAGGCTTAACCAGAAAAACCTCAAATATAAGTCCATCATACACATGGACTTCCAGTGGTGCAAAAATTTCATGCTTAAATTATAAATTTGGCGTTAGTAGTTTATCTCTCTTAAGATCAAATAATGCATTTGCAAGTATTCAATCTGGACCAAATACTCCTTCGCAATGGACTTTGAGCTTCTGGATGAATCCGACGGATCTTAGTATTGATTCAACTATAGTATCGAATGTTAATGGATTATTTGATATTACATTAACATCATCCGGTTATATCAGTGTATCAACTGGTTCATCATCTGCAGGAGATATCGTAAACAATCAAACCAGTACGAATACGATCGCGGTGAATGTATGGTCACATATTGCTGTTGTGTATACTGGTAGCGACTATAATTTGTATGTAAATGGTACTAAAACCGCAATTGGCATAGCAAGTAATAACATTGGTAGTTCAGTTTTCAACAATTTATATATTGGTAAATCTAATATCATGTCCAATAGATTATTTAATGGATTCATTGATGAATTTATGATCAGTAATGATGTAAAATATACAACAACTTTCATTCCAAAAGAGGTAGCATCAATAAGAGATTCTAGTATGTTAATACTAAATCACTTCAATGGTAATGATCTTTCAGTTAATCTTAATGATTGCGAGGATACCAATAGCTATGCTTTATCACAGGCAAGCGGACCCTCATGGACAACGTTCGGTTCATCTTCAACAAGTACTAATGCTTTTATGTTTGGTGAAAGTAGTTTATTATGTGATCGTACTAATAATAGTTACGCAAGACTTACCGGGCTATCTACTACTATTGAGGATTTCTGTATTGAATCCTGGGTTTACTTGAAAAGTAATGGTGCTACATATTCCACTATATTCTCTGCAAATGCAAATTTTGTATTCCAGCTTGTTATTGATCATACAAATAGTAATAAACTAGGGTTTTATTTGGGTAATGGATCATCATGGTCACAATATAGTAATACACTTACTTCAGCAGCTATATCAATTGAAACCTGGAACCACATTGCTATTTCCTATTCAATGATGGAAGGTTGGAAGATTTTCATTAATGGTACTCTTGACTCAAATTTAGCAAAACGATTTATTACATATATGTCTACCATTAATATTGGAAGTAATTTTGTATGGAGTTCTGATTCTAGCAAGAATTTTGATGGATACATTGATGAATTTAGAGTAAGTAACTGTGCAAGATATACTCAGACGTTCCCTGCACCTATCGCACCATTTTATAGAGATACATCTACTTTATCATTAAATCATTTTAATAGTAGTGTTGCAGAAGATACCACGATGTATGGCAAATTGGGTTGTTCTTGGAATTTAAATACTAATATGATTGAAAAGACTGCAGCACGATTTAACTCCCCAACAGATATTGTAATGGATTCCATTGGAAATCTCTACGTATTAGATAGTTCAAACAATATAATTCGTAAAATAGATACAGAAGGTAATGTAAGCACTCCGTTTAACTTTATCTTTAATGACTTGACAAATGCTGGATCGTTCTACAGTAGTATGTGCATTGATTCAAATGATAATCTCTATGTAAATGATTATGTAAGCTCAACTAATACAGTTTACAAAATCACAATAAGCAATGGCAATGTTTATAAATTATTTGGTGGAGGTGTAAATAATATCAATACTCTGCCATCCTCAGCAACTTTGACTTCGTCTGCAACTTTACATATTCCTGGTGATGTTGCATTTGATTCGTTTGGTGATATGTACATACTTGAAACTAGCAATGGAACAGTTAGAAAGCTCTTTCGAAGCTCAAATATGATAATAACATTCGCTCAAGGGTTTTCTGGACTGAAAGGAATTGCAATTGATTCGAATAACAATGTATTTGTATCTAATGCAAATAATATCTATAAAATTAACACAAGTGGTAGATTTACTGTATATGCCGGTACTAACAGTTCAATTGGTGGACCAACGTATACATATGGTGCTCCAGTTGAAGGCCATGCAAGTAGTGTATATTTCAGTAGTATTACTGGCATTGCATTTGATTCGTCAGGAAATTTATTTGTATGTGATACTGGTTATAACATGATTCGTAAGATTGATAGTAGTGGTCACGTTTCAAATTTTGCTGGTAACAGAAACGCATCTACAAGTACTTTTATTGGTGGTTATCGAACAAATGTGCAAGTTTCTCCTTCTTACTGTGCTTTTGATTCCATCGGAAATATGTATGTTACCGAATCATCGTATAATCGAGTGAAAAAAATTACTCCTGATGGAATGGTTTCTATTTTCATTGGTTCCGCAGGTACTTCGAGTTCAACAAATGGTTCAACATTGGCAAATTCAACAGTTAGTAATCCTTTGGGAATTAAGGTTGATAGTTCTGATAGCATTTATATTATAGAAAGTAATGGAATCCGAAAAATTACATCAGGAGGTACTATTAGTACACTAGTTGCAACTTCTATGTTTACAAATGCATCTGGTTTAGGGTATTTACAATCTACTGGTCTTCTCTATGTTTGTGAATCAGGAAAGATTTCTACTATTAATTCTAGTGGTACTAAAACCACTCTAATTGGAAGTACGTCGAACGCGACGATTGTTAACAATGATATTAATTGTGTATTCAGAGCAGTTGCTGTAGACTCTGCCAATACTTTATATGTAATGGAAACGTCTCAAGGTAAGATCATTAAATATACGTCGTCTGGCGTATTAACTACTATAAATACTGATGGTAACTTTACAGATATTGTAAAAATGGTTGTGAGTTCTGATGGATATTTATACGGAGTTACTCCATTTAATCAAAAAGTCTCACGATTTAATTTATCCACAGGAACTACATCAACTTTTTCGAATGCTGTTAATTTACCAACAGGTATTAAAATTGATGCTTCAAATAATATTTATGTCGCTGATAAAGGAGTTGGTTTAGTAAAGAAATTTGACTCATCCGCAACGGTTTCCACATATGCATCAATTACAAATGTAGTTAGTTTGTGTATGGCCCCATCAGGTACTATATATACTGTAAGTTCTAGTGGTGCAGGAGCTATTAAATCGATTAATACATCTCAAGTAGTAACTACAATAACTGGAAGCGCAACTGCAGGTTATATTGATGTAGGACGTAAGAATGAGGTTCAATCATCAGTTGTTAAATTTGATAGTGGAGCGCTAGCGTTTTATGGAAATATCAATACACCTACAGTATCTAACGTAGCAGTGAGTTCCATTAATAACTGGACAATTGAGTTTTGGTTATATTCAACAGGAGGCATTAGTAACAAATCATCTATTAATAGATATATATTAACATCAACCGCCGCAAGTAAATCAAACTTTGGAGCTCTTGGATTGTATCTTAACAGTAGTAATCAGTTGAATCTAAAATTAAGTAACGGTACCAGTTGGAACGTTACTTCATTAAATTCAGGAAACTCCTTTGTAGTCGAAAACAAATGGAATCATATTTCTATATCTAAGAATGGTAATGCATACTATCTATATCTTAACGGTATTGGATTTACGACTAGTAATTCTACGAATGTTGATCCTTATGTATTCACTCAATTTAAATTTGGTGGCTGGGACGGTTCAACAACCAGTGGATTATCAGGTTATATTGATGGATTCCGAGTAAGTACGGTTGCCAGAAATGCAATTCCAAACACTTTCTATTCTGGAGTTCTCATTGAGCCTCCAATTTGTGATGAATACACGGTATGTCTTAACAACTTCAATTGTGTAGGTTCAAGTAATTTATCTGACTCAAATGACCTTCTACAGTTTCCTAATGAAATTTCTAATTTTGTTGCTATAGGTGGAAATATAGATTCAAATAAGTATCCAACAATTTCTACTACCACAAGTAAATTTGGATCAAGCAGTTTATCATTTAATGGTTCTCAAATGTGTGCAGTCGTTACAAATAATAAGTATCTGACATCAACAAATAATTTCACAATAGAATTTTGGGCATATTTATCATCCGGTCAATATGGTCAATGTTTACTATCAAATAGTATGTTCGATGCTCATACATTTACATTATATATTGGTAGAAGCACACTAGTTCTAGGTGTTGGTACATTTAACAATGGATCATACTCTACAATTAATAATCTAAATACAGGCAGATTTATCGAAAGTGCATGGAATCATATTGCGGTTGTCTATTCCTCAGAAATGAACTCAATTAGAGTATATATTAATGGTATTGCGACATCATTTCAAGTTGGTAGTATTAATTTTAGGTATCTTGTTCTCGGTGGTCTTAGTGACCCATCATATAATGGATATATTGATGAATTCCGATTTAGTAATATTTCAAGATATTTAACAAACTTCACTCCACAAACTTCTGAATTCGTAAATGATAACTTTACTATTTCACTGAATCATTTCAATGGTCCTAATGGATCTAAGAAATTAACTATGTGTCAAGATATTAACTATAATTTGATTAATACAAAGACCTCATTAGGAATCAATTCCAATAATTTGGTAACAATTGATAAATCATTAAAGAAATTTGGTACAGCATCTGGATATTTTGTAGGAGGTGGCAATATTGCAATTAGTAATCTTGTAAACATTGTTAAGCCATGGACTATTGAGACATATGTATATCCAAGATCATTCTTAAACGGTCAGCCTATATTTGGATCATTTGGTACAAATTCTATTGGATCAAATGGATTAACTCTAAATAGTAATTCATTATCCCTCACTCTCAATAACTCGACAGTGAGTATTGCTGCGAGTACTACAGGAGGATCTATTGTTTATCATCATGCATCCAGTTGGAATCATGTAGTATTACAAAATGATGGAATTGGATCGATATCAGTTTATGTAAATGGTTTACTCGCTAGTACTACCACATATAATACTTTACGTCTACCAAGTGAGTTCTTTTCGACTTTAGTACTCGGTTATAATACAAATGGTAGTGCATTCGGATATTTTGATAATTTCAGAGTAAGTAATATTGCAAGATATCCATCTTCATTTAATGTTTTGAATACTGATTTTATTAAAGATTCTTATACATTAGGACTCAATGGATTTAATGGATCATCTTCGACTTTAATGTTAACTGCAGATGATGACGTTAATGGAGTCACTTGGTCAACAAAAGAAGTGATGAAACCCACTGCTCCAGTTACTCAATTATTTGGAAACAGTACTTATTCTGTTATCAAAGACTCGACAACTGTAACTGGATTGTCAAATCTAATAAATGTAATTACTGCTCAGCCGGATTCATGGACTATTGATTTCTGGATGTATCTATCTCAATTTAATAGTGTGTTCAGAAATACACCAATAATTAGTAGCAATGGTATTTCAATACAGGCCAAATATCCAGAAGGTATAATTTTAACTACTCCTACGGGCAATGTATATAATATTTCTACTACATTTACATTATCAAAATGGTCACATGTGGCTTTAGTATTTACAGGATCTGTTTACAATCTTTACCTTGACGGAGTAAACGTCATTTCGTATGCAAGTAATGTTTCTACAGGAGCGTTGAGTTCAATACTCATTGGAAGCAGTAGTACTATAACTACAAATGCGCCATTACATATTAGCGATTTTAGAATTTCCAATACTGTGAAATACGCAAGTAATTTCTCAGTACCAACAAGTGTATCAACTGTAGATTCAAATACTATCTCACTAAATAGCTTTAGATCAACAGCATTTGCAACTGGTGAAATTGGACTACGTACTGTTTTATATAGTGGTGGATTTTACTACAACAAAGTTTACAGTGTATATTTAGTGGCTTCAAGTATTCCGTCATTACCGCCAGCTTATTTTGTCACAGATAGAAATTTAGCAAATGGAGACAGAATGTTCACTGTTCCTACCAACTATTCGGCTTCAAGTTATAAACAATTACCTCTCTTTATGAGTTCTGAAAACAATACAAGTAATGAATTATTTATGAGAAAATACTATCCAATGAAAAATATTTGTGTTATCACCACTGCAAATAATGCATTAGGATATCAATCAGCAGGTGGAGGTACTACATCATTTGGTATTAACAATAGTTCTATTATGCCACTGCATATTAATAGATATAGACTAGCTCTTAACACTGTTGATTCATCTCCATTTGGAGCATTAATGAGAGTAAGTGATAATTCGGAATATAACTATAATCAAGTATATAACGAGATGTTAACCACTGGAGCCGTTAATAGTTTCCAATATATCGATACTCCACAGATAAATGGTACTTCGACGATTTCATTTGTTGGAGCAACCGGTTCCACATATCCAAATACAACAATAGCTGGAACTCCAGCTGCATTCTATATGTAAGTACTTTATACGTAAAAAAACTAGTTAATATAGATCAATCTTTTTTTTCGGTCATTTATATATATAACACATTATGAGCACAACTATAACAGCTAGCAAGGCTAATATTCAAAATGCAACTACTACCAACTTGAATGTTGCAAAAATTACTGGTAGTGTAATCGCAACACCAAAAGAAATTAAAGATGGTATTGTTACAAATAAAGTGGTTACTCCATTTAGTGCAAAATTAGCATTATCGTTATTCACCAGTTTAGGTAATTCTGGTACTAATGCTAACTTTACCACTGTTACAATGACTGATTTTGCAGGTAATGTTATTGCTGATTCTAAAACCGCAATTGCTGGAGTATCTTCAAGTAAAATTATTACTCCTTTAACGCTTTTGTCTGTTTTAAACAATCCTGGTAAAATCGGTCTACAGACTCCTAATAATTCTATTTTTACTAACATTACGGCTGATTCAGTTCAAGGTGATGTTATTGCAATGGGTAGTGAAATTTCGGCAGGTACTGTAAATAACAAAGTAGTTAGCCCATTTGAATTATATAACTCATTACAAGCTCCTTCAATTATTGGTGGTTCTAATCCTGGGTCTGCTAAATTTACAAATGTTACAGCTAACACTCTCAATTTAACTACCGATATTTTACAAGTAAATGAGGGTGGATTAGGTATTAACTCATTCAACAGGGGCGATATTCTTGTAGCAAGCGAATCCAGTGTTATTTCAAAATTAAGCTCTGGTAAAGATGGACAGTTTTTACAAGCAGATTCTAAGGAACCATTTGGAATGAAATGGGTTGATAGCCCGGCTCCACCACAAACAAATGAATCTATTACTGGCGCAACTAATACAGAAGCACTAAATTCTAGTATTAATAGCAAAGCTTTAGTACCGTCCAACTTACCATCATTGTTTCAAGCACCGTATCCAATTGGTAGTGCAAGTGCGCCTGATGCTACATTTACTACCATGACTATTAATGGTTCCATGACATTAACAAATCCTATAGGTCCTAAATCAGGTGGTACATCGATTAAATCATATTCTAAAGGTGATCTACTTGTAGCAACTGATCAATATTCATTAACCACATTACCAGTTGGTAATAAAGACAAATACCTTCTTGCTGATTCGACTGCTTCAACTGGTCTAAAATGGGACTCAGTTGCATTTGGCTCTGCATCAGGTTATCCATCAGGCTATTCTAGTATTGGTCAGATTACAAAAATTAACAATCACAAATATACAATTTCATATGTTAATGCAAGAAATGCTACAGACAATGATAATATTTCATTAAATAATCAGACATTTGATTTCTCATCTGTCAATAGTACTGGCAATGCAATTTATTGTGGAAGTAGAATTACTGGTACCGTTACTGTAAATGGATCTCACTTACTTGGTACTGGTACGACTTTTACTAATCTTACAATTGGTAACTACATTTCTGTAGAAAATATTAATTTTAGAATTATGGATATCATTAGTGATACAGATCTTGTAGTTGATAAATCATGTGCACAAACTTCCGGGGTCACAATGACAATGCCAACTGTTGGATCAACTCTTAGTACTACAAACTATAAATTTGGATCATCAAGTTTGTATGTAACTGCATCAAATTACTTGAGTGTAAATAATGTTCAATTCAATAAAACATTTACAATTGAGTGTTGGATTAATGTATCCAATCTTGGTGGGGACGTTAATATTGTTAATTTTAATAGCATAGGAATTCAAATTTACTATAATGCATCTAATAATGTTGTAGCTAAAGTAGATTCTAATAGCTATAACTCTCTAATTCCATTTGTAAGAGGCAAATGGCAACATTTTGCAATTAGTAATGATGGTTCTAATGCTTATGTGTTTATAGATGGAAAGATGGCAATTGATCTATCAAAACTTGGTACAATTAATCAAATGGTACTTTGGCCAGTTTATCTATTCCAATCATCCAGTTCATCGAATATATTTTATGTAGATTCACTAAAGATTAGTAATTATGGAAAGTATACTTCCGAATTTATTCCATGCGAAAAACAGTTTACTATGGATCCATGTACCACTATGATTTGCCAATTTGAAGGTGCAAATGGTTCAACTACGTATAATATAGATACATTAGATACTACAACTTCATTTGCTCCGTATAATTCATATGATCTTTCTAATAAACGTTTACATATGTATGCAACATCCGGAACTGGCATAGTATTTCATTATCTTAATAGTAATGCTGGCGACGATATAAGTAATATGGGACCTTCTAGTGTTGTACAACTACCATATTATATTGACATGAATGTAAATGGTCTTGTTAATATTTATGGATTAACAAAAAATAAAACTATATCAGATTCATATGATAGATTCACTATTACTGGTAATAGTATTACGACAAAATATAATATTCTAGATAATCTTTCAAACTCTGTTGTCGAAAATAATCAAGCTGTTTCTTTAGAAACATTATCAATTGATCCTGGAGTAAGCCAGTCCGTCTACAAGAGTACTGTATTGAATGGAACTGTTAGCGTAAGTGGAACAACGATTACTGGAACTGACACTACATTTACAACTTCATTTGTAGTTGGAGACTATATTCATGTAATTGCCACACAAGAGAAACTATTGATTTCAGCTATAACCAATTCTACTACATTAACAGTATCTACTTCAGCAACGACGACCTCTGGATCATATTATTATAAATATACAACAGTTACTCCAACTATTACATCAACCCCAATTACTGGACTGGTTGACATTTATGGTAATACTGTGACGGGTACAGGAACCTCTTTCAGTACGGAATTGTTAGTTGGTGATATTATTAAAGGAAGAAATGGTGCCGCAAGTATTAAATCTATTGCAAGTAATACTAGTCTGTCATTATCATCAAATATTAATTCTCCAAATATTGATTCTACCGTAAGTAATCAATTGTCAACAACATATTGTGTTAAGTCATATTGTATGAATCTAGATAGTTTCTCACAAACTACACCCCAAAATCAACCTGTTTTTGCTTCCAGTGGTGGATTAAATAATAGACCATATTATACATTTACTTCCTCTCTTTCGATGACAACAGCAAGTAAAACACTAAATATTAACACGAATGGAGGGTTTACTATTTTCTTACTTTTAAATCCTACCATCAGTAATATTGGTAGTTCATACGTTTTCAAGACATCACTAGGCTCATTCACACAAATTCAAATTGGTGGTAACAATGGGAATCTAGAATTCCGAATGTATAATTCAACAGGTATTGTTACTTATTTCAATTCTGTAGTTTATTCCAATATGAACAGTACTTCTACCTGGTATTTATTCACATTTAGATATTCTAAAGCAACAAATCAAATGCAGTTTTATGTGAATAAGTCACTTACGAATACATTAACCAACAATCAATCTACTATTCCTGATGTTACTGGTATTTCATCTCTAAGTAATGATGTGAATATTGGAGCATTCTATCTTTATGACTCATTACTATCAAGTCAAGAAGTTACTGATATGAATAATTATTTGTACTCAGGAGCTTCATTTCCAAGTGTATCTGTAAATCCAAGTATATTATTTGAACCGGTACAGAATAAAAATATTGTATCTATTAGTACTAGTCAATCAAAATTTGGTTCAAGTTCATTGAAATCTCTTAATTCTATTACTGGAGTTAATCTTAATACTTTTGTTCCAAACAATCTTAAGGAATACACTGTAGATTTTTGGATATATTCTACTACAAATACAGGTGCCTTAGTTTCTTGGGCCAGTCAAGCTTTTGCATATACATCATCGATATATGATCGATTAGAGTTATATATGATATCAGGAACCGTCGGATTGTTTAGAGCTATACCATTAGGGGTAAATACACAAACTATTAGTCAAACAAATATTGGATCACTTACAGCAAATTCATGGAATCATGTTGCTATATGTCAAGATTTAAATATGTTTTGTATTTATCTTAATGGTGTTTCGGCTTATTCAACTACTACAATAAATCCTATTAGTCCAAATGTTCTTGGTTCTATTCAATTTGGTAAAGGGTTTGCAGAGTGTTATATTGATGAAATCAGTGTATGTAATATAAATAAGTATATTACAGCATTCACTCCCAGTACTACAGAATATTCCAGGAAAGTAAGTTCATTGACACTGAAACATTTTAATGGTACTGATGGATCAACTGACATAAATGTGGATCGTATAAATGAAGTACAGGGAGAAACTCTAAACAAAATTGTTCATGGAAATCTTGAACTAGCTTTAAGAGGAACTCTATATGGATTTGGTAAATTAGTATATAATCAGATATCAACTTTCAGTTCTGATATTATGGCTGGTGATCGTTTATATCTACCACTTGTTAGTAAAACTGTCTCTGTAACTAATGTCCTTGCCAATGATTTACTTATGGTATCAGAAAATATTACTCCACAATCAAATGTGAATAACTGTAATTGGTCGGCATGTGGTCAAGCAATTTTATCTCGGGATGAAAAACTATTCGGTCCAACATCGTTATTTATTCAAAACAATACATATAATGCACGTTCATACGCTGTTGTCAAAGCACCATCGAATTGCTATTTGACAAATGGATGGACTATTGAATTTAATTTTTACAATACCCATAAAGGTTCAGGAACTAATACCATTTTTACAATGAGAACAAGAAATAGCGCAAGTAATAATAGTCCTGGTAGAAATTCATTAAGTTTATTAGTTAATGATGCTAGTTCTTATATTTTATCGTTAAGAAATGATGATGTTATCACCTCAGCAAGTGCAGCTATGAGAACAGGAATGTGGCATCATGTTGCAATTGTTTGTACTGGAACTTCTGTTACACTTTATCTATCTGGTAAGCTAATTGGTAGTGTTGCTTATACTGGTAATACAGGAGTTGATTATTTTGTATTTGGTGCAAACGATATTTTTAGTAATCCAATTAATTCTATGTATTATGATGAATTTAGATTAAGTTCTAATGCAAGATATTCTACCGGGTTCAATGTTCCACAAAAACGATATCAATGGGACGAATATACTCTTCTACTAAATCATTTTGATGGTCCAAATGGATCAAACAATTTGAACATGTCAGAAGAAGCATTTTATGGCTATAAAGTTGAAAATATGATAGGCTATCCGATCATGGGATGGGGACAAAATAATAATCCAATCACAAGTTTAACTGGCTCAGTTTACCTAAATGATAATATAGTTTATGGGGTTAATACTACATTCATTGGTAAGTTTAATCCTGGAGATAATATTGTTGTTGGTGGTCAAAAATACAAGATACTAAAAGTTATTAGCGATACATCAATGTTAGTAGAGTCTAGAGTACTTGTACCTTTAAACAGAACAAATGGCGCTACTTTATCAACAACTCAATATAAATTTGGTACAAAGAGCTTATCATTAAACGGTTCTTCTTATATGAATATTTCAAATCTCGGTAAAAAACTCTTTTGTGATCCATTTACTATTGAGGCATGGGTATATCCTACTGTAGCGTCAGGTCTAATAATGTCGACAGCAAAAGCTAACTCAATTAATGATGGACAAATTGCATTTGTTACATCGAATAGTTCATTACGAGTTATTTATGCGACGAAAGGTAGCGGATCAGTAACTACCACTAGCTCCAACCAATTAACGTTAAATGATTGGAATCATATTGCTTTATGCGTAACTCCTCAAACGATTTCTATATTCGCTAACGGCGTTATGACTAGTCAAAATAATACACATGGTATGATGCAATGTCTAGATACTAATCTTATTTTGGGATCAAATTATGATTATAGTACTTTCTTTACTGGATATATTGATGAACTAAGAATTTCCAGTATGTGTAGATATAATAGTAACTTTACCGTTCCAGCTAGTATATTTAATAATGACTCGCAAACTGTACTTTTGTATCATTTTGAAGATACTGTATTACATTCAAATACAGGGATTGCAATACCAGTCGGTGACACCAGTATATCAACATCAACAACTAAATTTGGTAGTGGATCGGTAGCATTTGGTACCTTCAGAAATGGTCATCTGAAATTAAGTGGATTTAATGTAAACTCAGGTGTTTATACAATAGAATTTTGGTTATATTTAGTTGAAAATCCAGCAACTGAAGCAAGTATATTTTCAATGAGATCTTCTAGAAATAGTGCGCTTGGTATTAATCTTACCATAAGTAACAGTATATTAACCTTGTATTTGAATTCAAGCAACAGTAGCAATAGTATCTGGTCAACTACTCTTACTACTGCATTCTCAACTTTTAATTCATGGACTCATGTTGCAATGGTCTGTAACCCATTAGACTCAGGAGGAATACCATTCAGATTCTTTGTTGGAGGAGTCCAAAAGCTAACTAACAGTATTGACATTAGAAATGAGCTTTATGATAATTCTAATATCATTTTTAATGAATGTGATCCCAATATGAGTCAATACAGTGGAATTTATGGCTACAAACCAGTTATGACAGGAAAATCATTTTATGGTTATATTGATGATATTCGTGTAAGTAATAATGCAAGATATTCGTCTGGGTTTACAGTTCCTAGTTCTGCATTTACAAGTGATTCAAATACTTTATACTTATTAAACTGTGACAGTATTTCCTCACTTAACCCTTCGAATTTGATGTCTTTGAGTAATGATATCTTTAATGCATATCCTAATACGTTTGATTATGGCATACAAAAGCAATCCTCAAGTAATCATCTATACACATACTTGTTATCAGAAAAAAACAAATCCTCGCAACTTATGTTATCTCCCGCAAATATTGATAATAATGAATCACTTATACTTTTACCATCTGGGTACGCCGCTAAAAATGCTAAGCAATTACCATTTATTGTGAGTTATGGTCCTGATGGTCATTTACTACAGTCTACTTTTGTTAACAAAAGAATGGCTTTTACTAGCAGACCAAAATTCTCGTTATCAGCTACTAACTCAAATACATGGTATGAACTTGCAGTTGGTCATTACATACCAAACAACTGTAATATGTTTTCTTGTTTAGTAGAAATTATTACTTCTGCTGGATTTACTGCTCAATTCTCTGCAAGCAACAGTGGTAGTGCCCCAAGAGTTATTAGCAATTCATCTGCATCTAAATATTCTGTCAACACTATGTTACCATGTAGTAATGGAAAAATATATATAAAATCTAGTGTCAATAGTCGCATAAGTATTACTATAATGGGTTTCAACGTCAATCTATAAGTAAACAAGTATAAATACCATAAATCTTTTTTTCTACTGTAATATATAACACACACATAATGTCCTTATTTAAGACGAATTTAACTGCGACTGATCTAAATGTGACCAATTTGACTGTCACTACACTACCAAATACTAATGGAATATTTGCGACCAATTCTCAAGCTGTTAATACCTCTGTAAACAATAAAATTGTTTCCCCAGGTGCTTTAAAGTATCTTCTTCAGAATCCTGCAAATATTGGTACTACGAATTCAGCACCTGCTTCATTTACATCGTTAACATGTAATAGTGTTACTGGTGCATGTGTAGCAAATGATAGTGAATCTATTGCATTTGGACAGATTCAAAAAGTAGTGACTCCTTATCAAATGCAAAATATTCTCAAGAGTCCGCCAGTTATTGGTTCAGGTATTGCGAACAGTGCAGTTTTCACAAGTATTAAGGCAAGTAGTATATCTGGATGTATTGCAAATCAAAATCAATTAACTGATCCAACAGTAAAAACAAAAGTACTTACACCATTAACAGTTAATACTATTCTACAAAATCCTCCAACAATTGGTGAAACATCTCAAAACTCTGCAAAATTCACCACTCTTAATGTAAAAGGTGGATTTAGTGTCGGTCAGCCAATTGATGCAACAAAGGGCGGTACTGGATTTTCTAGTTTTACAAAAGGTGATTTACTTATTGGTACAGGTGGTTCTTCTAATACACTTGTTAAATTACCTGTTGGTACAGATGGTGAATATCTTCAAACTGATTCATCTGCAACTTATGGCATAAAATGGGGAGCGTTTTCTACTGGTAGTCAACTTAGTAGTGGTACTACTCAAGTCAATCCAGCAAGTAATACTGATGCCATCAACTACAATATCAATAACCAATCTTTAGTTCCTTCAAATATGCCTACAGTGTTTACTAATTTACCAACAATTGGTGATATTGTGCCAAATACTGGTACATTTACTAATGTTACTGCAAATTCAATTTCATCTAGTAATGCAATTCCAGTCAGTAAGGGTGGACTAGGTATTAATTCTTTTAAGAAAGGAGATCTTTTAGTAGGTAATACATCAGGAACTCTATCAAAATTAAGTGCTGGTATTGATGGTCAAATGTTATCAATTGACAATCTTGGTAATCCAAGATGGGTTGACACCCCTTCTGCCACTACGGCACAAGGCGTTGTTCTTCCATTTGGCTACTGTTCATTCAGTAATCCTTATGTAAACAGTGGATTAAGTTATGTTATTGATTCAATGAAAGTGAAAAACTATGAAGGTTCAGTAATTGCAAACAAATCAAATTTAACATTTGATCTTAGTAGCCAAAATGTAATTCCAGTGTCAGCAAACTTATCTGGAACTGTATCAACTTCAACAACTACTGTTACTGGTGCAGGAACTACATTCAATTCTGATTTTGTAGTCGGTGATATCATTACAATTGGAGGAGTTTCAAGAAGAATTGTTTCTATAACAAGTAATACATCTCTAGAAATTGCTTCTGCACTCGCGAGTGAAGCATCTTCTACAACATATCTTCGTGGTGGTCTTTGCGATAATACAATGTATTTTGCATATATGGGAGCAACAAGTATGTTTTTCTCTACTCGTGACTCAAGTAATAGTCAATCTATACTTGATATTCCTGGAGGTGCTTCTATTTCACAGTTTTATCAAGTTTCTCTTAAACTCGCAGTTGATACCGCATCGCCATTAAAAGTTAAATTCGTTAACACGAGTAGTGATTATCCAGATAAGTATGTAATTGCACATGAGCCAACGTATACATCTGCAACTTCATATGAAATCAAATCTAGTTCTTGCAGAGATAACAATGATTCTGCTAACATTGATGTTCCTGTTAGTCAAACTGTAAGTATTAGTAAATTTGGTCAAAATGGATTAGAGAAGGAATTTCAGCTATCAGGATCAATTTCAACTAGTGGTAATATTATTACAGGTACTGGTACTTCATTCTTAAGTCAACTTGCAGTTGGTGATAGCGTAGGTTTATCAGGATCAACAAAGACGGCAAAAATTGTATCTATTAACTCAGATACGTCATTAACTCTTGATGGATCCATTGATACTGGAGGATCAGTTACTTGGACAATCAATGGATTATGTACCGTTTCTACTACTCAATATAAATTTGGTAGTAAGAGTATGTATATGACTAATGGATCGACATTAAACTATCTTAGACCATCTGGATTACCATATAATTCACCATCAACATGGACTCTTGAAGCTTGGGTATATCCTACTGCTAATCAAAAGAGTATTATTTTTGGATCTTATAATGGGTATGGACTTGAAGCGTATATTTCACTTTCACAGATGGGATTGAATATCTTATTTGAAGGATATCGTAATGATGTATCAATTACAGGTTCAACGACATTTACACTAGCTACCTGGAATCATGTTGCCTGGTCATATGATGGTACTACTTATAGAATGTTTAGAAATGGAACGTTGGTAGGATCCGGAACAAACGGACCTGTCAAGAACGGATTCTTCTCTGATATGATTATTGGTAGTACTTTCCCATATGGAACTCCAAGAATTTATGATGCCAATGGGATTGTAACATTAGCTAACAAATATGTTGCAGTTACTGGAACCGGAAATGCATTTAATGGATATATTGATGATATCAGATTCAGTAATAATTGTAGATACAATAATACATTTACAGCTCCAAGTGTTGCTTTCACGAGTGATGCAAATACAATATTTCTTCAAAATTTTGAAATTACTAATGGAATTGCAATTACAAGTAATCTTCTTAGTGCATTAGATTCGGTAAACACAAATACATATACAATCACTGGTCCTGTGGTACTAAATCCAAATTCTAAATTTGGATCATCATGTTTAGAGTTTATTAGTGAAGGTTCAAGTAATGTTACATTTACAACTTACCCATCAGCAAGTTCCGCATGGACAATTGAATGCTGGTTTAAATTGAAATCATATACCTCTGTTAACCCAATTATTGGTCAAAATACTGCAAACCTATTTGGAGTTTATGTTGATCAATTTGGAACAATTAACTATTGTCTTAGTAGCAATGGAACTTCTTTTAATTTATTAAATGTAAAAAAGACTGGAGTTCAGCTTAATACTTGGTATCATATGGCCCTTGTATTTACTGGATCACAGTATTTAGTATTCTTAAATGGATATCTCGTGGGTAGTTCGACAACTTCAACTGCAATTAGTGCTTCATGTTGGACTTCCACTTTTGGTCTTGGTTTATATAATGGAAGCTACTATGATGGGTACATTGATGAATTTAGATTTAGTACTTCTGCAAGATATAGTCTTCCAGTCGGAGTATCATTACAAGATGATGTAAATGGTATTAATTGGATTCCAAATGGCTCATATGTTAGTACTTCAACTGGTAAATTCGCACAATCATTAAATGTGAGTTCTAATAATGGTTATTCTACTACTATTCCATATACAATTTCAATTAATAATACTTCTCCACCTGCAGTATTGTACTCATCTACATTGTCCGCATGGTTTGATGCTTCTGATTCTTCAACTGTAACTACGAGTGGCTCTAACCTTGTACAAATTAATGACAAAACTGGAAATGGATATCACTGTTCTCTAAGTTCAGTTGGATCAAATAGTCCTACATACTCTACAGTTATCAATGGTAGAAACACAATTACATTCTCAGCAAATGGAAAATTCCTTACTTGTTCTGGGCCTGGAACTCTTGCAGCATTTACTGCAATGTTTATTGTACGCGTAAATGGTGCTCCATCAGGGGTTGTTAATAACTTCTTTTCTACTGATGGATCTTGGGTAACAGGTAGTACACATGCAGGCGTAAGAAATACTATGTATCCACAATATGTTGTAAACAGTGGTTCAGATTACATTGCATCAAGTGCTCTTTCAACGGGAACATTGTATTTGATTACATACATTGATACCAATATTAACTCTACAATGTATATTAATGGTACATCGGCAGGAACAACCACAAATTTTTCATCAATAACAAGTAGATTACTAAGTACATTAAACATTTTTGGATGGAGTGGTGATAATACTAGAACTGTTAATGGTGATTTAGGTGAATTCTTACTATTCAACAATGTACTTACCTCAACTGCAAGAGCATCCGCTGAAAATTATCTAATGTATAAATGGGGTATTACAGGAACTGCATATAGTACTCCTATTAATACTAATACTAGCCCATATTTATCGTCAATAAGTTCATTCCCAAGAAATTTAATGGTCTGGTATGACCCAACTGATGCGTCTACTGTAACTTATAGTTCTGGATCTAACGTTTCTACGATTCTAGATAAATCAGGAAACAGTAATACCGCCACAATTTATTCAACAAGTCCTACAGTACCTCCAACTATTACACAAATGTCAGGTAAAAATGCACTCACCTTTGGTACAGGAGGTTCAAATCAACAAATTATGCAAACTCAAATGGGTTATGTGAAAAGCTATACTGCATTTATTGTCTTCAATATGATAAGTAATATTGGTACATACTGTATGTTTACCTCATTAGGTGGATGGACATCAAATGCATCAGTGAATATTGGTTATAGTACTGGAGGTATTGGTATTACAACTCCAGTTGACAGTGTTGATACCAATGTTAATCCAACTTTAGGAACAACATACTTATTAACCATTGTTGACACAGGTACTCAAGCAACAATGTATCTTAATGGTACCAGTATTGGAACTAAATCTATGAGTTCAGCAATGAGAAATCTGAGTTTAGGTATTGGTGGATGGACAGGAGGACCTAGTAGAAACACTAATACCAAATATGGTGATATTCAATTTTATCAAGGTACAATGTCGACAAGTAATCGTCAGGCTATTGAAAATTACTTTATGTATAAATGGGGAATAGTAGGTACCGTTTACGATGTACCTATTTCTTGGGTATCATCATTTTATCCATGGTCGCTTGAATGTTGGTTCTACCCTACTACGACTGGTATCAGCAATAGTATTATTGGTAATTCTGGATCTACTAATGTTCTTAATATGGCCGTTACTTCTAATAATGCAATCAATGTTCAAATAAGTTCAACTGGTACTACATTTGATTTGGTTGATTATACAAGCTCAAATGGTATCATATCAGGAAATACATGGTATCATATTGCAATATCCTATGATACAACTAATTTCTATGTGTTCTTGAATGGACAACTACTAACAACTGTTAATAGTGCAATTGGTATTGCTAATAGTATCTTCTCTGGAGGCATATTAAATATTGGTAAGTTCAAAACCAATTCATTCACTGGTTATATTGATGAATTTAGAATATCTAAAGTTGCAAGATATACATCCGCATTCACTCCAGCAACAACGCCTTTTACTGTAGATGCTAATACATTATCTCTTGTTCATGGCAATGGATTCTATGGACAAGGACAATATTATAATCTACTAGCAAATGATGATGCTGCATCTTTTAGTGTATGGTCTGGAATAACCTCTCCAGTACTTACTTCATCTGTTTATAAATTTGGATCCTCATCAGCTAATGTATCACTGGGAGCAGGATTATCATTATCAACTCAATTCTATCCATATACTTATAATATTACATACACTAATAGCGCAAGCTTTCCATCCGGACTTATATGCTGGTATGATCCATCGGATGCTACAAGTGTTACTTTGTCGGGATCAAATGTTACCCAAATTGCGAACAAAGTATCAGGCGGAGGTTTTAACTTGACACCTTCCAGTACAGGAGCAACTACAGTAACTTATAACACCGCAGCTATTAATGGATTTAACACTGTTACCATGTCACTGAATGGTAAATATCTCACAAACACTTCTAGTCTTGGAAATATGCCAACATTCAGTTATTTTGGAATTGTTAACTACACTACGTACGTTGCAAACAAATTCTTACTTTCAAATGATTCTATAAATGTTGTCTTTGGTAGTCACCCAAGTTCTGCAGTTCCTTATTATAAGACTTCAGCTGGTTCTACAAGTAATACATCTATGAATCTTGTACCAACTATCGGATCAACAGTATTATTGTCTATGGTTGATTATGGTACATATGTAAATGTATATATGAACGGAATTCTTATTGCTAATGAACCAATTGGTTATACAACAAATAAGATGTTTAATACATTATGTATTGGTGGTAATGTAGTAAACAGTGCTAATTACACTATCAATGGTAAACTTGGTGAAATACAACTATATAACAAGGCCGTTTCAGATACTGAACGTAAACAAATTGAATACTACTTAATGAATAAATGGGGACTTACTCCTAATAGTTCTTTGAATGCTAATAGCAGTTCGGCATGGACTATGGAGTGTTGGTTCAATTGTAATCAATTAGGTATGACAAACACGATACTAAATAATTCATATGCATCTAATGCAAGCTTAATTAATGTTTCTATTACTTCAACTAATAATGTAAACTGTAAGATAGGATCAGATGGTTATTCATACGATATCATGGATATTACTTCGTCGTCAACAATAAATCAAAACACATGGTATCATATCGCAGTTGTTTATGATAGTTCAACTGGTAAATATACTGCATATCTTAATGGTACTTCATTTGGAAGTAAAACCTCTAGTAAGCTAGTAAATATTGCTACTTTCTCAAAATATTTATATGTTGGTTCATCATTTAGTGGTTACATTGATGAATTCAGACTTTCTAATAGTGCTAGATACTCTACTTCTTTTACTCCATCAAGTACTGAATTCACTAGTGATGCAAACACTATATCTCTTCAACATTTCAATACAATGTTATCACAAGATGCTACATACAATTTAAGTGCCGGTCAATATTCATCCGATGGAACAACGAGTTATCTTAACCACTTTGATCTAGATCAGAATATCAATAGCAGTGAACTTACTTTGAGTCCTGTTACTGGACAATCATTATACTATAGATCATTACTTGCTAATACAATATACTATCTATATGTATCTGGAGGAAATACCCCTTACTATATGCTAAGTACTAAATGTTATGTTAAGAATGGTGTTGTTCCAAATGGCTTATCTAGTACATTTAGACAACTACCATATGTATTCATTACTGATGGATCTAAGAACTTATATCAAATTAATTGGGAAGGAAATTATGGTATCATAATCAATTCTCCAATTATGACGGCAAATAGTGTTTCCCAAGATTGGAATGGTTCAGGCTATTTGAGTTCGCATGATGTTTCCGCATTAGTACCAAAAATCAGTTCACTTGGTATGGTTAGACTTAAAAATATTGGTTCAAGTACTGCATCACTTAATGTCAGAGATACTATTTTCAATGCATACAGTAATGTTCCAGTCTATTCTATTCCTATAAATACTGAAGCAACTTATTATTGTCCAATCAGTAGTGATCAGAAATTCTTCTTAGATAGAGGATCAAACCAATCATTTGAGTATCAAATTAGTGGATTCTACATTAATGACATGTAAAAAATTACAATATTACTATACGTATTATTTTTTTGTAAATTATTATAAGATGTCTGTCACGGTTAAACAATTAAGTAGTGCTATTGTAAAAAACAAGGATATAGATTCCTTTGTACGTGATCAATTACGTGCAATAGATGTAATCCTTATCAAAACTCGTGCAAAATGGGGTCATAACCTTGTTAAATATGAGATATCTAACATATTCAATTTTCTTGGTCTTGAAAGAGAACAAGCAGAAAAAATTGTTTATTCAAAAATTATGAGAAATCTAGAAAAAAGAGGATTTACAGTAAAAATCAAATTAGGTCATGATAAATCAACTATGTTTATTACTTGGGTAACAGGAATTGAAAATGGTGACGAATCCGAGCTTAATTCTTATCTTATTAAAAGAACAATTACATCAGATTATGATGTGAAACCTAATCTATCTATTAGGGATATTTGAGGCAAGCATCATTTGTTGATATTGTTGCATATTCAATATTTTTTTAATATGATCTAACTCAATTCGTAAAGTGATTAACGAATAAACTAAATATAAAACAAAGACAAATGTAATAAAAACAATCATGTGATCATCAAATATGCTCTTACTGCTATGGTTATCTTTACCATGACATTTATGATCAGGACTACTTTTAAAATTACTAATAGGATATACAGTGGATGGTCCCCATGTTACTCTTTTTTCACTTTGTTTTGTAGGAGTAAATTGCTCATCAAATCCTTTAGTATATGCAGAACCATTTTTGTCACTTAATTTTTTAACATCAATTGGTTCAGGATAAGAAGCAGAACAATTAGAATTAATTTTTTTATTATTTACATTTTTTAGAAGATCACCACATTCCTGATATGGATCATTATATGTTAGAAATAGATCCGGATCTAAGTAATTATATGAATATGAAGAAGTAATATCAGGGATTGCTTCTGAAAAATTCATTGTATATTAAATATATTATTATATTTTTGTAAATATTCACATCATAATAACATCAACTAATATCTAATCATATTGTATCTTCTATCATACGTATCTTTCATATTAAGGATATCAATAAGGGCTTATTTTTTGTATTGGTTAATACGTTTATTCATGAAATCAATATTTATTTCTATATCGTTTATATTTATGTAAATATAGAGTTTATAAAATGAAAAACAAGTTCATACCGGTAATCATTAGCGGCGGATCATCGTCGCGCTTATTTCCATTATCAAGAGAACTAACACCAAAACCTTTTTTGACATTACTTAACAATTCAAATAATGGAACGTTATTTTATAATACCGTCCAAAGATGTTTATTACTAAATCCAGATGAATTATATACAGTCACCCTTCAAGATCTCGCAGAATTAACTTTAGATGAATTAGATAAACTTTCTAAGAAAGATTATGATTCAGTTACTTTTAACTTTATTCTTGAAAACAAAGGCTTTGATACCGCCGCGGCGTTTTCACTTGCTATATTAGACTGCTATTTGAAAAATCCAGATGCTATCATGCTTATTCTGCCTTCTGATCATGTTATCAAAAATGATGAATCATTTGCTAAAGCAGTAGAAAAAGCTAAACAATATGCAGTTAATGGTCATATTGCCATATTTGGTATTACCCCTGATAAACCAGATATTGGATTTGGTTATATTGAAAAAGGTAAACCCATTGAAAAATCAGTATCAGGAGTTTCACAGTTCAAAGAAAAACCAAACCTTGAACTAGCAACTGAATTTGTAAAATCAGGTAATTACCTTTGGAACTCAGGCATGGTTTGCGCAAAAGCAAGTACTTTATATAATGAACTTATTAAATTCAATAATGAACTCCTTGTTGAAGTAGTTTCATTATATGATAACTCAATGAAATCATTACAAAGTGTTCTTGTTAACTATCCAGATGATTTCAAGTTCAAGTTACCGTTTGATAAAGCTCTACTTGAAAAAACTGATAACCTTGTTGTTGTACAATGTGATAATTTACAATGGACAGATGTCGGGTCTTGGGATGCTCTTAAAGAAGAACATGTACTGAACAAAGACGACAATTGCGTAATCAAATCAAATAGACCTCAATATGTAAACCTTCTTAAATCAAAAAATTGTTATGTAAATGCTTCTGCAAGTACTAAAAAAGTTATCAGTGTAATTGGACTTGACAACCTCATTGTTGTTGACACTGATGATTGTCTTCTTATTATGTCTCCAAATAACAGCTCTGATGTAAAAACTGTTGTTAACGAACTGAAAAAAACAGAGTTTAGTAATGTATTGCGTGATCATAATACTAAAGAGTCATTAAGTATGTAAGTTAAGTAATGGTAAAGCTTAAGGTTGTGCTTCAACAGGATCCGTTAAAGCCTCCGCAGGTTGAAGATCTACACCATTGACCTCATACTTTTCATCAAGTATCTCAGTTACCATTGTGACAAATGCATCTCTATCAATATAAGCACTATTTTTTCTAACTAGGACAATGTTATTCTTGTATGAAACCGCAGGCGCATTTCTGTATTCTCTCTTACGTCTAGTACGTTCCTTGGGTGCAATTCTCAAATCACTGATATTTTTAAGAATCTGAGCATTGAAATTATCAATTTCATCTTTCAATCTAATATATGAATCAATTGGATTTGGTTCAAATTGGCGATGTAGAACAGTAGTAGCATCTTTAGGAAGTCCTTTGATACTCTTGTTTACTGTCTTTTGCTGTCCACGAATAATCCTGTATACTTCATGGGTTGCAGTGTCAGACATCTGAATTAATGCAAACTCTTGAAGTAAAATAGGATTTTCAGGTGGAATAGTACGTTGCTCAACAATAACTTCAACTGCTTCCTGAATAACTTCCAATTTGGTAGTAAACTCATTGGTTGTGTCAGTAAGCTTCTTATTTACAGTAGTAAGCTCACCTTCCACATCAGAAACCTTTTCTAATAGTTCTTCATTGTGAGTTTCCAATCTAGCATTAGATTCCTTGACTTCATCAACCCTTCTGTGTTAATTCAGTATTCTGTGTTTCCAGTCTGACATTAGATTCCTTGACTTCGATAACTACTGTTTCAAGTCTCTCAACATTCTCATTAGTTCTATGACCAAGTGCAAGAAGTTCTTCTATGCGTCTATTGAGATTTGTAATGTTGTTTTCACGATCTTGTAGAAGACGTTCTGTATACATAATTCTATACTCATTGTAAAACGATATTACCATTTCAAGTAGAACATAGTAATCAGCATATTGTTCACAATTCTCTGCTCTCATAAGAAGTTTCTTAAATGCTGCCTGAGTTAGAAAGTATTCATTCTTTGCTAAACCACCACCTTGTTTTCTTTTAGATGAAGATTTGTGTACAATGTAATCTCTATCAGGTTTTATAAAGTAGCTATTAAGACATTTTAAAACGGCATGACTGGTTTTTATGTTTGTAAGAACACCAAAACGTTGTAATTCAGTATGATCAATAACATATAAGTATTTTGATCTTGCGATTTGCATAAGTTCTTCCATGAAATCAAGATCGATATCATTGAAACAACTGCTTTTTGCAAAATCAAAGTATTCCTTGAATTGTAAGTTATTTAGATTATTGACAAGATTCATGTTGAATTCTTCCATTTGTCTAGTAAATGGATCGATTATATGCTTAATCTGCTCTCTAGTGAGGGCTTCAGAGGCATTAATATTCGTATTAGCTGACATTTTTATATACGAAAGAATGATCTAGAATTCAAATTTATTTTGTTTACGTATGAGAATAGAAATCTGACGAACTCCTATAAGAGCTCGTCAGGGGATAGAAAGTGCTGTATTTTTTAAGAATAGGAATCTGACGAGTACCTATAGGTATTCGTCAGGGGATCAAAAGTGCTGTTTTTTGGAAGAATAGAAAAAAATCATAATGCCCATTGTATGGGCGTTTTGAATTTGTCAGTACAAGTTCATAAACAATATTCATAGGTAACCGTTACAGTACCATTTAGAATCTGTATACTTTTGAAATTGTATCTTTTTTTTGATTTCTGAATAAGATTAAATGGTATATTATTTGTTATCAGTAATTTGT